>Ga0181568_10006654_pt1 | contig 10104 bp, 10 predicted proteins | sample 101ome_20_FD_133758 | JGI IMG/M metagenome (GOLD analysis project Ga0181568, IMG submission 133758) | Coastal salt marsh microbial communities from the Groves Creek Marsh, Skidaway Island, Georgia - 101404AT metaG (megahit assembly) | ecosystem: Environmental > Aquatic > Marine > Intertidal...
AAAACAAGGGGTCGGCAGTTCGATTCTGCCTCTGGCCACAATATGGTTTCTTACATAAAAAAAACTTTATTTTTTATACCAATATTTATTTTGGTTTATGGAACTAACACATATGGACTTCATGCAAAAAAATTATACGAGAATCCCTTTGGAATCATAGACAGTGAACAATGGGTTCAAGAAAGCCCAATACAATTCTTTATAGGATTTATAGTAAATTTTTTTACAAATAACACAACAAGAACACACTGGATAGTTGTGATTTTGGGTTTTCTCTTTTTAATTATTAGTGTTATCAATTTTGATAAAAGATATTTTTCAAATAACCAAATTTTTAAAGTGCTATATTTCACTCCTTTTTTTCTTGTTTTATTTACGTGGATGGGTAAACCCGATACGTTTTTAATAGGTTCACTGTTTTTTTTAGTTTCATTTAGTAGTTCTGTTCCGCTTAGCTTTGTGTTCATCCTGTTTGCAGTTTTTTCACATCCACAAATTGCATTTATCTACTTTTTACTAATTAAGTACTTGAATGTTTTTAATCTTAAAATAAATCATTATTTCTCATTCATATTTAGTTACATAATCTACTTTGCTTACTTAAATCAATTAAGTGAAGTTGAAAGTCGTTATAGTATTATATCTCAAGGGCTAGAAAGAGCTTTTCAAACGATATTCACCAATACACTTGCTGGCTTTATATCACTATTTATGTGGCTATGGATTGTAATTTTTGCCAGTAACGCAATTAAAGATAGAAAATTTTTAACCTCTTTTATATTTATATTTTCAATATCTTTTTTTACTATTGATCACACAAGAATTTTTATACAACTTTCTATCCCACTGATAATTTATTTAGTTAAAAATGATGAATTTCTAAACTTTTTTAATAAATATTTTGATAAAAAACTTATGTATCTCTTGGGATTGTTCCAAATGCAAAAAAGAGGCGACGGAAAAATTGTTGATGGCGTTAATTTATATGAATCTGAATTTTTTAAAAATTTTTTCTTTAGAATAATTGAGTTAATTGAGAAAGTCTTAAATATTGCCTAAAAAAACAAGGGGTCGGCAGTTCGATTCTGCCTCTGGCCGCAAAGTTATTTAACTATTTTGATTCGCATATCCTACGAACTGCTACTTTTCATAAACTTTTTATTGTTAATATATAATGCATAATGCTAAAAAAATCTTCAATTAGAAACAATTTATTTATTTTTTTATTATTAGTTTTAGAATTTTTAATTGGTCTTCTTTATTATGATTCTTCTCAAGGGACTGACTTTAATCAGTACGGTAAGTATTTATTTAGCCTGATTGGATATGAAAATATATCAATCAATCTTGAACAAGGTATTGGATATTTTTGGTTAGTGCAAGAAGTGTTCAATTTTTTTGAATCTGGGCTATATGTTGAACCAAATCTTGCAAAAGAGATAGCTACTGTCTCAATCCAATTTGTAAATTTTCTTTTATTTTGTGGTGGATTAATTGGAGTAAGAAAACTAATGTATGAGGAAAATTATAACTCTTCTGAAATTTTTGTAGGATCATTAGCTTTTATTACATTTGTGCCTTTATTTGGGAATAGGTTAATTTATAAACCAGAAAATCTTGCAATTTTTGTTATTCCTTGGTTGCTGATTGTAATCAAAAAAATTAATAGTAAAAATCTACTATTTGATTACTTGGTACTAACAGTTATGTTGTCACTCATGTTTACTTCAAAAGCATCTATAGCCTTGCCTTTTCTCTTGATTTGCTTTATGTATTTTAAAAAAGATCGTTTAATTATAAAAAAATCACTCTTTTTTGTGTTTCCTGGATTATTGCTTTTTTATTTACTGCAAATTGAAAGTTATGAGTTCACCTCAAAATATTTATGGCAGTTTGATAGTCTTGATGGATATGATGACAAAGCAGGCATAGGTTATCTATTTAATATAAATTTCCCAGAATTAATAAATAATCCATCTAGAAACAATCATGCAAATTCTTTTTTTGGAATTATTCTTCTAGACACATTTGGAGATTATTGGGAAAATTTGTGGCTAAATCCAAAAGCATGGTTATTTTATAAAAATCCAAATATTCTAAAGATATCAATTTATACAATCACTTCACTAATATTTTATATCTACATATTTACCCAGATATATAAAAAGAATACTGAGGGCCTGAATAAATATAACTACCTAGTCTTGATTGGTTTTTTTACGATTTTGATTAACAACTTTGGACTTGTAACAAATAACTTTAATCCGTTAAAGGGTGATCCTACAAAAACTCAAATGATATCTTTTTTATTAATATTTTCATTTATAAATTTTATTTTATTCATTTATAAAAAACTAAAAATTTCAAAATACATATTTGCAATGTTGCTTCTATTATTCCAGTTTAATTTAATTGGTATTGATAATGATTTTAAATTAACAAATGAAAAGGTTGGGGCAAAAGTGTTCATTCTTTCTAATTGCAAATTAAATACTGGAGGAATTAAATATTATGATGAATATATCAACTGGTGCTCTGAAAAAGAAAAAATTCTCACTATTTGTGGTGAATCTAAGTCATATTATTTAGAACCTGAGGTTGCTGAAGAGGGATATTTAATTTTTAAAGATGATTTAGGTTTTGATGATTTTCTTATGACTAATAAAAATGATGATGTTCTAATAAGGGGTTACCTTGAATGTGATCACTATGTTAAAGCTGGATTTTTTCCAGTTGAATCTAAAAAATACTTGTATGAAAAAGAAAATCCAAAATATTTTTTAACATTGTTTTCGATATTGTCCTTCTTTATATTTTTCAAATACTTAATTAAAGATAACGTATTTAGAACTAAAAATTAGAAATTCTATATTTCAATGTATTTATTAAATAAAATATTCCATCTGAAAATTTAATTTTCTTACCTTCCTCATAGCTTCTTCCACTATATTTAATAGGAACTTCTTTTATGTCTTTATTAAATCTTAAAAATTTTGACAATATCTCTATTTCAATAGAAAATCCTTTTTCTTTGATAACTATTGATTTAAAAAATTCTGAAGGCATAAGTTTATAGCAGGTTGCAACGTCGGTAATTTTATAGAAATTTACAATCGAAAAAAAAGCCGATAAAAACTTATTAGCTAAATATGTTCTTAAATATATATTGTCTCTTTTTTTAACTCCTAAAAACCTACTTCCAAGAATCAATGATTTTGAATATTGTTTAGCAACTTCAGCCATTTCACTAATGTCTTCTGGGTAATACTCAAGATCAGCGTCGTGAATTACTACATGAGTTGAATTAATGTATGTTTGAGCATTTTGTAGTGCATAGCCTTTACCTCCATTTTTTTGAGTACAAATATATTCAACATTTTTATTTTGGGTGACTAATTTTGTTGCTATTTCAGCTGATTTATCAGAAGAAGAGTCATCAGAAAGAATAATCTGATTAAATATACCAGAACTTATTAACCTCTGAACTGATTCATCTAATGTTTGTTCTTCATTAAAAAATGGAACAATAGCAGTTATGGTATTTTCTTCTTTCATCCATTTATATGATAAATGAGATAACTTAATATATTAAAAAATAACTTTTGTATAAATTTTGAAGTTAAATAAATTATCTTCCAAAATCAATAAAGTGAAGTCTTGATTCGTTTGGAATAGTCAATTGGCCATAAGCATAGACGTAATATTTAGGTGTAAAAGTATTGAGCAAAAGAACAAATACCAATAAATATTTCAAATAGTTTATTTTTTCTTTATTCATATTTTCTGCAATTATTAGGAAGATAAGGAAAATAAACGAAACAAATCTAGTTGAATCACCTCCTAAAAAAAATTGTGTAAAGATTCCTAAATTTAAAAAAAGAAAGGGGATTAAAATTTTGTCTTTATATAACCAAATATTTATCAATATATATAACCATAAGAATTTAATTGAAGAAAAGTATCCTATCAAAATATTTTCACTAGATTGTTTAAAGAAGTAAAGAAAATCAATTCGAATTAAATCAACAAAATAATTAGGACTATAGGTTCCATTTGAAAGATAAAAATATAATGGCAAGTAAACAAAGAATGAAATTATAATTTTTCCATTTTTAATTTCTTTTAAAGATAAAAAGAATGGAATTGTAAATATTACAGTTTCTTTTGTTAGTAAAGCTAAGAAAAATAAGACATAGGGAATTATTTTTTTTTCTTTATTTTGAAATACTAATAAAAGAAATATATAGCTTAATATGTCTGGGTAGCCTCCATAGGTTAAAGTAAACTGAATAAACATTGTTGCTGATAACGCACTTGTCAACAAAAAAGAAAATACATTACTCGAAAATTCAAGAATAAATTTGTAAAAGAAGAATATAAATAAAAATACAAAAATTAAGTTTAAGATTTGTAGGTTGATATTAGCTATTTTTCCAAAAAGAGGGAGTAGGATTCTTTGAGGCTGCAAGAAACCTTGTGTATTTGGAAGAGAGTCTGATAACTTTTGAAGGTCTTCACCTAATGAAGTTGCTGTAGTACTATAACCTCTATTTACAAATACTGAAATAAAGAAAATAGTTACAGAATTTATTATTATCAGTTTATTACGTTGTATATTTTCTAACACATCTTATTTTAAACTTAGATATCTTGATTTTTTTTCAAACATTATTTTTGCGTTTAGTTTAAATGTTTGCCTTTGGTGAAGTAATTAAAACTGAAAAAGGTAAGATAGTTAAAAATAACTGCAAAAAAGACCTGGTTTGAGACTCATCATATGGATTATAAATTGCCAAGCCTTCAATAATGCCATCTATCCATGACTCCCCACCATAAGAACTATGTTGCAATGGAGAGGAAATAATAATAAGAGCAAAAGTTATAAAAAAAGTTGTATACATTTTTTTTAGTTCATAATTTTCAGTTTTATTAATCAGATAAATCAAGATTATTACAAAATAAAATACAACTACACCCCAACCTTGATGTGAATCAACCAAATGATTAAAGATTAAAAGCCATGAGTTCATAGCTTTATTAGAAAATAAATAATGCAAGGCTATTGCTAGAAGAATTACAGAAAAAATAAAAATAAGGTTAAATTTATTATGTATAAATTTAATGAGATTATTTTTATTAAAAATTACAAAAATATTAAGCAAAATAATCAAAAAAGATAATATGAAAATATTTCCCCTGAGGTCTTGGGTGTTTGTGTATGCATGAAAATTAATGATAAGTGGCGAAAAAGTAGAGAGTAGAAGCATGAATACCATTTTTTTGTTTTTTATTAATATTTCATCATTGAAATAATTTCTTAATACTAAAAGAATTAATGGAAAATAAATGATTATATTTTCTAATCTCGAAGAAATAAACATACATAAAAAAATTAGAAAGACCGATGTAGGAAGCCTTTTACTTTTTAATTTAAATGCTTCGATAATCAGAAAACATAACAACTGAGAAGCAAAAAAATGGGTTCTTATTGTCATTATTTCCAAAAGAACAGCAATTATTAAAAAGGCTGGAAAAATAATAAAGATGTTGAAATATTTTAAACGATTTAATTTGATTATATTTTTTAAATTAAAAAACAGAAGAGAAAAAGATGCACATTGTTGTAATGTGAGCAAAATAAAGTTTTTGTTAAAAAATTTAAGTAATGCTATTTGCATTGACGAAACTCCTGGATTGTAGGAATTAAATGAAAGATTTGATAAAGCAGAATCTAAAGTAATTTGGGTTGTTGAAGTTATATGTATGACTCCAAAAAAATTGTTTATATTTTCAAAAAGTAAAAGAAAGATAAAATTGAAAATTAGATTTTTAAAATTTTTAAATTTTATAATCCAAAACAAAAAAGCGAAATAGATTATAAAATTTCCGTATATATTCACAACGAAGAAATTCATAGGTATAAAAATAGAGCTAAGACTCCAGAAAAATATTGAAAAACATAAAGTTAATAAATATTCTTTTTTTAGATTAAAGAAAGATGTAATTATCAATCCAGGTGTGATAAACAAAATTATAAGCAGAACTTGATCAACTATCATCATTTAATCTATTTTGCATAAAATTTTCATTAGTGGTGTCTGTATTTGGAAAATAGCTCTTAGAAGAGTTAATGAACGTATTGTTTTCATTAAATGTAATGATTGAGTAAATCAAAATTGTAAATATAAAAGCAACAAAAAAATTTTTTTTGTAAAAAAATATCTGAAAAATAATAAGCATGAAGATAATAAAGGTGAACATTAGAAAGTTAACTTCAAATAGCCATAAAGGTAAGCCATGTTTTTGATTTACCCCAAACTCAATATAAGAATCTCTAGATATATCTGAAAATTTAGTACCAGGAGTGATGCCAGTATAAGTAATTTTTCCAAAGCACAATTCATTTCCTGTTATTGACTTTCTAAATCTTAACTTAGTAAAACCACCTTCTTTCATGTGATGGTTTATTTCGTAATAATTAAAATTACAGTCATAAATATTTGGAATTGCTTTATTGAAATTTTCTTCTAGCAAATTATTTTTATCATCTAAAAAATGATTCATGCCGTATGTATTGATTAGCAAGAACAAAAAACATAAGAAAGTGAATAAAAGAAAGATTAACAAAATTCGTAATTCAAATTTTTTTGATATTTTCATTAATACTAAGAATAATTAAAACAAACAACTTTTTACCTTTAAAATAAATTAAGTCAAAAACATATCCGTAAAATTAAGGTTTTTTATTTTTTAAGAATATACTCATTGGTTGATGTTAGGAAAAAAATTTCAAACTAAATTTATTACTTTTTTAATTATTTTGTTTTTTGGTATGTGTTCAAGCTCAAATGATATCACTTTACCATCGAGCTTTAATAACTGTGAAGTAAGTCTAAATGCTGCTCTAGATGAACTTAAAAGTATCAAAGAACAAAATAGTTTAAATTTTGAATATCGAATTGTGAGAGAACAAACAACTAGGGATGAGTGTGTTGATATGGTTCTAGGTACAAATTTACCTCAAGGTTCAGTAATTAGTGACAGCTCTCTTATAGATCTCGTAGTTGGTGTTAAAAAAGATGAAATCACTGAGAGCGTAATTAAAAGTGAGTACGAATTATATATGCAACAAATCATGGATATGGAAATTGAAAATTTAAATTTACTAGACTCGCAATTATTTGGTGAGGGAAAAATTTCAAACTACTTTGAAGGAGTTGGTGTTATATCTCATATATCTCATTCAAATCCACTTGGGTATGATGTTGTGTTCTCTGTAGCGGAGGGTGTTATTTATGGTTTAAAAAATGGCATTCAAGAAACTTTATTAGATGTATCAGATATAACAAAAAAAGAGAGTGAGGCTGGACTTCATTCTTTTAATTTTTTCGAATTAGAGAATAATATCAACCTAACAATTACCTATTCTGGATTAGACAATTATTATTACTTCTCATCTTATGAGGTTGAAGATAATGTAGTCAATCTAAGTACAAAAAAAGATATTGCAAAATTTGAGACAAATGAAAATAAGGTTCATTTTGGAGGAAAAATTTTAAAATATAAAGAAACAGCTGTTCTATGTTTAGGTGATTTAAATAGTCCAGGGAATTCTGCTAAATTTGATAGTCCTTGGGGCAAAATAATAAGTTTAGATTTTAAATCTGGATATGAAAGTACCTTTACAAATATAAATAGTGAAAATATTGATGTAATAGCATATGGTTTTAGAAATCCTTGGTCTTGTTTTCTTGAGAATGAAACTATAGTTGTTCCTGATGTTGGCAACTCTCACTGGGAGGAAATTAATTTTATAGAAAATTTTGAAGCACAAGAAGAACCTCAATTTTATGGTTGGCCATGGCTAGAATCATTTTTTGATGCAAATTACACAAATGAGCCTGTAAGTAATGATATAAAAGAGCAGCAATTACAAAATAATGTAAAGCCATCATTTATTTTTCCACATGCTAATGGTTATTGTGCAGTCATTGGAGGAACTGACTTAAATAGTTCTAGAAAATGGAACGGCTATGTGTTTGTTGGAGATTTCTGTACTGGAACTATTTGGGCGATAGACCATAAACAAAAAACAAAATTAAAAATCTTGGATAAAGACATTATTCCTTATTCAATAACTACTATTCAAGACTCTGGTAATGAAACCCTTCTAGTAGGAACGACTTCTGGAAATATATTTGAAATAAATTTGCCTTAATTTAAAGTGTTAATAATTTAATATCTGATCTGAAATCATGTAAACAACGTTTCCAGAAATTGGATCTTGATAATAGACTTTAATCTTCTCAACATTTATATTAAATATTTCAAATATTTTATATTTTGGAATTGTTGGAAAACCTGAATTAACCATTGAACTTTCTTCAATATGAATGCTTTCTTTTATATCATAGACTAAAATTTCTCCTTCAGACTCAACTTCTAATGCGACAAGATTTCTGTTGTTAAATCCTCACTTGCTTTGTCTCTTGGGCTTGTAGGAGCTCTTTCAATTGTAAGATTTAGAACGCCTATTAAAGACCCGGAAGAACTGGGTTATCTTTTTTTAGTAATAGCTTCCGGACTGGCAGCAGGTGCGGAGCAAGAAGTTGCCTTAATTGTATCAACTCCTTTAATTTTATTTTTTCTGTATTTGATAAAAGATAAAAAAAATTCTATTGGTGAAAGTGGCGTTATTTGTGTCGAAACCAATAAAGAAAGCTATGAAAAGATAATTAAACTATTACAGGAGTCCAATATAGATTTTATTCTTTCGAGATTAATTAAAAATAAGGATTTGTACTCTCTAGATATTCTTGCAAATGAAATAGATATTATTGAATTTAATAAATTAATTGTAGATATTGAAAATTTGGGTGTAGATAAGCTTACCTTTATTTCAAATGAATAGTGAACCCGAAGAGCAAAGAGTTGAATTCAAATATATTATAAATTCAAAAAATTTAAATCGTGTTATTGATCATGTGTCTAAAAATAATTATTTTTTTATGAAGCAGTATGAAGATAGAAGGGTTAACAGCCTTTATTTTGATTCCGCAAAACTTTCAGAACTTAACAATACACTTGATGGATCAAATATGAAAAAAAAATTTAGATATAGATTTTACGATGATATTTCAAAAAAAATCGAGGGACAGTGGGAATTAAAAGAAAAAATTGGGATAAATACAAGTAAAAAGATTTATAAAGAGACTATCAATAAAAGTCAGTTAATGGAAAATAATTTTGTTGAATTTACGTCAAGGTTTGATGCTATTAATTTTTATCTAAGAAAATATTCGTTTTCTAATCGATTAATAAGTTATGAGAGAAAATATTTTGTCTCGAAAAAATATGGAAATAATTTTAGATTGACATTAGATTCAAAAATTTCCTCCGCCGTAAATGTAAATGGTGTTTTGAGAAATAATACTGAAAAGGTTTATTCAATATTAGAATTAAAAATCTCAAAAGACACTTATAACAAAAACCACCTCGAAAACTTTTTACCGTTTTCTAGAGTGGGTTATTCAAAATACTTGGAAGCTTAAATTAGCCTTTTTATTTTTTTCCCTATCAATGAAAATGACGAAGATAGTAAATAAACCGATAAGAAATTAATATACAACCACCAACGACTTCCATATTCACTGGTAAGAATGCTAAATAAAACATTTAAGACGAATACTAAAAAAATTACCAAAGTAAGTTTATTTTTTCTAAAATTATTGAAAAAGTAAATTAATGGTAGAAAAACCCAGAGTCCTATAGGAGAGCCTATGCTAAATAGAGCTCCTAATAATATATTTAAAGATCCAGTTATTAATGAAGCACTGTTTAAAACCTGGGGAGCTTTTCCACTTGAATCAAAATACGGATTATATATAAAACATTGTTCAAATACACAATCCCTAGACCCCTGCCCATACAACCTTTCTAAATTATCAAAGAAAAACAAAAAATATTCTGGCTGCAGTAAAGAAAACAAATATTCAGTAGTGCCTAACCCTTTTTCTAATCCATCGCCTTCTATATTTGTAGAAAGTGTAGTTGAGAATACAAAGCTTTCATTTTGAATCAAGTTGTAAGACATAGTTAAAACAA
>Ga0181568_10006661_pt1 | contig 10097 bp, 9 predicted proteins | sample 101ome_20_FD_133758 | JGI IMG/M metagenome (GOLD analysis project Ga0181568, IMG submission 133758) | Coastal salt marsh microbial communities from the Groves Creek Marsh, Skidaway Island, Georgia - 101404AT metaG (megahit assembly) | ecosystem: Environmental > Aquatic > Marine > Intertidal zone...
TCCCGGTACGAGCACTTAATTTTCTTGTCGAGCACGTTCAACTGATTGCCAAGCTCCTCCATTGTGAGCCTCTAATCCAACTTGCCGGAGCAATTTTGCAGCCTTTCCTGAACGCATGCCACTGGCACAGCACGTAATGATCACCTTCTTTTGTTTCTTGAGTGAGGCTGCTTTGGCAGAAATGGATTGAAGCGGGATATTCCGACTCCCCATCACATGTCCACCCTGGTATTCCCGTGGAGAACGAACATCAACGACAATGGCGCCCTCTACCAACAATTCTCTTGTCGATGGTCCCTTGGTTCCAAAGATACGGGTGAGAAATTTTAACACACTTCCACCTCAATCATACATGACGGGCATGCCAGCGTCTTTCCATCCGGTAATGCCAGATTCGAGTTCAATAAGGTTGGTAAAGCCCATATCGATAAGGGTCTGAGCAGCGTCCTGAGACCGATTTCCACTTCGGCAATACAACAAAATCAGGCTGTCCTTGTCTTGGGGAAGTTCACCTTCTCTGCTTTCTAACTGCGTATGGGGGATCAGCGTTGCGTTTTCGATATACCCATCTTGTTCCCATTCTGAAGTTGTTCGAACATCCAAGAGGAAGCCACCGTTATCTTCCGAGATGGCCTCATCAAAAGCGATCACATCCACCCGTTCCCATTCAGAGCCGGAAATGCAGCCAGATAAAAAAAGAAACACCAAGAGCGGCAATAATCTATTCATACAATAACCTCCAGCGAGGGGTTCCTAAATGTTTGGTTGAGCAGTGTATCACTTCTCTTGAGAAATTCAATTAACAACATGAAGAGGCTAAAGAAGCGAGGCGATTGATATCAATCGCAGTTGTTGCTTAGCAATTAGCTTGTACCCATGTCCATGGTATTTGCAGATAGTTTCCCGGTACGAGCACTCAATTGTCTTTCTACTTTGTAGCCTTCATGAATCCTGCAACGATGGTCAATGCTTCGAGGATTCCAAGCCCTACCAACAACGTCGGTCCCGCAGCAGCATGCGCATTGACAGAGAGATCAAAAAACGTCACCAACGCTTCATTTTCATCATCTCCGATGACTCCATCAAGAACACCATCGGAGTTCTCATCGAGAAGACCTGATTGACCAGTAATCGCATACCGATCATCTTCGTGCATTTCCCAAGTGAATGCTGTTTCTGACTGGGCGTTTGGCCCTCCAGCGAGGAATTCAATCGTTTCTGTATCACACTCGACAATGACATCTGAATCAAGCGTCGAAGCAGCAATCAGCCGATCCCGTTCCTGGCCCGATATAATACCAAGCCAAATGCTCTCATCGTCCCAATCCATGTCAACTTCAACAGGAATAATGCTGCCAAATGGAGGTTTAGGTAGGACTTCTTCAGAAACAGCACATCCAGTTCCATCGGCGGGCACTGGTATGTCTTCAATCGTATCTTCGTACTGAATGCCAATCACTGCTGCAACGAGAATTCCTCCGAGAAGAAGTGCAATAATAATTAGGAACAGCCTCATAGACCTGTGTTGTGATTCTTATCTATCAAATTGTCTACTCGATTGAGTACACAACCATCCTTACATCATTCCTTCCTGCAGCACAATGGGATTTGCAGACAGTCTCCAGAACGAGAACTCTTGTTTCAGTGTGTAGGCAGTGGTAATGGATTTCCCATCCCCAATAGGGTTCTTCAGTGACTCGATGTCCTGCTGGCCAACAGTTAATCAACAATTCTCAACGAAATCACAAACATCAACGCTGAGCAGGAACATCTTCCCGCACAGTAGGTTCTCTTTACGGTAGATACATTCTGCATCAAATCTTTGGCAACATTAAATGAGCAAGTCCTTCGCACTGAGTTCGTGGTAACTTCCTCGATGAAACTTATTCTCGCAATGAGTTTCGGTGCCTTGTTCCTTATTGGAGCGTCTCTTCCGGGAATTCTCTCATCTGGTCCATATTCAGAAGATACAACACCAGCACCGGAGGATCTTGAACAACTCACAGACCATGTCTTGTTGATCGTTGTCGATGGAATTCCAAGGACAGTCTTCGATGACCCAGAGATGATGCCATTCATAGCATCATTCGATTCGTATGGGGTTAAAATTCCTGTAGAAACCTCTGAACTGACACTGACTGGTGCGTGTGTCAAAGAGATGGCCACGGGACGTCACGCTTCTCCATTGGATGCCATCCGAAATTGGGAAGTGAGTAACGAAGTAAAGAACGATCCATTCTATCACGCGGCATTCCGCGGCGATTCTGTTGCCTTCTCTGGATTTTACGTATGGAACAATCTCTATCCTGATGCCGTTTTCACGCACCGTACATCTGCAGACTATGGGTTTGAGGACATACGCGAGGCAGATAATGAAGCATTGGCCGTTGTAGATGAATGGCTTGAATCGAGTGAACACCATCTCATGGTCAGCCATCTTGGTGGAACGGATCACGCTGCTCACATTTACGGCCTTGAATCCATCAAATACAAGGAGCGAATGCAAGAACTTGATGGCCAATTGGAAGCAATATTCCGTGATGCACCAGAGAACTGGACTGTGATTCTTACCGCCGACCATGGACTCACCAAATACGGTGGTCATGCACTTGGAACTGGTGCAGTTGCGGAAGAAGTCTACCTTTTCGCTCACGGACAAGGAATTCGCACACCAACAACACTCAACGAACCAATTGAACAACGAGACATTTCTATGCTCCTCTCGGCGTTGTTAAAACTCGACCTACCAGTGACCAGCGATGCCAAAATTCCGATAGGAGCGTTGGATGTTGATGCTGAACAGCAAGATCTCATTGAGCAATGGAATTGGATGAATGTTCTTGCACACAACGAACTGGTTGAGGAGGAATTAGGTACTGGTTTGGAAGGTCTAGGCGAGCAACCCGACTGGGACGTATTGGGGGATGATACTGTTACCATCCCCATCGTTTCAATCCTTTTGACCGTAGTTCTGAGTTGTTCGATTTTCTATATGATGTATCGCTTTATTCCTTCAGGACTTGTTTCAGTAACATCGAGTCGATTTCAAATCGCATCCTTGGTGGCTTTCGCTATTGGATTGTATCTGCTCCTTTTCGAATTAAGGGATGCCAGTGAAGCCTTTTCAGGTCGGTGGATTCGTAAGATTCTCGGTTCGTTCTCCGTCTTGTTGATTGCATTTTATTTCATTGTCAACAAGAACTTTCGTCATCGAAATGAAATTCCATTTGTGATCGTTGGATTGTCGATGCTTCTGTTCTTTTATCCAGAAATGCGATTTTCAATGATCACCATTGCAGCAGCTCCGTTTGGTATCTACCTCGTTCAATTGAGCAAGGAACGCTTCACGACATCGGAAAGAGGACTGTTTTACGTCTTCTTTTTCCTTTATTTTTACCAACTTATCGATTACATGCCTCGCTTTTTCACTGGACTCTCATTGCAAGCATTGGTCAACATCGACCTTCTTTACAAACCACTGCAACGCATTGTTCTCTCATCCATCCCATCAAGCCTTGTCTCTTCATTCCTCATCGTGACGCTCTTTGCGTTCTTACTGAACACCGAAAAGAACGAAGGAAGTTTCAACATACAATGGGAGCAAATCGTAGTTCTTCTCTCAATATACAGTTTATCAGCTGTTCAATCGACACGCTTTGATTGGGTTTTGATTTGTCTGATGTTGTTATGCGCTATCGCTTCGTTCCTGCCAAACATGCGGACATGGATTCGAGATCGCCTCGGCCTCTTCCCTTCGGAAATCATACTCCTCGCTTGGGTGGGGCCAACGTGGGGTTACTTCCCAGCATTTACCACTCTCTTCTTTGGACGAATGCTACCGAAGTTGATTGGAATAATCAATGAATCTCCAATGATTGAACAATCATCCCTCCACAACCGTGTTGCAAAAGCCACGCTAGCGATATCACTCTTGTATTGCATCTGGTACAATTTTTCTCTCCTCACACCGTTGGGTCTTCTCGAATTCAATCCAAGCAAGGTTATCGTTACAGGAGGCTTCTTTGGGGCACGTTCAGACCCTTCAATCGCATGGATGGGGATGATGATCTTGTTCCCACCGCTTTATGCCCTGGGCTTTATCCTCTACCGCTTAGGTGAGGAGGTTGGTATTGAGGACACGTTGTCGTTGATTTCCTTCTTCCTTCTCAGTCATGCTGCTGCATATTGGGCAGGATTATATTTTACCGAGTACTTCGTCATGTTAAGCACTGCTTCCTTGTTTTACGTTGGCATCTTACTTCTTGGAGCAATCACTTCTGTCTTGTTGAAAATCAATTCACGAACTTTGATTGTACAGGAGATTGATTAAGTCATTACAGGGAAGCATCGAGAATTGGTGCAGTTGTTGACCATGCAGCAGTTGGCTTATGCCAATCTCGAACCTGATCGGTTTCAAGTCGTAACTGTAGCCGTTCTCCTTGTCCAAGGTTCACATTTTCAACGTTGAAATCAACCACATGTTCATTGCTGCGAAAGGTATCATCGAACAGAATAGATTGTTCGACGATGTCTCCATTGGAGAGCCGTTGAAGGATAACACGAACATGGCACTCTTGCAGTGGATTGCGTAAAGAACAAGACTCACTACTGCCATCGTGCTCAACACGGACAAATCCCTCTAAAGTTGAGGTACCTTCGTGGTCGGAGAGTGGAATAATGGTGTCCTTTGCAGTTGGTGCACACACACACTCCATATTGTCAACTTCAGCCTCTGATTCCAAGTGAACGGTGACCGTCATCGTTTGTGTTGTTACTTCTCCATTGATGGATTCTGTTGCTTCGACGATGTGGATCCCTGGGGTCTCAAACGTATGTGTTGTATCCGCTCCGGTTGCTGTAGAACCATCGCCAAAATCCCATGTAATCAGACCTCCACGGTCTGTTGCCTCAAATGTGAAGACGTGGAAGATACGTTCGATGACGACTTCTTCGTCGTTGTCGCCTTCATCGACTTCGATGAGAATGAATTGGTTCACTCCAATTGCATTATCGACGGAGATCTGGAATGGGCGATCATCGGACTTGCCCAACAAGTTGTCTCCGTTGAGGATGGCACCAGCACTCAGGCCGATCATGAAGACAATCAGCAAAACCATGCTAATCAATTTCGGTGACTGAAAGAAACCATCATTGCTTGACGTTAATTCACCACCGTTCATGGGTTGAAAACACACAATATACTACAAAAGAACTTGCTCGAGACCATGCATCGATTTTGTTTACAATCAGGCAGCCCATCGAGGGAAATCCTTTCCGTCGAGAATAGCATTGGTAATGTCGTAAGGCCTCACTTCGATTGGTTCCTCACACATGTCAAGAAGCTCCTTCAACAGTCTGTTTTGTTTCCTACGTGTTCGTGGGTCGATGGCCATGGTAACCAAAAGGGTTCGAACGGCGAGATGAAGTTGCGCTTTTGAATACTGGTCGAGTGGACGTTCTGCAAAGCGCTGTTCTGTCGTTGATTTCCAAGCCTGAAGGCTGTTGTCCTCGTAAATGCGTTTGAACAATCGCTCAACGTTCGGGTGGACATCACCAAGACAGAAAATATGTTCTTCTATGGTGTCTAAACAGAGACCCGTTGAATCGATTGAATCCATGGTGATGTATGCTACAAGTTCGTCTTCTCGCAGAGGCATTTCACTCCGCATCCGTAATTCACGAATGGTTGAACGCATGACCCACATGTTCCAAAATGCGAAGACAGGAAGCGATGCTAACTCAAGCGCTCCTCTCGATACGGTACGACCAAAGACCCGGATTGCAAAGCGCTTCCACATCATCTTGATGATCGCTCTCGAACCTGAAACCTTTGTCTTGAGGAAAATTGCAGCAAAAACAACTTGCCATCTTGAGATGTGTTTTCTGGGATTAATTCCAAAGAATTCACCAGTATTGTTTGGGGTTTGCAATCCAGCATTGACCAGTGCAACCATGACCTGTTCATCGATGTCCTCGGCCGATGTGGACTGTTCGTTCAAAGATGCAATCATTCGAGCATTCCGGATGGAAAGAACGTACATCACCGTTAATTCTGCCATGGTGATAACAACACCAAAGGCGATGATGATGCCAAGAATCGCTATTCCATCCCAGAACGTGTTTTCAAAAATCATACCACGATAGGATTCCATCCATATGGTCACAAGCAACAGGAGCAGTCCAGACAAGAGACCCAAGGCGCCTGCTTCGACGACGGAGTAGAATTCCACACGTTTCAGCATTCGGATCCGTTCATCTTTCGATTCTACAGGATTTATTGTATCCATTCCTCGGAAAATATAGGAGAGAGCAAGTTTAGGGAGACCCTGCAATCCATGCAAGAGATCTCCTGGAGAGGCCATGATAAACAACCGCTCAAGAAGTGTGATAAATCTTCTCGAATCAATTTCAATGGTATGTCATTCCTAGCCATTCACAGACACGTTCGGTGAGCTCAATATCCTGTGGTGAGAATGCAGCGTAATCATCTGAGTCGACGTCGAGAACAGCGACAACCTCTCCATTTGCGTTCTTAACGGGTACAACAATTTCACTGTTGGTGCTTGAACTGCATGCGATATGCTCAGGTCGAGCATTGACGTCGGGTACGTCTTGTGTCTTTCCCGTCCGTGCAGCAGCTCCGCAGATACCTTTGTCGAATGGAATGACAAGACATCCGTGTCCACCTTGATACGGACCAATTTTGAGCAGACCAGGCGATGTTGTTCGATAAAATCCAGTCCAATGATAGTGATCGAAGGCGTTGTGCAATTCACACGTAACGGTGGCCATCGCAGTGACCCAGTCGTCTTCACCATCAAGAATGGATGTAATGCGTTGGTATACTTCGTCATGTTCCATGGTACAAATTGTGAAACTGCCCTATTCAAATGTTCATTTTGAAATTTCATACAACGATTAAAGAACATCTCTCCAAGTCATCATCCATGGGCAAGGCTGTCATCTCGAACCGACCGATGGGATTTGTACGTAACACGCTTGACCCATTCTTGTTTTGTGTCCACCATCTCGATCTGTATCCTGAAGGAAACGATCTACAAGGACCAAACGAGCCACTTATTGGTCGCCATATCGGCTCAGATTTTGATGAAGCCAATGAATGGAAGATGTATCACGGTCGAACCGTACCAGGCTTCCCTGCACATCCACACCGCGGTTTTGAAACCATCACAGTGGTTCTTGATGGTCTTGTTGATCACTTCGATTCAGGTGGTTCAACAGGACGTTATGGATTCGGTGATGTGCAATGGATGACGGCTGGCTCAGGACTACAACATTCCGAAATGTTTCCACTGGTCAATCAAGACAAACCAAACAGACTCGATTTGTTTCAAATCTGGATTAATCTGCCTGCGAAAGACAAGATGACTGAACCCGGATACGAGATGATCTGGGCTCATGAAGTTCCTCACATCCAACTGGATGGCGGGGACGTGCGCATCATTTCAGGATGTTGGAACGAACATGTTGCCCCATCAGCTCCAAGTGCATCATGGGCGAACGACCCAGAGAACGAAGTTGCTCTGTACATTCTCACAGTGAAAGCAGGAGGTTCAGTTGAACTGCCTACTGCATCAGCAGAAGCCAATCGCATGATGTATCACATCAACGGTGGCACTGCCACAGTCGAATCGCACAAACTCAAGCCAAGGTATGGTATGGAGTTGCATGCTGATGTTCCAACAGTTCTTGAAGCAGACAAGGAAGATGTTCGAGTTCTTGTTCTTCAAGGAAAACCGATTGCAGAGCCCGTTTCACAACATGGACCGTTCGTGATGAACACCGTTGAAGAGATCTATCAAGCGTTTAGCGACTATCGACGAACAGAATTTGGTGGATGGCCATGGGGTCCATCGGACATCGTTCATCCTCGAGAACAAAGGCGCTTCGCAAAAATGAGCGATGGACGAGAAATTGTTCCTCCAAATTGATTCCGGATAGCATGTCGTACAAACTTTACGAGGTTCAAACTCTTGTGAGTCTAAACCGAGTTATGGATATACATGCGGATCAAATCAACAAACGCCATCAGGGTCATTCCAGTCCAGCAAGGATATATCTGACCACGAATTTAATTTATAATTGAAAGTTCCACCTGAACTTGTTTCTAGTATACCCGAGTTTGGATTGCCAGTTGTGTAGGTGTGGTTTATTTCGTCTGAAGAACCCAATCCTAGGATGTAAACATCGGCAGTTCCATAAGCGCCTGTGTACAAATAGGCAATAGCACTATCATCGCAGACATAAATTTTAGAATCTCCGTATGCGTTTTGTTCAAAGAAAATTGTTGTCGCGTTAACGATTGTATAGTTTGTTGATCCAGAAACCGAATCCCCTAAAGCAACTGATTCACAATCGATTACGTATGCACCGCTACCAACATTCTCCATAATGTCTGTGCATGATGGTGGTGGTTGGCATGAGCTTCCAGCACCTGCCATGGAACCAATCGTACACGGTAATTCACCATCAATTGTGACAGGAATGACATTTCCATATAAGAAGTAATGTGGACGAAGTTGGTCAGGATAAAAGTTATCGTATCCCCAGTCATCGGCCGCTGGACAATCGTTTTGCTTGCATACCGAAATATATAGTTCCTGATTTTGGTAACTCGAAGAGTATTCGAATAGATTCAGATTTGGATAACTAAATGAAGTGTTGAATTCATTAGATGACACAGGGGTTTTGAGGATAAAACATTCATAATAAACAATACCGGGGAGACCAATAGAACCTATGCGATAAGCGTAGTTTCTTATCTCCGCACCCGGCTGCATACTTACCCAATTTAAACCCGTGGCGGCTTGAAATAATTTCCCTTCAAAATTAAATTCCAAGTGAGAAGAATTACATATCTCAACATAAATTGTATGCTCCTCGGTTATGTTACTGGTGTAACTAAAATATGTACTGAGGCCATTGCTTGTGATGGTGACTCGAGGGTCACCATTTGATTCAGGATCGAGTGCAGTCGCATCAACGATACCATCTACATGGTCCTGGAGATCGGCCATAGTTTGCGCATCTGCTGCATCCTGTAGATAGCCAGCAATCGTGTTGTTTGCCTGCTCTAAGGCGACTTGGAGATTGTCGCGTTCTGCAGTCAGTTGGCTCACCAGCGTCGCATTCTCTTGGTGTCGATCATACGATTCGTTCAACATCGACGAAAGGTTGCTCATGTGTTGATTGAGTTCTGCAATTTGCAAGGCCATGCTCTCGAAAGTTTCGTTCGATTGATCGCTCATGTTGCTCATCAATTCATTGAGCATGCTGATTTCAGCTTGGGCCAAGTTTCGCTCTCCTTCAAGAGAAGAGATTTCTGCTTGGTGCATGGTTGCGTTGGCTTCAGCAGAATCCAAACTTGTTTGTGTGGTTTGCAAGGTGGATTGAACAGTGGCCAATTCAGCCATTGCATCCTGGTGCTGCGTCGTTAGTGTTGCAACTTCTGCTTCAAGTTCTGCAATTTTTTCATCTTGCATCGTGATTTCATTCTCCAGTTCTGTAACCGCAGAATCATCATTACCCATGCATCCAGCAAGGGAACTTGCAATCATTAGCAGGCAAAGAAAGAGAGCGGACAAGTTTCGCTTCATATCTTTTAACACTCAAAGAGAGGATATCAAGGTTTCTCGATAGAACTTGTGAGTCGAAACCCATGTCCTACGGAAATTTCGAAGGGTCTGCGTGGTATGTGGAAGACTACACCCAAAACTCAACCAGACTTGTTCGGATGAGGTTGGGTAGGTAATACACACAAGACGAACAGAATGATGCCACCGAGGTAAGGAATCAAACCGAGAGCAATGAACCAGCCTGAATAGCCAGCATCATGCAATCGTCGAATAGTTTGACTCAAGATTGGAATGTATAATACCAAAATTACAGCAGTAAACAACAAGAAAACATAGCAAGATCGCTTTCAGTCGAAGAAGAATCGATGAACATGAAGCTTGCTGGAATCATCAAAATAGAGAAGACAATTGCAATACAAAACGAGTATGCTATTCCTCCCCACCAATACTCACTGCGCTGTGCTCTTCCTTCTCCATTCCAACTCTTGATGGTTCGAACAA
>Ga0181568_10006662_pt1 | contig 10096 bp, 7 predicted proteins | sample 101ome_20_FD_133758 | JGI IMG/M metagenome (GOLD analysis project Ga0181568, IMG submission 133758) | Coastal salt marsh microbial communities from the Groves Creek Marsh, Skidaway Island, Georgia - 101404AT metaG (megahit assembly) | ecosystem: Environmental > Aquatic > Marine > Intertidal zone...
CTTTCAGCGTAAAACGGTGTTTGATTGAGCATAAGTGCAATCTCATCGCCCTTCTTGGCTTCGCTCACCGGCTTACCGTCTTTGACAATGGCGAGAACTTGCCCTTCGGCGAAAGTCGATTGATAGCCGACAAATTCGCTGGCGCCGTGCTCATTGCGTAAATCAAACCATACCGCTTCGGTTTCTTCTTGCCCCGAACCGCTCCAATTGGCGCGCGCTTCGGCACGCTGCTTTCCCATGGCCGCATCAAAGCCGTGCGTATCGACCGCCAAATTACGCTCGCGCAACGCGTCTTGTGTCAAATCAAGCGGGAAACCATAAGTGTCGTAAAGTTTGAACGCGACCTCGCCGGGCAATGTATCGCCGGATAATTTGTCGAGTTCATCATCGAGCAATTTCAACCCGCGTCCCAACATATCGCGGAAGCGTTCTTCTTCATGGCGCAGCGTTTCGACAATCAAGGCACTGGCCCGTTCCAATTCCGGATAGGCGGCCGCCATTTGCGTTTTCAGCGCCGGCACAAGCTGCCACAAAAGCGGTTCTTTGGCGCCCAGCATATGCGCATGGCGCATGGCACGGCGCATAATGCGGCGCAGCACATAACCGCGCCCTTCATTGGACGGCAACACGCCATCGGCAATCAAAAAGGCCGATGAGCGCAAATGGTCGGCAATGACACGGTGACTGACGCCGTGGCTGCCGTCTATCGCTTGCCCCGAATGATCGGCCGAGGCCTCAATCAGGTGGTAAATCAAATCAGTGTCGTAATTATCATGCTTACCCTGCAACAGCGCGCCGATACGTTCCAGCCCCATGCCGGTATCAATGCTCGGCTTGGGCAGATTAATGCGCGTGCCATCCGCCTGTTGCTCAAATTGCATGAACACCAAATTCCAAATCTCGATAAAGCGGTCGCCATCCTCATCGGGACTGCCGGGCGGCCCGCCGGCAATGCCCTCACCATGGTCAAAAAAGATTTCCGAACACGGGCCGCATGGACCGGTATCGCCCATTGACCAGAAATTGTCTGATGTCGCGATGCGGATGATTTTATCTTCCGACAGACCGGCAATTTTGCGCCATAAATCAAACGCTTCATCGTCTTCGGCATAGACCGTCGCCAGCAGCTTATCACTCGGAATTTGCAATTCTTTGGTCAGAAACTGCCATGCATAGTCAATCGCATCTTCCTTGAAATAATCGCCAAAGGAAAAATTGCCGAGCATTTCGAAAAATGTGTGATGACGCGCCGTATAGCCGACATTGTCGAGATCATTATGCTTGCCTCCGGCGCGCACGCATTTTTGTGACGACGTGGCGCGCTGATAGGGCGGCACGTCTTGACCGGTAAAATAATTCTTGAACGGCACCATGCCCGCATTGGTGAACAAAAGCGTCGGATCATTAAGCGGCACAAGCGGGCTTGAGGCGACGACCTCATGCTCCCTTTCGCCGAAAAAGTCCAGAAATGCGCTGCGGATATCCGCCAAGCCTGTCGACATATTCATCTAACTCCTACGCTGTTGTAACCGCTCTCGGGCGGAGCGACAAGCATAAGCCGCGCATCAAAGCGGCGAAAAACTGGCATAAAATGCCGCATATAAATGATTATGGCCAAGAAAAAGGCCCGGCAAATGCCGAGCCTTTTGTGTCCGATAGGGCGTAGGCTTAACCTGCCACTTCCTCAACCGGTGGTTCCTCGTCTTGGCCTTCGGCCATTTTGGCTTCATCTTGCGTCAAAGCCTCAATATCAATCAGACCCGCATCGGCGCGAATTTTTTCTTCAATCTCCGCTGCCATATCAGGGTTTTCGATAAGGAATTTACGGGTATTTTCTTTGCCTTGGCCGATGCGCTGCGAACCATAGCTATACCAGCTGCCTGATTTCTCAACCACATTGGCTTTCACACCGAGGTCAATCAGCTCACCCATTTTGGAAATGCCTTCGCCATAGAGAATATCAAACTCAACGACGCGGAAAGGCGGCGCAACCTTGTTTTTCACCACTTTGACGCGGGTCTGGTTGCCGATAACTTCATCGCGGTCTTTAATCGCGCCAATACGGCGAATGTCCAAACGGCAAGACGAATAAAACTTCAGCGCATTGCCACCCGTCGTGGTTTCCGGAGAACCGAACATGACACCGATTTTCATGCGAATTTGGTTGATGAAAATAACCATTGTGTTGGAGCGCGAGATTGAACCGGTCAGTTTTCTGAGCGCTTGGCTCATCAAACGCGCTTGCAAGCCCGGCAGGCTGTCGCCCATATCGCCTTCCAATTCAGCGCGCGGGGTCAACGCTGCCACCGAGTCAATGACCAGCACATCAACCGCACCGGAGCGCACCAGCGTATCGGCAATTTCCAAAGCCTGTTCACCATTATCGGGCTGCGATATCAACAATTCCTCAATATTGACGCCCAACTTATTGGCATAGGCCGGGTCGAGCGCGTGCTCGGCATCAATAAAGCCGCAAATGCCGCCGGTTTTTTGCGCTTCGGCCACCGTATGCAGCGCCAAAGTCGTTTTACCGGAGCTTTCCGGCCCGTAAATCTCAATAATTCGGCCCTTCGGCAAACCGCCAATGCCCAGCGCCACGTCCAAGCCCAGCGAACCGGTCGAGATGGCCTCAATTTCCACCACATTTTCCGGATCACCCAGCTTCATCACCGAGCCTTTGCCGTAATTTTTCTCAATCTGAGAAAGGGCTGCTTCCAGCGCCTTTTTCTTCTCTTCACTCTTTTCCATGAGGTTCACCACTTCAGCCATAATGTCTCCTCCGTTATTTCATAGCTCGTCATGGCGAGCAATGAGACATTATGTTCTCATTTTGTTCCATTTGTCCAGAAAAATTTTAACACTTTGTTTTTATTATATTTTCTAAGAAAAAAGCACTGTGAATAAGTGCCGAAACAGAACAAAAACTGCAAGTTTTGAAGAATCAGTCGTCGCGATAAACGCGCTCGCGTTTCTCGTGTCGCTCTTGCGCTTCCAGTCCCAAAGTGGCGATAGGCCTGGCATCGAGCCGCTTCAGGCTGATCGGCTCGCCGGTTTCCTCGCAATAGCCGTAAGTCTTGTCTTCAATGCGGCGCAGCGCCGAATCGATTTTATTGATGAGCTTGCGATGGCGGTCGCGGGTGCGCAGTTCCAGCTGTTTTTCGGCTTCCGAATTGGCGCGGTCAACATCATCAGGGTGCTGCACGCTTTCATTTTGCAGCCCGATAACGGTCTCTTTCGTACCTTTGATGATGTCTTCCTTCCAATCAACCAACTTGCGGCGAAAATATTCGCGCTGCTTGGCATTCATGAACGGTTCCTTGTCGCTTGGGACATAATTTTTCGGTAGCCGCGTCGCCATGTGGTCCTCTTTGAAAAAGTCTCTTCTACATGCCCTGCCAAATAACAGGCGCATTTTCTATATGCAATCTGAGACTTAAAATCAAGCCGCGATAAACCGTCTCGTGCTACCAATATGGGCTTGCACCGCCCTGCCCTTGCCCTTAATCTCTGCCGCCATATGTGACCCTTAAAGGGTTGTTCTGCCGTCAGGCCAAAAATGGGAAGATTCATGACCGAGAAATTTCAGGGTACCGAGAATTATATTGCCACGGAAGATTTGCGCATTGCGGTGAATGCCGCCTTGACGCTGGAGCGTCCGCTTTTGATTAAGGGTGAGCCGGGCACCGGTAAAACCGTGCTGGCCGAGGAGGTTTCCAAAGCGTTGGATATGGAGCTTATCACCTGGCACATTAAATCGACCACCAAGGCGCAACAGGGCTTGTATGAATATGATGCCATCACCCGCTTGCGCGACAGCCAGCTGGGCGATGAGCGCGTCAAAGACGTGAAAAACTACATCAATAAAGGCAAGCTGTGGGAAGCTTTTGAGCAAGACAAGCGCGTGGTGCTGTTGATTGACGAGATTGACAAGGCCGATATCGAATTTCCCAATGACTTGCTGCAAGAACTCGACCGCATGGAATTTTATGTCTATGAGACGGGCGAAACGATTAAGGCAGCGCAGCGCCCGCTGGTCATCATCACCTCGAATAATGAGAAAGAATTGCCCGACGCCTTCTTGCGCCGTTGCTTCTTCCATTATATTTCCTTCCCTGATGCCGACACGATGAGCCAAATCGTCAATGTGCATTATCCCGACATTAAAGACCGTTTGGTGAAAAGCGCGCTCAGCTCTTTTTACGAAGTTCGCGATGTGCCGGGCCTGAAGAAAAAGCCGTCTACCTCTGAATTGCTGGACTGGCTGAAACTGCTGATGAATGAAGATATTGACCCTGAGACGCTGCGCGAGCAGGATGCAGGTAAGATGATTCCGCCGCTGCATGGCGCGCTGATTAAAAACGAGCAAGACGTGCATTTATTTGAGCGGCTTGCCTTTTTGGCGCGTCGCGAAAGAAATTAGAGCGGTTAAACGGGAGCGAACCATATGTTCGTCAATTTTTTTCACGAGTTGAAGTCGGCCAATGTGCCGGTCTCCTTGCGCGAATATCTCTCGCTCTTGGAAGCGCTCGACCATGAGGTCATCGATAACAATGTCGAGGAATTTTACTATTTGTCGAAATCGGCATTGGTGAAAGACGAGCGCAATCTCGACAAGTTTGACCAAGTCTTCGGCCATGTGTTTAAGGGGCTGGAAAGTCTGGGCGAAGGCGATATTGCCGAAATTCCCGAAGACTGGCTGCAGACCCTGACCGAAAAATTCCTCACTGATGAGGAAAAGGCCGAGATTGAGAAACTGGGCGGCTGGGACAAAATCATGGAGGAGCTGAAAAAGCGCCTCGAAGAGCAAGAAGGCCGCCATGAAGGCGGCAATAAATGGATCGGCACGGGCGGCACCTCGCCTTTCGGCTCTGACGGATATAATCCGGAAGGCGTGCGCATCGGCCAAGACAAAAACAAAAACTTCAAAGCGGTGAAGGTTTGGGACAAGCGCGAATATAAAAACCTCGACGACTCGGTCGAGCTTGGCACGCGGAATATCAAAGTCGCGCTGCGCCGTTTGCGCCAATTTGCCCGCGATGGCGAGGCCGATATGCTCGACCTTGATGACACGATTAAATCCACCGCCAATGCCGGCTATCTCGACATTAAGCTGATTGCCGAACGCCGCAACAAAGTGAAGGTGCTGGTGTTTTTCGATATTGGCGGCTCGATGGACCCGCATATTCGCCTGTGCGAAGAGCTGTTTTCGGCGGCGCGCAGCGAGTTCAAAAATATGGAATATTTCTACTTCCATAATTGCCTGTATGAGGGCGTGTGGAAGGACAATATGCGCCGCCATACCGAGAAAATGGACACGTGGGATGTGCTGCATACTTATGGCAGCGATTACAAAGTGATTTTTGTTGGCGATGCCAGCATGAGCCCCTATGAGGTGACCTATGAGGGCGGCAGTGTGGAACATTGGAATGAAGAGCCGGGCGCGCTGTGGTTGAAACGGGTGACCGATATTTATGAAAATTGTGTCTGGCTCAACCCGCTGGGCGAACGCTATTGGGAACACACGGCGAGCCTGCAAATCATCAAGCAGCTTTTCTCCGACCGCATGTATCCGCTGACCCTTGAGGGCTTAGATGGGGCGATGCGGGAACTGTCACGCGGATAATAAATCCATCGTCAGGTAAGAACACGCTCAACCGCCTTCCGGCGGTTAACTGCCCGTTTAGGGGCGTGAGGCGCAAGGCCAAGCCGGCTAATGAGGGAGCAATCAACTTCTTCAGACGACCCTCTTTCTTATTTGAGAGAGGTGCAAAAACGCTGTATGCGTGTGCACGCCTCAACCAGGTTCTCATCCGATGTAGCGTAGCTAATCCTAAAAAAAGGTGAAAGCCCGAAAGCTTCACCATGCACAACAGCCACGCCTTCCGCTTCCAGCAGTGCTTTGGCGAAAGCTTCGTCGCCATCAATCGCCGTGCCATTAGGCGCCGTCTTGCCGATGCATCCGGCGCAGCTTGGATAAACGTAAAACGCCCCTTCCGGCGTGATGCACTCAATGCCGTCAGCCTCGTTCAGCATTTTGACGACCAAATCGCGGCGGCGTTTGAAATGCGTATTGTGCTCGGCAATAAATTCTTGCGGGCCGGTCAAGGCTTCCAGCGCCGCCCATTGGCTGATGCTGGTCGGGTTAGAGGTCGATTGTGATTGGATTTTGGTCATCGCCTTAATGAGCTCTTGCGGACCTGCGCAATAGCCGATGCGCCAGCCGGTCATGCAATAGGCTTTCGACACGCCATTCATGGTCAGCGTGCGATCATAAAGCTGCGGCTCAACTTCGGCCGGTGTCGCAAAAACAAAATTGTCATAGACCAAATGCTCATACATATCGTCGGTCAAAATCCACACATGCGGATGCTTGACCAACACATCGGTCAGCTTTTTCAATTCATCAGCCGAATAAGCCGCGCCCGACGGGTTGGAGGGCGAGTTGAAAATAAACCATTTGGTTTTCGGAGTAATCGCCGCCTCTAGGTCTTGCGGCTGCAATTTGAAGCCGTCTTCGGCGCGCGTTTCCACCGCCACCGGCGTGCCACCGGCCAGATTGACAATATCGGGATAGCTGACCCAATAGGGTGCGGGGATAATCACCTCATCGCACGGGTTCAGCGTCGCCATCATCACGTCATAAATTACCGGCTTGCCGCCCGGCGCAACAAATACCTGCGCCGGCTCATAATCAAGATTATTGTCGCGTTTGAATTTGTCGCAAATCGCCTGCTTTAGCTCATCAATGCCGGTAACGGCCGTATATTTAGTCTCGCCACGTGCAATCGCGTCTATCGCTGCTTGCTTGATGTTTTCCGGCGTATCGAAATCCGGCTCACCGGCTCCAAGGCCGATGACATCGCGTCCCGCGGCACGCAATTGGCGCGCCATATCGGTCACCGCCATAGTGGCAGAAGGCTTTACCCGAGCGAGGCTCTCAGCGAGAAAGGACGACATTTCAAAACTCCTTGCTATGGCGGACTAATGCGCGCAAACTACGCCTAAGAGATGGCAAAAACAAGAAGCAAAGGCCGCCTCGATGCTTAAGGGCTTCGACAATCTGTTGACGGTTTTGGTCGCCAGTGAGGTGCTGACGGGATTGGTGCTGTATTTGCATCCCGAAACGCAGCGGCATCAGGATTTCTGGTGCTAAAGGACGCATCTCGGTTCAGTTCTTGGGTCGCTTGTTCTTTCGCGCTATATTCTCCACATGGAAGAACAAAAATCCTTAACCGGACGCGGCGATCTAGCGCCGGTGCCTGAACCGGGGCTCAGCGAAGCGGAACTTGTCGAATTTATTCCGCATCGCGTCAATCGGCCTGAGAAGACCGAGGGCGGGCAAGCCTTTAAAATGGTCTCGGAATTTGACCCAGCCGGCGACCAACCCAAAGCCATTGAAGAACTCATCGAAGGTATAAATGATGATGAGCGCGACCAGGTATTGCTCGGCGTGACCGGCAGTGGCAAGACCTTCACCATGGCGCAGCTTATAGAGCGCACCCAGCGCCCAGCCCTTGTTTTGGCTCCCAATAAAACATTGGCGGCGCAACTTTATGGCGAGTTTAAAGGCTTCTTCCCTGAAAACGCGGTTGAGTATTTCGTCTCTTATTATGACTATTACCAGCCCGAGGCTTATGTGCCGCGCACCGACACTTATATTGAAAAAGAAAGCAATATTAACGAGCAGATTGACCGCATGCGCCATTCGGCGACGCGCGCGCTGTTGGAACGCGATGATGTTATTATCGTCGCCTCCGTATCATGTATTTACGGTATCGGCTCGGTGGAAAGCTATACCAGCATGACGCTGCAGCTTGAAAAAGGTATGGAAATCGGGCGCACGCAATTACTCGCCGATTTGGTGGCGCTGCAATATCGGCGCAATGATATGGCTTTTGCACGGGGCGATTTTCGCGTCCGCGGCGATACGATTGACGTGTTTCCAGCACACTATGAGGACCGCGCTTGGCGCATTGAACTGTTCGGTGATGAGATTGACAGCCTGACCGAGTTCGACCCGCTAACTGGACAAAAATCGGGCGATTTGGAGAAAGTCCGACTCTATGCCAATTCACATTATGTGACACCCGGCCCGACCTTGAAGCAGGCCATGGTCGGCATTCAAGATGAGTTGAAGACGCGATTGGAGGAATTTGAAGCGGCCGGTCGCTTGCTGGAAGCGCAAAGGCTGGAACAACGCACCAATTTCGATTTGGAAATGCTGGAAGCCACCGGCTCTTGCGCCGGTATTGAAAATTATTCGCGCTATTTGACGGGCCGCAAGCCGGGCGAGCCGCCGCCCACTTTGTTTGAATATTTGCCCGACAATGCGCTGGTCTTTACCGATGAAAGCCATGTCACCATTCCACAAATCGGCGGTATGTTTCGCGGCGACTTTCGCCGGAAATCGACACTGGCCGAGTTCGGTTTCCGACTGCCTTCTTGTGTTGATAATCGCCCGATGAAGTTTGAGGAATGGGATATTATGCGGCCGCAAACCGTGCATGTATCTGCCACCCCGGGCCCGTGGGAGATGGAGCGCACGGGTGGCGTTTTCGTCGAGCAGGTCATTCGCCCGACCGGGCTGATTGATCCGACTTGCGAAATCCGTCCGGCCACGACCCAAGTTGATGATTTAATCGCCGAATGCCATGAATTGGCCAAGAAAAGCCAGCGTGTTTTGGTGACCACTCTGACTAAGAAAATGGCCGAAGATTTGACCGAATATATGCATGAGCAAGGCTTGCGCGTGCGCTATATGCACTCTGATATCGACACATTGGAGCGCATTGAAATTATCCGTGATTTGCGCCTCGGCGCATTTGATATTCTCGTCGGCATTAATCTGCTGCGCGAAGGTTTGGATATTCCCGAATGTGCGCTGGTCGCCATTCTCGACGCCGATAAGGAAGGCTTTTTGCGCTCCGAAACCTCGCTGGTGCAAACCATTGGCCGCGCCGCGCGTAATGCCGAAGGGCGCGTCTTGCTTTATGCCGACCAAATGACTGGCTCTTTGCAGCGCGCCATGGCCGAAACCAATCGGCGCCGCGAAAAGCAAATGGCGCATAATGAAGAACACGGCATTACCCCGGAAACGGTTAAGAAAAATGTTGCTGATGTGCTGGAAGGCATAGCCGAGCGCGGTAATAAAGCCGCGCCCGGCCCTTATCGCATTCGCGAGGCAATGGAAGAAAAACAAGCGCCGCTTTTGGGCAGCAATTTGCGCGCTCATATTGAAGGGCTGGAGGCGGAAATGCGCGAAGCCGCCGCCGATTTGGAATTTGAGACGGCGGCGCGACTGCGCGATGAGATTAAACGCCTGCAAGAAACCGAATTGGCCTTGGCCGACGACCCGTTTGCGCGCCAATCGGAAGTTGATGCGCGAGTCGCCGACCAAACCGGCTTGAAGAAGGAGGCGGCCCCGCGCCGACGCAAGTCGCGGCGCAAAGGCCCTTAGGCCGTTTTAGAAGTCGTAAATATAGCTGACCGACAAGACTTGGCTTTCAAACGCACCAAAATCATAATCCGCATCGCAAACATCTCCTTTTCTCTGGGTCACATGCTGCGCCGAAGCGGTTAAAAAACGGTTAGGGTCGCCCCCCAAAAACTGCTACATGGTGGGGCATGGCGGAGACACACCACAAGGCTGTTTTAATCACCGGCGCAGCGAAGCGCATTGGCCGCGCCCTGGCCGAGGCTTTGGCGGCTGACGGTTGGGCTGTTGCGGCGCATTTCGCGGGGTCGAAAAGCGAAGCAGAGGAGCTGGTCGCCGACATTAAAAACAAGGGCGGCAAAGCCATTGCCCTGCAAGCCGATTTGCGCGATGCGGCAGCGGTCGAAAAACTGATACCTGATGCCGTCGCCGCGCTTGGCCCGCTGACCGCGCTCATCAATAATGCCTCAATGTTTGAGCGCGACTCGGCGCACACGCTGAGCCAAGAAAGCTGGGACACCCATCTCAACGCCAATTTGCGTGCACCGGCATTGCTGATGCGTGACTTTGCCAATCAGCTTGAATTGCAAACCGGCAGCATAGAAGACGCCAATATTATCAATATTACCGACCAGCGCGTTGACCGGCTGACCCCTGATTTCA
>Ga0181568_10006663_pt1 | contig 10096 bp, 8 predicted proteins | sample 101ome_20_FD_133758 | JGI IMG/M metagenome (GOLD analysis project Ga0181568, IMG submission 133758) | Coastal salt marsh microbial communities from the Groves Creek Marsh, Skidaway Island, Georgia - 101404AT metaG (megahit assembly) | ecosystem: Environmental > Aquatic > Marine > Intertidal zone...
GAAGCTGGTGGTGCAGCCGGAGTTTGTCCCCCTTTTCGAGCGGGAAAGGGATGCGGGAAGCGAGGACCACGATTTTCATGCCTGAACCCATTGGGAGAGGTGGTTGGTCAAGGACTTCGCCCGTGCGCGGTGGCCCAAATTCTCCAAGGCCCACGCCCGCCCCCGGGCCCCGAGTTCAACCGCGAAGGCCGCGTCGTTCAGCAGCCTGGTCAGGGCCGAAGCCACCTCGTCCGCCGTGTTGGCGACCAACACGTGTTCTTCGTTCACCAACGCCATGCCTTCCATGCCTTTGGACGTGGTGACCACCGGTCGGCCCGCAGCGAGCGCCTCCGCCAATTTGATGCGCATTCCCGAACCGGCGTGCAGCGGCACCACCACGATGTACGGGGCGTCGTACGTGGCTCGTGCGTCCTCGACTTCGCCCAACACGCGCACTCCGGTTTCCGGCGTGGACACCCAGTCATCCGGCATGTGCCTTCCGGCCAGGTCCAATTCCGCGTGGGGCATGGCGCTTCGCACCAAAGGCCAAACTTCATCTCGCAACCAACTCACGCCCTGAACGTTGGGCGTCCAGTCCATGGAGCCGAGGTGCAAGACACGCTCAGGTCCGTGATTCATCGCGCTGTGCGGCGTGTTTTCGACGTCCAGCCCAAACGGCAAGGAGACCACCGGAACGGACTTCCTTTTGAAGTGCCTTGCGGCCGTTTCGCGAAACCAGCTGGCGTCGCGGTCGGTGATGGCGGCGACCGCGTCCACGACCCCGAGCAAGCGAATTTCTTCGTCGCGAAGTTTGGCCTGAAAGAGGCTGAGCAGCCATTTCTTGGGGCCTTTCGGCATGTTCGAGGTGACTTCCTCCCACAACAGGTGTTCGACGTTGTGCGCGCGCAACACCACCTCCGCGTCGCTGAGCCTTCGAATGGCCGGGATGTACGAGCTCGTGAAGATCGACTCAAGCAGAACCACGTCGAACATTTCTTCGCGAAGCACGCGTTCCACCGCACGGTCCATTTCAGGCACGTGAAAGCGGCTGAGGTGGTAGCTCTCTCCCGTGACGATGTGGCTGGCCGCGTCGCGGAGGTTGAGTTCCGTGTCCGCGTACACCGCTTCAATCCGCGTCGACTCTTGGTAGTCCGCGCTCAGTGCATCGGGGTCGAAGGGGTGTTTGTAGGTGTGGAGCGTGAGCACTTTCACGCGGTGGCCTTCAAGCATCAACCCCGTTGTCAGGCTGTCCATGGCGATGCACCCGCCGTCGACCGCAGGACGCGGAGGCTTGTGGCAGAGTTGCAGAATTCGAAGGGACATGGAAGAGGGTTGCAGCGCGAAATTAGGTCGTTCTTTTCAGGCTGAGCCATTGGCCTTCCCGCGTCGTGTTCCAAAGGAGCCAAGCGGCCAGGGGCGCCAACGTCAACGTGCCCAGCCACATGCCGGACCAGGGCGTCAACGTGCCGGTTTTCACCATCTGTTCCCCCAACATGGAAAGGGCGTAGTACAGCAAGAACACGCCAAGCGCAAGCAGGGTGGGGACCCCGAGGCCTCCGCGTCCGACCAGTGCGCCGAGGGAACTGCCCACCAGAAACAGCACCATGCAGCCAAGAGACAAGATGTACTTGCGGTGCCATTCGATGTCGTGGCGGTGCTGGCGGAGTTGTTTTCCCTCCATGTTGGAAAGGGCGTTCTCGAGGCTTCGGATGTGGTTTCGAGAAGCTTCGCGGGCTTTGTCAAACGTTCGGCCTCGCGACACGGACGACATCGCGCCGTACCAGGGGGAAGTGGGGGAGGCTTGCCGGTGCGATCCGGCCGAGGCGTACCATCCCGACGTGTCGGCCAAATGGGCCACGTTTCTTCTGCCGTAGTTCACGAGGTCTCCCCGTTCTTGGACAATGCCGTCGGCGAGCGAATCGCTGGCGTGCGACAACTGCGACAGGTTCATCCGTTCGTAGGACCGCCGGAAAAGGTCCTCGTTGGCCATGGAAAAGTCCAAACTCTGCAACGGAATCCGCAGCACCTGACGCTCGAATCGGCTCTGGATGTGCGGGTGAACCCGTTCCTTGGTTCGGGACAGCGTTTCCTGATGTTCCTCGTAGCTGACCCCGTTTTCCAGTTGCAGGACCAAGGCTCCGGCCTCTTGGGCCATGTTGCCACGCTCGGCGCGAACGACGAGCACGCTTTGGCCTTTGGGGTCCCGGTGGTCGTGAATGAGGATGTGCTCGAGGGCACCGTCGGGGTGCTTTTTTCCGACCCGAATCGAGAATCCGTCGATGCCGTTGTAAAACACGCCTTCCCGAACGTTGAGGGCAGGTTTTTGTTTGGTCACGGAATACAGAAGGGCTCGAAAGCGCATGTTGGCCGCCGGCCATCCGGCATCGCTGAACCAAAACGCCCCCGCGCAAATGACCCCCATGCACAGCACAAGCGGGCGGAGGATGCGCAGAAACGACATGCCGGAGGCTTTCATGGCAGTGAGTTCGCTGCGTTCGGCAAGGTTTCCGAGGGCCATGATGGACGCAACGAGGACGGCCAGGGGAAGTGCCAGGTTCACGAGCCGTGCAGAAGCGAACACCATCAATTTGAACACGACCCACAAGTCGAGTCCCTTTCCAATGAGGTCGTCGGCGTAGACCCACAGGAATTGCATGTCCAAGATGAACAGCGCCACCGGCAAGGTCACGGCAAAAGGCCCCAAAAAGGCCCGCAACATCAGTCGACGAATCCTCACACGGCGAAGATACTCCTTCAATCTCGTGTACCTTGGTCCCCTAAAATTCAACCCCATGCGATTCGCACAAGCAACAACGCAAGCCTTGGGTACCGCGGCCTTGGTCGCCGGAATGCTCTTCTCAGGCTGCACTGAAAAAGGTCCCGATTTCCAACCTGCTCCGGCCGTGGACGCGCAAGCGAGCGAACCTGACGAGGACGGTTTTGTCTGGAAAACGGAACAATTCGCCGACTTGAAAATGATCCGGTACCAAATCCCAGGATGGGAGAAGCTTTCCGACCGTCAGCAGGCCCTCGTGTACTGCCTCAACATGGCGGGCCTGAGTGGCCGCGACATCATGTACGACCAAAACAACCGCTACAACCTCCGCATTCGCCGACTCCTTGAGGACATCTACGTCAACTTCGAGGGCGACCGCAACACAGTGGGGTGGCAGGCGTTTGAGGTGTACCTCAAGCGGATTTGGTTTTCCAACGGCATCCACCACCACTACGCCAACACCAAGCACCAACCGGGGTTCAGCGAAGCGTATTTCGACCACGTGTTGAAGGCCACGGGCAACAAGGTGGACTCGGAAGTGCGTTCGGTGATCTTCGACCCCGAGGTGGAGGCGAAAAAGGTGGAACAGGACGGGTCCAAAGGGCTGGTCGAGAGTTCGGCGGTGAACTTTTATGCGCCCGACGTGTCCACCGAAGAAGCCAAGGCTTACTTCGAATCCATTGTGGACAAAGGCAGCCGGAGTCCGGTGGAATACGGCTTGAACAGCCGCCTCGAAAAGGACGCCGACGGCAAGGTGTTTGAGAACGTCTACAAGCTTGACGGCTTGTACGGCGAGAGCATCGCGGAGATCGTCACGTGGTTGAACGAAGCGATCAAGTATGCAGAAAACGACAAGCAGGCCGCGGCACTCCGCAACCTGGTGGCCTACTACGAAACCGGAGACCTGGAAAAGTGGAGCCTGTACAACATCAACTGGGTTCAGGACACGGAAGGCGACGTGGACTACATCAACGGGTTTGTGGAGGTCTACAACGACCCGCTGGGGTACACTGGCAGCTACGAGACCATCGTCGAGATCAAAGACTTTGATGCCAGCTCCCGGATGGCCACGCTCATGGAGAACGCGCAGTGGTTCGAGGACCACATGCCGTTCATGGACGCGCACAAGAAAAAAGAAGTGGTGGGCATCACGTACAACGTGGTCAACGTCGCCGGGGAGGCCGGCGATGCTTCTCCCAGCACGCCCATTGGCGTGAACCTTCCCAACAGCAACTGGATACGCCAAGTGCACGGGTCCAAGTCCGTGTCGCTCGGCAACATCGTCAACGCCTACGACAAAGCCGCAGGCGCAGGAGTCTTGGAAGAGTTCGTGCACGACGCGGCAGAACTGGGCCGCGTTCAGAGGCACGGGGAGCTTGCTGGCAAGCTGCACACGGCCATGCACGAAGTCATCGGCCACGCTTCTGGACAACTGGAGGAAGGTGTGGGCACGCCTAAGGAGACCATCCAAGAGTACAGTTCGACCTTGGAAGAAGGTCGTGCAGACCTCGTCGCCCTCTACTTCTTGCTCGACCCCAAGATGGTTGAGCTCGGTTTGATGCCCACGCTGGACGTGGGCAAGGCCGAATACGACAGTTACCTCCGCAACGGCATGCTGACGCAGCTCCAACGCCTTGAGTTGGGCGCGGACATTGAAGAGGCGCACATGCGCAACCGCGCTTGGGTGAGCAACTGGTGTTTTGAAAAGAGCGCCGACAACGGCGTGATTCAAAAAGTCGTGCGCGACGGCAAGACGTACATCGACATCAAGAATTACGAGCGCCTGCGTGAGATGTTTGGGGAGTTGCTCGGAGAGGTGCAGCGCATCAAGTCGCAGGGCGACTACGACGCGGCCAAGGCCCTCGTGGAAGGCTACGGCGTCAAGGTGAATCAGGCCGAGCACAAGGAGATCCTCGACCGCGTGGCGGTGTTGGGGGTGGCTCCGTACGGCGGGTTCATCAACCCTGAAATGAACGCGACCCGCGACGCCGACGGCAACATCACTTCGGTGGAGGTGAAGTACCCCGACGATTTCTCGGGTCAAATGCTTCGCTACAGCGAGCAATTCAGCTTCCTGCCCGACGTGAATTGATTCCGGAATTGGGGCCTTGGCGTCCGTGACCAGAATTGAGCCCTGCCGTGCAACTTCGCGGTGGGGCTCTTTGTTGTTCCTTTGCACATCACGACCTGCAACATCCACCTCATGAACCGATTTTTTGCCCTCGCCTTGACCGCTTCGACCGCGCTGTCTGCCCACGCCCAAATCCCGTGCGAAGACGGAAGCGCAGGAGGGTACCCGTGCTTTGGTTTGGACCTTCTTTCGGTGCGCACCGTGGAGGAGTTGGGGGGAGGCCAAAACGGCAACGATTGCTGGGGCTGGGTGGATCCCAACTCGGGCCGGGAGTTTGTGTTGTTTGGCCGGTCGAACGGACTGTCCATCGTCGACGTCACCGACCCGGTGAACCCGCTTTACCTCGCGAACGTCCCCACGGCGACGGTGCAGAGCTTGTGGCGCGACGTCAAGGTCTACGACAACCACGCGTTCATTGTAAGCGAAGCGGCCGGTCACGGGATCCAAGTGGTGGACTTGACGGAAGTGCCTGGGATCACGGCCGGGCCGACGGAGCTGACGCCGGTGGCGTCGTACCTCGGGTTTGGCAACGCCCACAACATTGTGATGAACGAAGCGTCGGGCTACGCCTACGGGGTGGGAACCAACACGGCGGGCGGCGGATTGCATGCGGTGGACGTCAGCGACCCGACGTCTCCGGTGGCGGCAGGCACCTACGACGGCGCCTATTCGCACGACGCGCAGGTGGTGATGTACCAAGGTCCCGACGCCGATTACGCAGGCAAGGAAATTGCAGTTTGCTTCAACGGCAGCAACGGCGTGGCCATTGTGGACGTGACAGACAAGACCGACATGCAGCTCGTGTCGCAGTTTGGGTACACCCAGTCGGCCTACACCCACCAGGGGTGGCTGAGTGTGGGGCACGATTTCGTGTATTTCAACGACGAGCTTGACGAGCAGAGCTTCGGGAACGGGACGCGGACGTACATCGCGGACGTGTCGGATTTGGACAACCCCCAAGTGTTGGGTTTTTTCGAATCTCCCAACACCGCAATCGACCACAACCTTTACGTGCGTGGCGACAAGATCTACGCCTCGAATTACCTCAGCGGGCTGAGGGTTTCGCGGATCGGTCCGGACGGCAGCCTCACGCCGTACGCGTACTTCGACACCAACCCCGAGAGCGACGACCCGTCGTTCAGCGGGACTTGGAGCAATTACCCGTATTTCCCGAGCGGCAACATTGCCATTTCCGGCTTTTCGCACATGTTCATGGTCAGCGACCCCACCTACGACCCCACGGGTGTGGGTGAAGCTCCGGATGCGGTCGTCGAGACGTTGTTGGCGCAGCCCAACCCGGCCCGAGGGCAAGTGACGTTGACCGGCATGCCTTCGGCGGTGGAGTTCCGGGTGTTGAACGCGGTGGGGCAGGAGGTGCGCACGTGGTCACGTGTGCCAGGCTTGCAGGGCTTGACGATTCAGCTCGACGACTTGGGCGAAGGCGTGTACCTCGTGCAAGCCGCAAATCGCCGCGGCGAAGTGCGCACGACGCGTGTGCTCCTTCAGAACTGATCAAAAGCAAAAGCTCAGGAGCGCGGATTCAGCAGCTCGTGCATGATCTCCCGGCAGTCGTTGGGGTGAAGCGCACGGCGCAACTCGCCTTCGTGGGCGAGGCTGATCGTGCCGGTTTCTTCGCTAACCACCCAAATCAACGCGTCGGTCACTTCCGACAAGCCTAACGCGGCGCGGTGGCGCATGCCGAGTTCGACGGGCAGGTGGTGGCTTTGGCTGACGGGAAGGACGCACCTCACTGCCCGAATCCGACCCACGGCGATGTAGAGCCCGCCGTCGTGCATGCTGCATTCCTTGTGAAAGATGGCCTCGATGAGCGGGGCGTAAATGTCTGCCACGAGCTTGGTGGAACTCTGGATGTGGTGGGTCAAGTCGGACGAGAGCTGAACGATGATCAGTGCGCCCTCTTTTCGTGAGGACAAGCGATCCAGCGCCCGTACGACTTCTTCCACAGGAAAGGCCGAGCGCGCTTCTTGGGTTTTTTGAGGCAGAAAACGCACGAGCCATTCAGGCGGCTCCTTGAACGACGCACGGTCCCCGATGGAGAACAGGAACTGCCGGAGTTCCTGTTGGAACACAATGAGGATGGCGAGGATTCCGACCGCGATGAACTGCCCCAAAATCTCGCCCATGAACCGCATGCCAACCAGGGTGACCACCTGCCAGATGATGTAGATGGCAAGCAAGCCTAAGAACACAGGGATGGCCGAGGTACCCTTGGTCAGGCGGTACAGCCAGTACAAAATCAACGCGACGAGCGCAAGGTCCAACACCTGCACGCCCATCTTGACGAAGGGGGCGACGGCGTCCCAGAGTTCGAAGGCGAGCAAGGCGTAGGCAGGGGTCATGATGGGGTCGAAGTTCGGGAATCTTGGAGTGCGGCGTGCAGCTTGACCACTTCGACCGCTTCCGCCACGTCGTGGACGCGCAGCAGATGCGCGCCTCGGTCGACGGCCCACGCGTGCAAGGCGGTGGTTCCGTTCAGCGCGTCGACGCTCGGGACGCTCAGGACTTTTTGGACCATGGACTTGCGGCTGACGCCGACCATGAGCGGGCATTGGAGCGCCTGAAATTCCGGGAGGGCGTCGAGCAGGGCGTAGTTGTGCGCGACCGTCTTGCCAAACCCAAACCCGACGTCCGCTATCACGTCCGTCACGCCCGCGTCGTAGGCGCGGAAGAGCTTGGTTTGAAGGTTCTGGTACACGTCGCTGACCACGTCGTCGTAGGTCGGGTTGGCCTGCATCGTCGCGGGCGTGCCTTGCATGTGCATCAGGACGTAGGGCGCGCGGGCGTCCGCGACGACGTTCCACATTTCCGGGTCGGCGTCGCCGCCGGAGACGTCGTTGATCAGGTCGGCACCGGCGTCCAGCGCCCGGCGCGCCACCGAGGCGTGAAAGGTGTCGATGCTGAGAAGGGCGTCCGGGTGGGCGTTTCGAAGGGCGGACAGGACGGGGGCGAGGCGCGCCCATTCTTCGTCCGCGCCGACCTGCACGGCGCCGGGCCGCGTCGACTGGGCCCCGAGGTCCAGCACGTCGGCCCCTTCACGGAGCATCCGTTCCGCCTGCGCCACGGCACGTCCCGTGTCGTTCCACGCCCCGCCGTCGTGAAACGAGTCGGGCGTGAGGTTGAGGATGCCCATCACCCAAGTTTGGTGAAAACTCCTCAAGGAACCGCGGACAGAAATCGAAGGGGACACGGACTGAATTGTAACTTGCCGCAAGTTAGCATGGACACCCTCGCCCAATACGACGCTTGCCTCGCAACTTGCGAGGATTTGTTCAAGCGAAAGACCCAGGATTACGGCACGGCGTGGCGCATTTTGCGTCCTTCGTCGCTCACCGACCAAATCTTCATCAAGGCCAACCGCATCCGCACCATCCAGCAGGTGGGCGAGTCGAAGGTGGACGAAGGGGTGGAGTCGGAATTCATCGGCATCGTCAACTACTGCTTCATGGCCATGGTGCAATGCCGCTTGCCGGAAGATGCCCCCATGGAGTTGAGCGTTTCGGAGGCCAACCGCCTTTACGACGCGGCCAAGGACGAGACCCGGGCGCTCATGCAAAAGAAGAACCACGACTACGGCGAGGCGTGGCGCGACATGCGCATTTCGTCCCTCACGGACCTCATCTTGATGAAGGTCCTGCGGGTCAAGCAAATTGAAAACAACGACGGCATCACCGTCGCGAGCGAGGGCGTGGAGGCCAACTACATGGACATGGCAAACTACGCTCTTTTTGCATTGATTTTGAGTTCAGAAGGATTTTCTGAATAAACCTATTATTCAAGATATGTCGAAGGCACTTGACGGATTGACTTGGCTCTCGCGGATGCTCGTGGGGGCGTTGTTTGTGGTCTCGGGATTGATCAAATCCAACGACGCACTTGGCTTCATGTACAAGCTCGAAGAGTACTTCGAACCGGGGGCAATGAACCTTGAGTTTCTCGCGCCGTGGGGGTTGGAATTGGCGGTGTTTGTGTGCCTCGCGGAGATCCTGTTGGGCATCGCCATCCTCGTGGGCGCACTGCCTCGTTTGACCGCCGTGTTGACGACCGTCATGATGGTCTTTTTCACGTGGCTCACGTGGTACACAGCGACTTGCGATCCTTACGGCACCAAGCAAATCGTGGACGCTTCCGGGGCGGTGGTGGAAATCGCCAACCAATGCGTGCTGGAGTGCGGGTGCTTTGGGAATGCCATTCCGCTGACCGCCTACCAGAGCTTTTTGAAGGACGTGGTGCTTTTGATCTTCGTGGTGCCCATCGTCCTCAGCGCGTTCCTCGGCCGCATCCAGCTCAACACACCGCGCCAAGCCACGTACTTGTACGCCGGTGCGCTCGGGGTGACGTACCTGTTTGGGGAAGGAATGCTCGACTGGAACTTCCCCGTGCTGTACCTCGCGCTCAACTTGATTGCGGCGGAGGCGGTGAAGCGCCGCAGCACGCATGCCCAAAAGGAATGGTTCATGGCCCTTGCGGTCGTGGTGGTCAGTGGCGCCGTGCAGTACTGGACCCTCGCACACCTTCCCTTGAAGGACTACCGTCCGTATGCGGAGGGCGAAAGCGTGATTGAAAACCGCATGACGGCCGAGGATCTTGGGCTGGAAGGCCCGGAGTTTGACAAGGAAATTCGCTTCCACAATCCCGAGACGGGCGCGGAGACGCTCGTCATGCAGTCGCGGTACATGGAGGAGAAGCTTTGGGACAAGAACAACGACCCCGGCAAAACCTTCAACGAGACCTACCCCGAGGCCGATTGGGACAACGCCCGCGAGGTGAAGATCAAGGACGGCTACGAGCAACGCATCCTCGACTTCCAGATGGTCGACGCCGAAGGCACCGACCTGACGGACGACATCCTGGCGATGGACCAGCCGGTGCTGCTCCACATCTCGAAGGACCTCGCGGCGATGCCGACGACGTGGCAGGACGACTTCAACGCCCTTGGGCAAGCGGCGGGCGACCGCGGCTGGGCCATGTACGGCCTGACCAACGCCACGGCGGAGGAACACGCTGCTTTCGCGGCCGAGCACGGCGCGACGTACCCGTTCCTGACATGCGACCAAACGGAACTGAAGATTGTCGTCCGCGCCAACCCCGGACTCGTGCTGTTGCAGGGCGGGGTGGTCGTGGAGAAGTGGTCGGGCCGCGACGTGCCGACGCCGGACGAACTCGCTGAACTGCTGAGCGGCCGCTGATCA
>Ga0181568_10006666_pt1 | contig 10091 bp, 8 predicted proteins | sample 101ome_20_FD_133758 | JGI IMG/M metagenome (GOLD analysis project Ga0181568, IMG submission 133758) | Coastal salt marsh microbial communities from the Groves Creek Marsh, Skidaway Island, Georgia - 101404AT metaG (megahit assembly) | ecosystem: Environmental > Aquatic > Marine > Intertidal zone...
TGCGATTCTAGAAATGCACCCCTTTAGTTATCAGCAAATACCAAATGCGAAGGAAATTAGCTCTAAGCTAAAAACGCGCATGGTTAAGACCTACCCACAACACATAATTATTCATCAAGGAAAAGTAATGTTTGAAAACACCGATGGTGGGGGTGATATTTACAGACTCTTAAAAACGCGTATTCAGGAAGTGAAAATGCACGCGTCTCAATAGAATGATTTGCCATAAAAGCCAAACAAAGGATTTTATCATTGAGATTACCGATCAGCTGTCGGACATAACTCGTCATCAATGGTGCGATGCATTCTCAACTGGTGACATGTACTTGTCCTATGATTACCTAGAAGCTTTAGAAAAAGGTTTAAAAAATGATATCGACTTTAGGTACATTCAATTTAAGCAACCTGAGACACTTGAGTTATTGGGACGAGCATACGTGCAGCTGTTAAGGTTTACCCCGAACGAACTGAATGTTGATGCGTTGCACAATCAATTTGGTAACGCCATTCCCGATAAGTTTATTAAGAACTTGGATGCTCGAGTTCTGCTTTGTGGCAACGCTTTCGCAACAGGTGAGCATGGTTTTGAGTTTAGTTCAAAAATATCTGATAGTCAATCCATTAATATTCTAACTGATACGTTAAAGCAGATCAAAAAGGATGAAAAAAAGGCCCATGATGAAGTGTCTTTAATTCTTCTAAAAGACTTTTGGCCTGAGAGTGATTGTTTTGTCAATCTATTGAAAGATAAGCAATACAGCCCGTTTGAGATTGATGTGAATATGGTGGTTCGTATTCAACCACATTGGTCGGAATTAGGTGATTACCTCAATGATCTCACTACAAAGTTCAGAACGAAGGTTAAATCCATACTTCATCGATCAGAAGATCTTAACATGATAGATGCGGATACTGAATACATTGAATCGCATATAGATCGATTGGAGGAGCTTTTTTACAACGTAATGGAACGAGCAGATTATCGGTTTGCGGCTCTAAATGGAGGAGCACTATTGGAGTTGAAAAAATCCTTGAACGAGCAGTTTAAGTTGTTTTCGTATGAGCTTGATGGTAAGATTGTTGGCTTTGGGACAGCCTTTGTAAATGATGGTCATTTAGACGCCAATTTTGTTGGACTAGATTATGCTGTAAACCGGCAGTTGTCGGTTTATCAAAGGATTCTGGTAGACTTTATTCATTTTGGAATAGAACACAACTTGTATTCGGTTCGATATGGCAGAACTGCAGAAGAAATAAAATCAACATTGGGTGCCGAGCCGGTTCACATGAAACTTTATGGCAAACACCGTAACAGTATTACCAATCAGCTTATAAAGCCAATCCTCAATCACGTTAGAGCGCGTGAGTTTAAAATGCGTAAGCCATATAAATCAGCCTATTACGGCAAATAAATGGATTCATTAACACAAGTAGTTCTGGGAGCAGCCGTAGGAGAGGTTACCCTAGGTAAGAAGGTTGGGAACAAAGCTATGCTATGGGGTGCAATCGCAGGTACCATACCGGATCTAGACGTAATTGGCCGATTATTCTTGGACGATATCACGGCCCAAGAAGTACATCGTGGGTTTACGCATAGTCTTTTATTCAGCCTCATTATGGCTCCTGTGCTAGCATGGATCGTAAATAAGCTCTACTACAAAAAGAACGAATCAACATGGGGTGGTTGGACAAAATTGATGTTTTGGTCTTTCGTAACGCACCCACTTTTAGACTGTCACACAACTTGGGGGACCCAGTTCTTTTGGCCGTTTGATCTCAGAATAGCGTACAACAACATCAATGTTGTAGATCCCATTTACACCGTGCCTTTTCTACTCCTCGTTTTTGCAGCTTTGTTTTTTAAACGAACATCTCGTACGCGTAACTTATTGGTTGTGTGGGGGTTGATTCTAAGTTCGAGCTACATGTTGGTTACCGTTGCAGCCAAATTCTATACGAAATCAATATTTGAAGAAAGTCTCCGTGAACAAGGATATACGTATCAGAGATTTTCCAACAAACCTACTATTGGGAATAGCGTATTATGGACTGCGAACGTCGAGGCTACGGATAGTATGTACATTGGGTATTACTCGCTTATGGATGCAGATAAAAAAATCCGATTCATAGGTCATCCCAAGCACCACGAAAGAATAGCAGACATCAGAAATGAAGAACAGGTAGCTCGACTAATAAAGCTTACGAAAGACTGGTATGTGGTGCAGCGTGAAGGCGACAAGCTTATTATCTGCGATATGCGATTTGGCGAAATGACGGAGGGCAGTGGTGCGTTTGTGTTCTCGAACTACATTGAGAAACAAGGAGATGAATACGTCATTATCCGAAAAGAACCCGAATTCGATTCATCTACCATGCGTAAGTTCATTTCTATGTTGTGGGCACGTATTCGTGGCGACAAAGATGCTTTGATACTTCAGAACGAATAGGCAATAAAAAAAGGCTCACAAATTTGTGAACCTTTTTAGTCTTCTAGTGAAGTTTTTACTTGGGTAAGAACTGACAAATAAAGCCACCCATTAGCGTGATAGTGATAAACCAATACAGTCCGTTCACCCAAATGTATTTAAATCCTTTGCGCTCAAACATTGCATTGGTTGCCAGAATGGGTAATCCAAACACAATAGACATCATTCCACCGTGCAAGGCACCGTGACCAAAAGTTCGATAATTGTTTTTCCAACCTTCAAATTTTCCATCCAGTAACTCAGTTACCGCCGCTTTTGCCTCAGGGAAATCCATAAATAGCGAATCGAAGTGAGATTGATGTACAACGACATAGGTCATAGACCACGACAAAAGGAAGGCTAAGACAAAGCTCAAACCGAAAATAAGAGGCATGTTTCCACTTTGGATCTTTTCTTCAGTCATCCCCGAAGCATTCATCCAAATGCCACCCATAACCTTCGGGTGGTAGTAAATCAACCCAATGATGGTAGGAATGAGTGCAGCCAGCACATAAACAAGTAAAGCGTTCACAGTTTCTGTTTTTACCAAAAATAGGCAATATCAGAACTCGAAATATAGTTTAGCTGCATGGTAAAACGCACGCAGGCTAAATAAAATCAGTAAGACACCAATGGCTTTGTACAGTTTTATAAGAAAGTGAGGCTGAATTACCCGGCGAAGATACTTTGAGCCAAACACCTTTAGTGTATCTGTTGTAATGATACCTATAAGGACTGCTGATAGAAACAAGATAGATTCCGCAGTGCTCGGATAGTTTGCATTTGCGATTGAAATCATGGATATCCAAACCACAAAAACAAATGGATTTACAAAATTGATGAGGAAGGCTTTTGTGAAGAAAGTCGCGTAGTCCGCATTACTTATCTTCAATTCTCCTTGAGAAGGTAAGCTTGGCCGGTAAATGTAGTTTAACCCCAGAACTACAAGTATAATTCCACCTACAATGGCAAGCCACATACTGGTAGTGGTGTCGCTCGTATCAAAAAGATTAGACGCCCAGAAATAGCACAATAGAACTGCAGACACATCACTTATGAAAATACCTAGGGCAGCAGCTATACCCGGTTTCGTGCCATATTGCAGGCTTACCTGAATGAGGTAAAAGAAAACCGGACCGATGAAAAGCATCATCAGTAGTCCAAAACCTAAGCCATGCAGGAAAGCCATGCTGCGAAGGTAAAAGGAAACAGGTTAGTCCTTGAATTGATTTTTGTTTTCCACAGAAGTGGGAGAGAGGTCGAAAAAGAACATAGGCATTCTAAATTCGTAGTATGGAGCAATCAAACCGCGTTACATGTCCAAGTTGTGGTACCTCTATTGATGTTCAGGATATTCTTGCACACCAGTTAGAAGAGGAGATAAAACAGAAATACCAGTCTCAAATGGCTGATATCCAGAAGCGTAACGCAGATGCAGAGGAAAGATTGAGGACAGCGCAAGCTGAATTCGAGAAGAAGAAGCGTCAGGAAAATGAATTGTTCCAAGAACGACTTGATAAACAACTTAAAGAGGAGAGGAGACTAATCGAGGAGAAGCTCAAGGGGAAATTAGCCGATGAGCAAAAAGAACAACTTGATAGTCTTCAAAAAGAATTGAATGAAAAATCCGAGCGTATTAAAGAGCTGAACAGAACCAAAGCAGAAATTGAACGACTTAAACGAGAGAAAGCCGAACTGAAAGAAGCTGCGGAACTAGAAGCACAAAAAAAACTAAACGAGATTCTGCTTGCCGAAAAAGAGAAAATTCGCAAGGCTGAGAATGAACGCAACGAACTAAAATTCAAGGAATTACAAAAGCAACTTGAAGATCAGAAAAAGCTCACTGAAGAAATGAAACGTAAGCAGGAGCAGGGCTCTATGCAACTGCAGGGTGAAGTTCAAGAATTAGCAATAGAAGAGTGGTTGGCGTCAGAATTTCCATTGGATACCATCGAAGAAATTAAAAAAGGAGCTCGCGGTGGTGATTGCATTCAAATTGTAAACACTCGCGCAAAACAAAATTGCGGTAAAATCTACTACGAAAGCAAGCGTACTAAGGAGTTTCAGTCGAGCTGGATTGAAAAGTTTAAGGACGATATACGCGACCGGAATGCGGATATTGGTGTTCTGGTAACTGAGGTTATGCCTTCAGACATGGATCGCATGGGACTTAAAGATGGTGTCTGGGTGTGTAATTATGAGGAGTTTAAAGGACTTTGCAAAGTGTTGCGTGCAACTGTAGTTAAACTAGATAGCGCCATTGAAACGCAAGCGAATCGCGGTGATAAAATGGGAATGCTTTATGATTACCTCACTAGTAATGCGTTTAAACTCCAAATTGAGGGAATTGTTGAGGGTTTTACTCAGCTACAGAGCGATTTAGAAACGGAAAAGCGATCTATGCATCGCATTTGGAAATCGCGCGAAAAGCAAATAGAACGCGTATTAAATAACACGGTAGATATGTATGGATCTATCAAAGGAATTGCCGGTAACGCTATTCAAGATATAAAAGCTCTAGAATTACCAGGCTCAGACGAAATGCTTGAAGAATAAATTATTCTGACGCGTTAGCACTAAAATATTTCTTATCGATATAAAACGTTCCGAATGGAATAATCGCTGCTAACAGGATTTGAATGGTTTTAGAACGATTCCAATTTTGCTCTGATTTTAGGACCATGGCCAGAATGATATAGACCACGAATAATAATCCGTGCGGCATTCCAAACATTTTCACAAACTGTGGATCGTCTGCTAAGTATTTGTAAGGTGTTGCAAAAAGCAACAATGCGATGTAAGATAATCCTTCTAGAAGCGCTACAATTCGAAATGCTTTTACCATAGCGCAAAAGTCGTAGTGCAGGTTGAGATACTCAATAGTTTTCAAATATTCTTTTGCCTCATAATATATATTATGTTAACTATTTCATTTAAAAAGAAGACCGGTAAAGTGTAAACCGGCCTCCTACGTCTTTTCAGTCGTCGTCACCTAATTCAGCAATTAATGCCTTCATTTGGTCGTATTTCTTTTTGTACTCTCCTGTTGAATCATTCTGACGAAGTCTTCCGTAAAGCTTCTTCATATTCTTCGCAAGATCAAGTTTTTGTGCATCGCTGTAATCACCAACTTCCATTGCTTTGGCAAATTGAGCCACAGCCTTCGCATATAATGCATCGATCTCCTCTTCCATAGGTAATGATGCTTCATAGCTCACCTTTTCAATCTTTTTCGCAATAGGCTTGCATCGATCCAGATAGATAACACCAAGGTTGAAGAATGCGTCGGCATATGTAGGATCTATTTCAACAACTCTTAGATAACTTTTTTCTGCTTCTTTATCATTGTCCAAGTTGTAGTAGTTGATTGCTCGTGCAAAGTGAAGCACTGCGCTATTAGGCTCTGCTTCAACAGCTTTGTCAAGCTTCTCGGTCAGTTCCTCACTTCTTCCCAACTTCATCATAATATCGAGCTCCGTACGCATAAGATTAGCGTCGCGCTCATACATCTCTCTACCTTGAGCAAGAATATCCAATGCTCCGGTTGTGTCCTTTTCAGTTAAAAGAATGTCTGCCATATCACCGTAGATTCTTGGATCTCCGTAAGCTTCGTCTATAAGCTCTTGCAGGTATTTTTTCGCCATCGTTACATCCCCTGCTCCTTTGGCTGAGTATGCTGAATACAACTTTATGGTTGCTGGATCAATCTGTGCTTGTTTGGTCAAGAATTCTTCCTCGTCGTACGGGAAAATCTTGGATACCTGCTGGTATGCCGCAAGTGCTTTAGCGTAATCCTTTGCGTTAAAGGACGACACCGCAACGTTGTAGTGGCCAATTGCACAGTTAACCAATTGAAGTTTCGCGTCTTTCGTGTGGCGATTCTTCACGTCTGCCTCCATACAGTTGTAAAATGATTGGGTCGCAGTATTCAAAGCATCCGGGTTGGCTGCTTTTTGTTCATCGCTTCCTTCGTTATTCAAAGACAAGTAAACGATACCGCGGTAATACCACATCTTTGGGTCGTTCGCGGTTTTAGGATGTTTCTCTGCTTCTTTAATTAACGAGAGGTTATCCGCAATACTAGCTTGTTTTTGTTCTAAGGTCTGAGTTGCTGCATCTCCACCAACGTAATACATTTTTACTGATTCTACCTTGTACTTCTGACCATAAGCCAACACTACAAGACACATCATTACGGTGGTAGTTAATAGTTTTCGCATGTTGTTTTGTCGCATTATTCTAGTTGTCATTTGTGTCTGCATTTTCAGACGATTCCCCTTCAGTATTTTCTTCACTCCCCTCCTCTTCGCTGTCATCTTTCTTCACTTTGGCAACAGATGCGATTTGATCTCCATCTCTCATCTTAATCAATCGAACACCTTGCGTTGCTCTTCCCATGACGCGAATCTCGTCTAATGGTAGTCTGATTGCAATTCCCGATTTGTTAATTATCATTAACTCATCATCATCTGTAACAGCCTTAATCGACACTAAGTTTCCGGTTTTTTCTGTGATATTCAGTGTTTTTACACCTTTACCACCCCTACCGGTAATTCGGTAATCTTCTACTGCTGTCCGTTTTCCATATCCTTTTTCAGAAACTACCATAATGGTCTCGTCTTCCAAAGAACCAACACAAACCATACCAATTACCTCATCGTTATCGTCTTCAAGTTTTACACCTCGAACACCGGCCGCAGTTCTACCCATTGGTCGAACCAATGACTCATTAAAGCGGATAGCTTTCCCTGACTTCTTGGCGAGTAAAATCTCGTTGTTCCCATCGGTCATCTTCACCTCTAGTAACTCATCACCTTCTTTGATGGTTATCGCGTTGATACCGTTTGATCGAGGTCTTGAGTATGCTCGAAGTGTCGTCTTTTTAATGACACCATTCTTCGTACACATGATGATGTAGTTGTTGTCTAAATACTCATCTGTTTTCAAATCCTCTACCGCAATGAATGCTTTAATCTGATCATCCTTTGGAATGGCAATCAAGTTTTGAATTGGTCGACCTTTCGTAGCTTTCGCACCTTCAGGTATTTCATATACCTTCATCCAGAAACATCTTCCTTGTTCTGTAAAGAACAACAAATAATTGTGTGTTCTTGCCGCAAATAGATGCTCTACAAAGTCTTCATCACGATGTTTTACCCCTCTATTCCCTACTCCTCCTCTACCTTGAGTTCGGTATTCAGTAAGCGGTGTACGCTTAATGTATCCCATGTGAGAAACCGTGATTACAACATCCTCGTTTGGAATCAAGTCCTCTATGTTTAGATCACCACTGTCAAATTCGATATTGGTGCGACGCTCGTCACCATATTTATTTCTAACCTCTAATAGCTCGTCTTTGATAATTCCCATTCGGATGCTTTCATCCCCAAGAATCTCCTCTAATCGAGCAATCAGTTTCATGATTTCAGTATGTTCATCACGAATCTTATCGCGCTCCAAACCTGTAAGCTTTTGGAGTCGCATGTCGAGAATCGCACGCGCTTGAATTTCTGATAACTTAAAGCGCGACATCAAACCATTTCGAGCTTCTTCCGGACTTGCCGATGCTCGAATAAGTTCAATAACCTCGTCTAAATTGTCTAAGGCTACAAGTAATCCTTCTAAGATATGAGCCTTCTTCTTTGCCTCCTCTAATTCGTACTGTGTGCGTCGAACAACAACTTCATGACGGTGATTCACATAATGATGAATCATGTCTTTCAGGTTCAACATTTCAGGACGTCCGTTAACCAACGCAATGTTGTTAACCGAGAATGACGTTTGAAGCGGAGTATACTTAAATAATTGGTTTAAGACGATGTTTGGTATCGCATCTCGCTTGAGGTCAAACACAATGCGCAGACCTTTACGATCCGATTCGTCTCGTATTTCCGAAATGCCTTCGATAACTTTTTCATTCACCAAATCAACCGCTTTCACGATTATCTGACTTGGACTAACTTGATACGGAACTTCAGTAATAACTATTTGCTCACGTCCGGTACGAGTTTCTGAGAACTCTGCCTTACCTCGCATGACAATCCGACCTCTGCCGGTTTCAAACGCTTGCCGCACACCTTCATATCCGTAGATAGTTCCGCCTGTTGGGAAATCAGGAGCCTTCACGTGCGTCATCAACTCCTCAATATCGATATCTCTGTTATCGATGTAGGCAATGGTTCCATCTACCACTTCTGATAAGTTGTGTGGCGCCATATTGGTTGCCATACCAACTGCAATACCGGCAGCTCCGTTGACCAACAAACATGGAATCTTTGCTGGTAAAACCGTGGGCTCCTTCAACGAGTCGTCAAAGTTGGTTTGAAAATCAACCGTATTCTTATCAATATCGGTCATCATTTCCTCAGCAATCTTGCGCATTCGAGCCTCCGTGTAACGCATTGCTGCAGGTGGGTCACCGTCAATAGAGCCAAAGTTACCTTGCCCGTCTACCATTGGGTAACGCAAACTCCAAGGTTGCGCCATACGTACCATGGTATCGTAGACAGATGAGTCTCCATGTGGGTGATATTTACCCAGCACCTCTCCTACAATCCTCGCCGACTTTTTGTATGGGCGGTTGCTTGCGAGACCAAGCTCTGTCATACCATACAATACCCTTCTGTGAACAGGTTTTAAGCCGTCGCGAACATCTGGAAGTGCTCGTGAAACGATAACCGACATCGAGTAATCGATGTAGGCGGTCTTCATTTCATCCTCTATGTTTATCGGAATGATTTTCTCGTTAGGATTATCCATTCGGTAAATTAAGTTTTTGTTAAGTGGTAAAACTACTGTTTACACTAGCCAACCACCTTAAAAACATAGCTAAGATACCAACAAGTTACTGACAAAAAACACCCGATTTTACACGCGTCTGGTCTGGTTTTACAAACGAATTCTTTTCGAATTAGTTTAACTCAAAGATTTGACCTTTTTGGGGAGTTTCAACCGATAGTCCCAAAGGTTCAATTTTGCCTTTTAACGCCTCCATTCCCTGTGGCTCCCCGTGACTTAAAAATACTTTTCTCAGATTCGAAGATGCGTTAACGGAATTAAAGTACTGCATTAACCCAGTTTGATCCGGATGTGCGCTGAACACGTCGGTCACATCGATTCGCGCATAAACGTTTCTATCGTGCTTCCCCACTCGCACAACCTTCTTCCCCTCAAGGAGCTTTGCTCCAAGTGTGCCAGGTGTACAGTAACCGGCTATTAGAATGGTACACAACGGATTTTGGATATTATTGGCTACATGCCGTTGTATCCTCCCTCCTTCCATCATGCCGGCAGATGAAACAATTACACACGGTTGGTAGTGGGCTGCCATCTCTTCTTCATCCTCCCGATCTTCGACAACATCTAATTGCGGAAACCTAAATAAATCCCCGTACGATTGAATAAAATCTTGCGACTCTTGGTTAAGATAACTTGGGAATTCCTCGTGAATGTTCCCACTATTTATGCCAAGTGGACTATCTGTGAATATCCGAATATTACCCAGCTTTCCTTCCCGATAAAGCTTATTCAAGGTAAAAAGAATGGCCTGCGTTCTGCCAACACTAAATGCAGGAATAAGTAATCTTCCGGGCTGTTCAATACAGGTTTTACGTACTTGTTCTTCCA
>Ga0181568_10006669_pt1 | contig 10087 bp, 6 predicted proteins | sample 101ome_20_FD_133758 | JGI IMG/M metagenome (GOLD analysis project Ga0181568, IMG submission 133758) | Coastal salt marsh microbial communities from the Groves Creek Marsh, Skidaway Island, Georgia - 101404AT metaG (megahit assembly) | ecosystem: Environmental > Aquatic > Marine > Intertidal zone...
CCAATTGATAATCTTATTATTACACTTGATAAGTGGTCAATTGAAACTGAAGATACCGTTGGTATTTTCGGAATGACTAATGCAATTCTACTAGATACATTAATAAGAGCTCAAGGTGGCGCTAATGAATGTACAGGTAACCCAAATGTTATTAGAAATAGCGTACCTACAGATGTTGTAACATGGCCTTCAAATCTTTGTCCTGCAGGATTAGTACAACAGGTTCTAGATTACTATGTTAATACTGATACTAGATTAATTGAAGGTCTAGATACAAGCATCGTGTATTCACTAGATACTAAATATGGTGACTTTACATTTAAGTTTGTTAATGTCCATTATGATACAAAGAATCAAGAAGCTGGCGGAGATGCTGCTTTACTAAGCGAGGCTGGTCAAACAGGAGGAGTCCTTGAGGGTGTAGCACCAGTAAGAGGTGTAGATGATCTTTTAGGCCTCGATGGATCAGTTGAAGATAAATATACTATGAAAGCATCATGGAGAAAGGGTCCTTACGAAGTATTAGTTTCTGGAACTCAATGGGGTGAGTTTTTTGAATCTGGTCATACAGAGACTATTGATGGTGTGAGAGAGATGTGGCCAGTTGACTCAATGACCATGTTAAATCTAACACTTGGTTATAAATTTGATAATGATCTAAGAGTTAGATTGCAAATTAAAAACCTTGAGGATGAGCGAGCTCCTTTGGCTGATGAGTATTATGGCCAATTCTGGGGAGATCTTCATACTGACTTTGGCAGAAACTATAATATTGAATTCTATAAGAAGTTCTAAGATTTTGATATTTACTAAAAGGGAGCCATTGGGCTCCCTTTTTTATATAATCTTTTAAGTGATTAGTTTAATTAAATACAAGCTTCCTATTTATTTTATAAATATATATTTTTTATTTTTTTCTAGCATTGTTATTGGACAAAGCTACATAGATTACAGATCACCATTTCATCCAATTAGCGGAGCAAGTGGTATGGTTGTATCTCAAAATAAATTATCATCTGATTTAGGAATAAAAATTCTAAATAAGGGTGGTAATGCCGTTGACGCTGCAGTTGCTGTTGGATTCTCATTAGCTATAACTTTGCCAAGAGCAGGTAACCTAGGCGGCGGCGGTTTTATGCTTGTCTACTTAAAAGAGAAAAATGAGATTTTTTATATTGACTACAGAAGTCAGTCTCCATTAAATGCAAACCTAAATCATTTATTTGGTAATAAATTACCAAAAGATTTAGACTACAAAGATTTTGATATTGTCAGAGAGGGCTATAAGGCATCTGCAATTCCTGGTACTGTTGCAGGATTGCTTGATGCCCATGCTAATTTTGGAAAATTACCTTTAGATGAAATTTTAGAACCTGTTATTAAACAAGCACGAGATGGAATAATAGTTAGCTATGATCTATCTAAAGCTATAGAAAGCACCAGTCAGCTTGCCAATGATCCTGAATCAAAAAAAATCTATTTTAAAAACAATGCTCCTATATCAGAAGGTAGTCTTATACAGCGACCTGATCTTGCTAATACCATACAAAATATCTCTGATAATGGTAAGTCAGGATTTTATAGCGGAGACATTGCTAAGGCTTTCATAAAAGCAATGGAATCTAATGGTGGTTTTTTTACCCTAGATGATTTTAAAAACTATAAATCACGTATATCAAGTCCAATTGTTACATCCTACAGAGACCATTTGGTTTTTACTGCAGGACCTCCATCTGGAGGAGGGGTTACTTTGTTAACAGCTTTGAACTTTTTAAGTTTTTTTGATCTTAAAGAATCTGAAAGTAATAGCTCAAAGACTTATCATTTAATGGCTGAGGCATTGAGAAGAGGTCACAATAATAGATCTCATCACATAGGGGATCCTAATTTTTATGATGTGCCTTTAGAAAAACTTTTATCTAAAGAAAGAACAATTGAATTGATGGAATCTTTTAAAGCTGATAAAGCCACGCCAAGCTCAAAAATTAAACCTCTTAAGATAAAAAATGAAAGCAAAGATACTACTCATTATTCAATAATTGATAGGGATGGTAATGCTGTCTCTAATACTTATACATTAGGATATTCATTTGGCTCAGGAGTAACAATTCCTGGAACAGGCATTCTAATGAATAACCAAATGAATAATTTTGCTTACAGATATGGTGATAAATCTATTGAGGGCAGAACAGCTAGTCCTGGCAATAAATTTAAACCAGGTAAGAGGCCAATGAGTACTATGGCACCTACTATGGTTTTTGATAAAAATTTTAAACTTATGCTTAAAACTGGGTCACCCGGAGGCTCATATATACCAACCGCTATAATAAGAGATGTTTCAGGTGTAGTGGATTTTAATTTAGATATTGGGCAAGCTACTATGTTGCCAAGAGTTCACAAAGATTGGCCATACAAAGGATTAGATTATGAAGAGCAGGTAAGTTATGACACTGTTGAGATACTTAAAAAATTAGGTCATAAACCTGAAGCAAATAAAACTATGGGCAGCACCCAAAGTATTCATATAAAAAATGGAACTAATTATGGATATGCAGACCTTAGACGTCCTGGGGCTGGAGTTTCAATACAAAATAATTAGTTTCTATAATCAAGTGGTGGATCTCTGTCACCGAGCAAGGGCCTATAATTAAAATCAGATCCTATTCTTTCATAGTATTCATCTTTAGCCATTTGGAGCATTTCATCATTTTTAAAGAGTTCTATAGCAGTTGCAGTTAATACTTTGGCTGCAAGCTCAGCACCTTTTAAGCCAATGGATGTTCCGCCTGCCGCAACTGCTTGCCACGAATGGGCAGATGTGCCTGGTACCCATGATGCAGTTCGAAATCCTGCAGTTGGAACGTTCCAGCTTACATCTCCAACATCAGTAGAGCCATAAGAATGAGAGTTAATAAAGGGAGTAATGATTTCTTGATTACCAATAAGCTTTTTACCAACAGGTAGAGTTTCGGCGAGTTTATTTGCATACTCTGATTCATCAAAATTATAAGTAATACCACCAAACCCAATTAGTTTTTCATAAACTAGTTTTTGCAAAGTTTCGTTTGGTAAGAGTGAATAATTTCCATGCATTACCTCATATGTCATATCTGTTTCTGTACCTAAGGCAGCCCCTTCAGCTGCTTTCACAACCCTAGTAAATAAATCCTCAACCGATTTCATTTCAGGATGTCTTACATAGTAATAAACCTCAGCTTCTTCTGGTACTACATTAGGAGCTAAACCACCCTTGGTAATAACATAATGAATTCTTGATTCTTGAGGAATATGCTCTCTCATCATATTTACCATCATATTCATAGACTCAACACCATCAAGCGCTGATCTACCCATGTCTGGAGCACCTGCTGCATGAGTCGAAATACCTTTGAATAGGAATTTTGCAGATTTGTTTGAATTGTTTGTAGCTATGTTTGCAGAATTTTGATCGTCAGGGTGCCAATGAAGTACGACATCAACATCTTTAAATAATCCAGCTCTTACCATATAAACTTTTCCAGAGCCTCCTTCTTCAGCTGGAGTACCATAGAATCTTATTCTACCGTTTATATTATTTGCATCTAACCAATCTTTTATTGCAACCGCAGCCCATGCTGAGCCTGCACCAAATAGGTGATGCCCACAGGCTTGACCTGCGCCAGTATTATTATTTTCAACTTCACGAAAAACTGATTGAGTTTGTGCGAGTCCTGGCAAGGCATCAAATTCACCTAAAATAGCAATTACAGGACCTGACTTACCATATTCAGCAATGAATGCAGTTGGAATATTTGCAACATTATATTTGATACTAAAACCTTCCTTATTAAGAATCTTAGAGATAGCCTCAACGCTTTGATTTTCCTGGTATCCAAGTTCAGCATAATCCCAGAGGTCCATTGCAAGCTTATTAAATGTTGTTTTATGTGGTTCTATAAATTGGGTGTTTATATCCGCAGATATTGGTAACAAACCCCCTAGAAATATTAAACTAACGAACCATTTTTGAAATTTATATCTTTTCCTATCCATTCATTCCTCTCCATATCTTTTATAAATTCTTTTTTTTGTGAACTTAAGATTAATCTTTTTTTATTTTTTGTTTCTGCATATATCACAGCTTTTTTCTTATAATTTTTTTTGTCTTTTAAAATAGTATAACTAACTATCTTAGCTTCACCAGATTTCTTGTGAGATAAAAGCATAGGTATATCTAATTTTTCTACTTGAGATGTAACATCCTTATGTGAAAAGTTAGTTATCTTTTCACTAGACCACAAAGCATATGATTGTTTGGTCATAACACCTGAAACACCAGTAATTAAACCAATTGAATTTGGCTTATTGCGTAGCTTATCTATCATTTGAACAGTGGAGGTTAAGACATAATGATTTAGAGGTCCCCCTGCGAATGACATGCCACCAGTTATTGTAGAAGATTTGCTTGGTTTTATATTTAATGACTCTGCAAACATTTGGACTGCAACAGGAAAACAACTATAAAGATCATAAAAATCAACATTCTTTTGAAATTTATTTAATTGATCAATAATAAATTTTGCTGCAAGTTTCATTCCCAAGGGTTTAAGCATACTCTCTCTTTGTATAAGTGGATTCATGTAATTTGTCTCAGATGCTGCAAGAGGATATATTCTTTTAGCTTCAGGAATTTCTAATTTATCAGCGATCCTTTTATTGCATATAATTAATGCAGACGCTTGGTTAACATTCCATGAAGTGCAGTGATATTTGTTATATGGAAAAGCCTGATATGGATTCATTTTTGAACTTTCACTTATTTCATGGGATTTTATCTTTTTAGAAATGAGGCTATCTTTATTTTGTGATGCTATTTCTGAAAATCCTTCATAGAGATCTGCAATAATTTTTTTATGTTGCTTTACTGAGCTTTTATTTTTATGCCTTAAGGCATTTTCAAGTATTGCATAATAACCAACTGCCATATGAGAGAGCTCTTTAATTTCTTCTGGTAAATTAAGATCTGATTGAGCTTTAAGATAATGATCAGGATTTTGTATAAGCTTAGTTTCTTTATATTCTTTATTTGCTTTCAAGGATTGAACTAATTTATATCTAGATTCACCACCTATTATTAAAGAGGCATTGATATCACCAGCCATTATCTTCTTGATAGCTTCGTTGATTAAATTTTGCTGAAGAACACCAATTTTACTTACATATGTGGCTGGTTTGTTTAAAAAATTATTCTTCTCAGCTATCCATGCGCCAGGATCTCGGTATTTCCAAAACCCTTTCGGAACTCTTATTTCATTAATATATTTTGTAATTTTTGGAGAGGAATCTTTAGCAGCTAATTTGAAAGCCTTGTCCATTAGTATTAAAGCTTCATCAAGCTTATCTAATGAATTTTTTTGTTGAATATTTGCAGCACCAATTAGAATAGGGGTGTTATCCATAATCAACCAACTCAGATTTTAGCTGAACCCCAAAAATTATAACCAATAAACTTGGGTGTCTTAGGTAGATACATAGTTTCTAATCTATCAATTTTAAAACCTTCAGCCACAAACAATGAAGGAATATTTCTATTTAAATTGCAACCACCAAATAAGGCACCCCAAATAGGATTAAGTTTATTCTGCCAATCTTTAATATTTTTATCAGGGGCTAAACCATGTTCACAAAAGAAAATTTTTCCACTAGGTTTTAAAACTCTTTTCATTTCTGATAGTGCTTTATCAGTATCTGGTATAGTGCATAAAGTATAGGTTAATAAAATACTATCAATTGATTTATCAGCAATTTCTAACTTCTCAGCTACACCCTCTAAAAAGGTAATATCAATATTGGCACTTACAGCTACTTTTGCTGCTTTTTTAGATAATTCAGCACATGGCTCGACAGCAATTATTTGATCAACTATATTTTTATTATATAAAGGAATATTTAATCCACTACCTATACCTATTTCTAAAACTCTACCACTTACATTAGGAACAACTTTTTGTCTTTGAAATTGAATTGGCTTGGTACTACAACAGCAATTAATTAAAGGAGGTAAGATTTTATTTTCATAAAAATTCTTTATCACTCTATCTCTTGATTTAATGGCATTGCAGATATATTAAAACCAGCATCCACATAGGTAATCTCACCAGTAATTCCGCTGGCTAAATCAGAACATAAGAAAGCAGCAACATTACCAACCTCTTCTTGAGTCACCGTTCTTCCAAGTGGAGCTCTATCAGAGTGTTCACTTAACATTTTTCTGAAGTTTTTAACACCTGAAGCAGCTAGGGTTTTTATTGGGCCCGCAGAGATTGCATTAACTCTAATATTATCTTTTCCAAGTGAGGCCGCAAGAAATCTAGTATTGGCTTCAAGGCTGGCTTTTGCAAGACCCATTACATTATAGTTAGGAACGGTTAATACAGAACCCAAATAAGTAAGAGTTAATAGAGCAGAACTATCATTAAGCATAGGTTTATATGCTTTTGCTAATGCTGTAAAACTGTAGGAGCTTATATCATGAGCTATTTTAAATCCCTCTCTTGTTGTGACATCAACAAAGTTACCAACCAATTGATCTGAAGGCGCAAATCCAATTGAATGCACAAATCCATCAAAAGTACCCCATTTAGATTTAATAATATTGGCTGAGTTTGCAATTGAATCATCGCATGCAACATCACACTCTATAAGTGTTTCAATATCTAGTTCCTCAGCTATTTTGGCGACATTCTTTAATAATCTTTCATTTTGATAAGTAAGAGCTACTTCTGCGCCATTATCTTTCATGGCCTTAGCTATACCTGCTGCTATTGAGTATTTATTAGCTACTCCTGCTATTAAAATTTTTTTTCCTTTAAGCATATTTACAATTTATATTAATTATTTTTATAAAAGTTGATTATATATCATCATTTTTGATATAGAAATTAACTTCAAAAAGCTTATTTTATGATTTTTTAACACAGCTAAATATCTTAATAAAAATTGTTTTTTTTCAGTTTTACGTGTAATAATAGCTATCAAGGGGACAAATATGTCAGTTATACGCTTTAGTTGGCGCATTTGTCGTAATATAAAAGTTAAAATAAGGGGATATTTATAATGTTCAAAGATAAATACTTATTAGCTTCTTTATTAAGTTTTGCTTTTGTTGTGCCTGCAGTTTTAGCACAAGATACAGAAGAAGACGTTGAAGAAGTTGTTGTAACAGGTTCTCGTATTGAAACATCTGAATTTACTGGTGCTCAACCAGTTATTGTTATTGACCAAGAGGCAATCGCAAGAACTAATGAGCTTGGTATTGCAGAAGTTTTAAGAGAGATGCCTATAAACGTTGCAGGTTCCTTCTATGAAAGATCAGGTTCATCAGCTGGATCTCAAGCTGAATTAAGCTTAAGAGGTCTTGGAGCTGGTAGAACTCTTGTTCTTATTGATGGTAGAAGAATTCCTGGATCACCTAAACTTGATGGCGCTTCTGCTAACATCAACCTTTTACCAACAGCTGCTGTTGAAAGAGTAGAAATACTTGCTGACGGCGCATCTGCGGTATATGGTTCTGATGCTATTGGTGGTGTTGTTAACGTTATCACTAAGAAAGGATTTGATGGTATGACAATATCAGGATCTGTTTCTGAGCCAGATTTACCTGGTGGTGAAGAAGAGAAATTCTCTATTGTTGGTGGTGTTACCGGTTCTGATTCTCAAATCACATGGACTTACGAGCACTCACAAAGAGATATTATATATTTAACAGATAGAGACTATACTGCTGGTAGAGCTCCAACAGATGATAACTTCAGCTCAGGCTTTAGCTTATCTTCATATGCTTGGAACTACATCTTAAACGAAGATGATCCTGCAAATGGTCTTGTAAAAGGTCAATGGTTACCTGCCGCTGAGTGTCTTGGTGATTCAAGATTTGTTGGAGATGGTAAAACTTATATTTTAGGTGCAGCTCCTGAAGGCGGTTTAGATAACAACTATCTATGTACATTTGACTATACTCAAATCATGGCTGAAAACGCTGGTAAGAAAAATGATTTCTTCACAGTTAACTATGATAAAGAAATTAGTGATGACTTAAGTGCTTATGCTCAAGTTGTTGCTTCAAGACAGGAAACATTCGGTAGATATGCTCCTCCTGCTGCTTTCATCAACCCATACCCAGCTGGTCTTGCTAATGTAAGAATCCCAGCTCAAGCTGATGGAACACCAGAAAGAGTTGTTACTCTTAATGTACCTGTTCAATTAAGAAAAAGATTTATTGAAATTGGACCTAGAGCATCTGAAAATACTGACTGGACTGGTAATGTTGTAGTTGGTTTTACAGGTGACTATGGTGATTACACATGGGATTTCTCATACCAGTGGCATATTACTGACTACATCACAATTGATTGTTGTTATCTTCAAAAGCCTGAATACACAGAAGCTGCTACAGCTTTTAAAGAAGATGGAACTTTCAGAGGACAGGATTCTTTATTCCATCCTGACGTAGTTGCATATTACACATCATCTCCATCAGTACAATCTAAGTCTCAATTTAGAAGTATGGAATATACAATTGGCGGACCTTTAAAAATGGTACCTGATACAGATTTTGTTTTCGGTATTCAAAAAGCTGAATATCAGTATGAAAATACTTATGACAAACAGTCTGAAGTAGGTAACGTTGGTGGTTCATCAGGTAACTCTTCTGCAAACTCAAGAGACTATACTGCGTTATTCCTAGAAACTAAATCTTCTGTGTTAGATGGAAGAGGTGAGGTTTCATTTGCTTTAAGAAATGATGATTATAGTGATTTTGGTACTAACACTTCATACACCTTAAAAGGGTTATATGAAGTAATGGAAGGTCTAACTGTTAGAGCTTCTTACGGTACAGGATTTAGAGCACCTGGTCTTGGTGATTTAGCAGCTAATACTACATTTAGTGCTGAATACCACTATGACTATATTAAGTGTGAGGCTCAAGGTATTTCAAGAGCTGACTGTCCTGAAGAGCAGGTAAATACATACATTTCTGCTAACCCTAATCTAGGACCAGAAGAATCAGAGTCAACAAACTTTGGTGTTATCTATGAAAAAGGTGACCACTCAGTTGCTGTTGACTGGTTCAATACTGAACTAGACGGTATTATTACTTCTATAACAGTACAAGACATCATTGATGCTACTATTTTGGGTAAAGTTGCAACTCTTAACAGTCAAGGCGCATATTGTGACAGACTTAACGGTCAAGCAGATGCTAACCTTCAAGAGTGTTTTACAAACCCAATTAATGGTAACCAAGCAGATGTATCAGGTACAGACATCAAATATAGTGGTTTATTCACTACTGGTGTAGGTGACTTTGATGTTAACGCTAATGTTGTAATTATGGATGAGTCTAACTCAGAAGCTTTCTACAATGGACCAATGGTAAACTTTGTAGGTCTTACTTCTCTACCAGAAATGAGATATACAGTAGATGTTGGCCATGAGCTTCAAGCAGTTCCAAACCTTTATATGACACTTCAATATGAATATATCGATGAAATCGCTGATTCATATGATGCTAATTATAATGCAATTGGTTCTGTTGATGAGTGGACACAAGTTAACCTAAGAGCAGTTTACACTGTTCCAGGTATGGAGAACTTAACTCTTTCAGTAGCGGCTAGAAACCTTACTAAAGAAGATCCTCCATTAGATTCATCTTCTGAATACAATAGATTTTTACATCCTAACTTAGGTATGTCATTAATCTTTGGATTTAGTATTGATCTATAGAACTTAACTTTTATAAAACTAAAGAGGGCTTTTTAGCCCTCTTTTTTTTATAATATAAAAATGCAAAAAATTAAAATTTTAATAAACACTTATGCAACCAAAATTGCTGTTGTATTTCTAAATATCTATATGAAAAAACAAGCAAAAAAATAAATGCGAAACTTTTTTATTCTTTTTATATTATTTGTAGGTCTTGTTTATGGGCAGTATACAAATACTAATGGCAAAGTAATTGATAAACCTTTTTCAGAATTGCTGAAGTGGCGAAAAAATTCATCGGAGCCTAATCTATCTTATATAGAAACCTCTAATGAATGGCAAC
>Ga0181568_10006671_pt1 | contig 10086 bp, 7 predicted proteins | sample 101ome_20_FD_133758 | JGI IMG/M metagenome (GOLD analysis project Ga0181568, IMG submission 133758) | Coastal salt marsh microbial communities from the Groves Creek Marsh, Skidaway Island, Georgia - 101404AT metaG (megahit assembly) | ecosystem: Environmental > Aquatic > Marine > Intertidal zone...
AACGACGTTCCAGGCCCCGGATACGAACTGACCAGCAATTCTTGCCCGTTGGGGCAAATGAACGTCACATCGAGGTCACCAAGGAACGAGTGCTCCATGTTGACGAAGAAATTCTCGATGCCATCCCCAGCATCAAGCAAAACGGCACCTGGGAGAAACGAATTGATGCTGATCTCGCTCACAAAACACTCTCCTACGTTGTCGGGAAGCGAAATCGCTTCCCCGAAGTCGTTGCCGGGTTCGAGCGTGTAGGCCACGCCCTCCACGTCCACGGAGAGCACCACGTCCTCGCCCGTGCAAGCCGTTTCAACCACGGTGGTGCTCCACACGGGCTCTGTGCTGATGTAGACGAAGTAATTCGTCGGCTGTACGCTTTCACACCCGTCTGCGTCCACAAGCGAAAGCTGCACAAGCTCAATGCCTGGCGTGTCAAAGGTCCAAGCGGCATTGGGGCTGTCGGACTCCAAGTCCACGCTGCCGTCGGCGTTGAAATCCCACAGGTAAAGTTCAATTTCTGCGCCCGCGGACACGGAGGCCGCTGCGCTGAAACCGATTTCCTCTCCAGGACACACGGACAACGGACTGGGGTTGAGTGGGTTGACAACAGGAATGGGGGCTTCACAAGGTTGCCCGCAACCAATAATGGCCCCGAAAATGCCCCCAGAATCGGGATTGGCGCTGGACACAAAATGAATGGTCAAACAGCCGCTCGAGTTGTTGGACGACGCCACATGGATGGCACCCAAAAACGACCCCGTTGGACTGTACGCCAAAACAGGAGCTGCGTTGCTGTCCCCGTCGTAGATGGTCATGAACGACGCGGGGTCCAACTCAAAGTTGATCCACTCCAAAAACACGTTGGTGCCGTCGTCTGGGCAAAGAGTCAACGTAAAATCCTCTGCAGGACCGTATCCTGAACCACCTTGGCCGCTGGTGTCATAAAGCACGCCGGAACATGCTTCCGCGTACCCGTCGTTGATCATAACTTGGGCCAGCACATTGGCTGCGCTGCCAGCAAAAAATGCGATGCAAGCAATCGCGGCGCGGGAAAAAACCTGTTGCGTCATTTGGTGAGAAAAGAACTTCGGTTCAACAAGGTTTCAAAGCGCTCTTTCGAAGGAAGAACGACGTACCACCCCTCAGCCGTCTGAAGCCAGGTGAACTCCCCTTCTGCAGGACGAAAGGTCGATTGCAAGACGCGGTGCTCCAAAGGCGTGTCCTGCCCGCCAGCCAGGATCTGGAAGGAAGGAACCGCCTTTCCGGGGTTTTTCACTACTCGGAAAGCGGGCCCAACCAAACACGCTTCTGCACGCAACGACTCGGAGGCAACCGCTTCCTGAACGGAAATCCCGTGGAATTCGGCCACCGAATGCAATCCCACCTCGAGGGCCGATGTGGTCGATTGGGCTGAAGCGACAACGATTGCACCTGCGAACAGGACTATGAAGAGCGTGACTTTCTGCAAAATATTCATCGTTTGGTGTTTCGCCTTTCTTGCAGGAAAGGACATCTTCGTCAAAGGTAACCCAAACTCCCGGGGCGGAGTTGCAGGAGCGCCGCGACAAAAATTGCGCAAGGGTTTGTGCGTCAGAAAATCTGTCTATCTTTGCCCCCCCTTAACGAAGGAGAACGACCTGGTAGCTCAGCTGGTTAGAGCATCTCACTTTTAATGAGAGGGTCCTGGGTTCGAGTCCCAGCCGGGTCACAAAGGCCTACAGAGCCTTGCACCGCCCAGGTGCTGAAATTGGTAGACAGGCATGGTTGAGGGCCATGTGTCCGTTTAGGGCGTGTGGGTTCGAGTCCCACCCTGGGCACAAGAAGCGAGCAGCGAAAGCACTCGCTTTTTTTGTGCTCAATTCTTGAACCCGCCGCCTTGCATTGGGGCCCCGGTTGGGGTGATATTGCCTCCAAGAAATCCCCTTCATGGACACCCCCTCTTCGCACTGGCATGACGACGTGAAGCAGCGCTTCGCTGGAATCTTTGAAGAAGCTCTGCTTCAAGAAATTACGGAGCAAGGTCACCACATGCGCGTGCCTGAAGGAACGATGTTGATGGACGTGGGCCAAAACATGGATGCCGTCCCCCTCCTCCTGGAAGGCGCCATCAAAATCATGAGGCTCGATCACGAAGGGGACGAGATTTTGCTCTACTTCCTCGAATCCGGTGACAGCTGCGCATTGTCGATGGGCACCTACATGGGGGCGTCCAAAAGCAGCATTCGCGCCGTCACCGAGCGCAACACTTCGTTGGTGATGGTGCCTGTGAGCGTGGGGCAGCGCTGGATGAAGTCCTACACGAGTTGGTTGGAGTTTGTGATGGAGAGCTACCAAAATCGCCTGGAGGAAATGCTCGATGCCATTGACGCATTGGCCTTCATGGACCTGCCAACACGGTTGCGGCGGTACCTTTCTGACAAGGTGAAGATTCAGGGAGACATGAAGCTCCACACGACCCACCAAGAAATCGCCAACGACCTCCACACATCTCGCGTTGTGGTGTCGAGGTTGCTCAAAAGCCTCGAACGCGAAGGTGTGCTCTCCCTCCACCGCAACGCAGTGGAGATGCACGAGTACTGATTCGGTTGCGCAACCCGCGTCACATGCGCCCGAGTGGGTGGACTGTACCTTCGCGACACACCAACGACACGCACGTGCGCATCTCCGATTTCTTTCCGGCCACCTCTTGGCTTCCGAAGTACTCCCAAGCCGACTGGCGCGGCGATTGGCCCGCGGGACTGACCGTGGGAATCATGCTCATCCCGCAAGGCATGGCCTACGCCATGATTGCCGGACTCCCCGTGGTGTACGGTCTCTACGCCGCCTTGTTGCCCCAAATCGTGTACGGCTTGATGGGGACGAGTCGGCATTTGGCCGTGGGGCCTGTCGCCATGGACAGCCTGCTCGTGGCGGCCGGACTGACCGGCATCGCCGTGGCAGGATCCGAGAATTACATTGCCCTGGCTTTGCTTTTGGCCTTGATGATGGGCGCTTTGCAGTTGAGCATGGGCGTGCTGAAGCTCGGGTTCCTCGTGAATTTCTTGTCGCGGCCCGTGATCAGCGGATTCACGAGCGCGGCGGCCTTGATCATTGGGCTCAACCAACTCCCTCACCTGCTGGGAGTCAGCAGCGGACGAAGCAACCAACTTCACAAGCTCCTCGCCGGTCTCTCCGAAGTGGTCAGTGAGGTGCACCTGGGAACGCTCACCGTGGGTCTCACGGCCACCGGCAGCCTTCTCGCTTTGAAAAAATGGGCACCTCGCATTCCTGGAGCCTTGGTGGTGGTGGTGGCGAGCATCGTTGCTTCCTGGGCGTTGGGGTTCCAAAACATGGGCATCAAAGTCGTGGGGGTCATTCCAGAAGGCCTTCCCTCCTTCACCCTGCCCGCGTGGTCCCTCGACGATGCCCGCACCCTCCTCCCCACGGCGCTGACCCTGTCTTTGGTGGCCTTCATGGAAGCCATCAGCGTGGCCAAGGCCATTGAGGAGCGTCACGGCTACCGCGTGGACGCCAACCAAGAGCTTCGCGCGCTGGGCTTGGCCAACGTGGTGGGGTCCTTGTTCCAAAGCTACCCCACCACGGGCGGGTTCTCCCGCACGGCGGTTACTGAGCAGGCCGGCGGCAAGACCCCCGTGACGGCATGGATTGCCGCCGGAGTCATCGCCCTCACCTTGGTCGCGTTGACGCCGCTTTTTTACCACCTTCCCAACGCCGTGCTTGCCGCCATTGTGATGGTGGCCGTGGCGGGGCTTGTGGATTTGTCCTATCCCCGCACGCTCTGGAAGCAAGACCGCGTCGAAGCCGGAATCTTGTTTGCCACCGCCGTCGTGACGCTCACGGTGAGCTTGCCCATGGGCATCGGCCTTGGCGTCCTGTTGGCCCTGGGGCTGGCCGTTCAGCGCATGATGGTGCCCCACGTGGCCGTGCTCGGAAACGTGGAAAACGTGTATCGGAACGTCGACCGATTTGAAAACGCCGAGACGGAACCTGACGTGCTTGTCGTGCGGTACGACGGCGCCGTGAATTTCGCCAACCAAGCTCATTTCCGAAGCACGCTGGTTGGGTTGGTCAAGAACCTGCCCGAACTCCGATTGGTGGTGCTTCAGGCGGACACGATCTCCTACATGGACGCGTCTGCCCGTGCCACGTTGCGGGCCCTCCTTGAGGAATGGCGGGACGGGGGAATCCAACTCTGCCTGGCGGGCGCCATCGGCCCGGTCCGCGACGCCCTTGCCGCAGACGGCCTCTTGGAAAGCGGCGCTGTGTGCTGTCAACTGACGGTGGAGGACGCCATGACGAACTACCGCAACCCCGGATCTGTGCCGCCCTCGCACCAGGACATGGCCACACAGCACACCTGACGATGCGCAACTTCAGAAGCATCCTTGTGTGACTCAAGTCAACAAGGGGGCAGAGTGAACGGCGCTACTTTTGAACTACAAACATTCAAGGAGATGGAAGTCAAGCAGATTTACACCGGTTGCCTCGCCCAAGGGGCCTACTACATTGAAAGCAACGGCGAAGTGGCCATCGTCGACCCGCTGCGTGAGGTGCAGCCCTACATTGACCTCGCCAACGAACGCGACGCCAAGATCAAGTACGTGCTCGAAACGCACTTTCACGCGGACTTTGTTTCGGGCCACGTGACGCTTTCTGAGAAGACGGGAGCTCCCATTGTGTTTGGGCCCAACGCGCATCCAGGCTTCGATTTTCACAGCGCGAAAGACGGCGAGCGCCTCAAGCTTGGCAACGTGGAAATCGAAGTGTTGCACACCCCCGGCCACACGATGGAAAGCACCACGTACTTGTTGCGCGACGAAGAAGGCAACCCGCACGCCATTTTCTCCGGAGACACCCTGTTCTTGGGGGATGTGGGGCGGCCTGATTTGGCCCAAAAAAGCGACGTCACCATCGAGGACCTCGCCAGCCACCTCTACGACAGCCTTCGCAACAAGATCATGACCTTGCCCGACGACACCGTCGTCTACCCGGGGCACGGAGCTGGCTCTGCATGCGGCAAGAACATGAGCAAGGAAACGGTGGGAAGCATTGGCGACCAAAAGGCCACCAACTACGCCCTGCGTGCCGACATGACGCGCGAGGAATTCATCAAAGAAGTGACCGACGGCCTTGCCCCTCCTCCCGGGTACTTCCCCATGAACGTGGCCCTCAACAAACACGGTTACGACAGCATCGACGACGTGATCACACGCGGCACGCAGGAATTGTCTCCCGACGCGTTTGACGCCGCCGCGAACGAAACAGAAGCGGTGGTGCTCGACATCCGTTCGACGGACGAGTTCATCGCGCGCCACATCCCGCGCTCGACCTTCATTGGGTTGGCCGGAGGGTTTGCCCCTTGGGTGGGCGCCATGATTGTGGACGTCAAGCAGCCCATTCTGTTGGTCGCGAACGAAGACCAAATCGAAGAAGCCATCACCCGTTTGTCTCGCGTGGGCTTTGACAACGTCCTCGGCTACTTGAAGGGCGGCATCGACGCGTGGGTTGAAGCGGGAAAAGAAACGGATTGCATTGAAACCGTGGATGCCGAAGCCTTCGCTGGCGTTCTGAAGAACTCCCCTGACGCGAAAGTGGTGGATGTCCGGAAGGACGGAGAGTACCTCTCTGAGCACGTGGAAGGTGCCATTCACGCCTCCCTCGAATTTTTGGGAAGCCACATGGACCGCATCCCCAAGGACGAGCCTTTCTACTTGCACTGTGCAGGAGGCTACCGCAGCTTGATCGCGCACTCCATGTTGAAGGCTCGTGGGTACCACAACGCGATTGACGTGCTGGGCGGCTTCAAGGCCATCGCCGAAACGGATGCACCCAAGTCCGACTACGTCTGCCCGAGCACGCTCTGAGCGCCGATTGAGGGCCGGATGTCCTGTGAACACAGACACCTGGAAATGGGCAGCAGGGAAATGAAATTTGTCACGAGTTTCTCTACCTTTGCCGCCCACTTACCCGGGTGGCGAAATTGGTAGACGCGCAGTCTTCAGGCGGCTGTGCCTTCGGGCGTGCTGGTTCGAGTCCAGTTCCGGGTACTAAAAAGACCTTGCTCCCCTGGAGTGAGGTTTTTTTGTGACCCTGATCGACCTCTTTTTGTGGGCGTCAAAGCGCGCACCTCCCTTCCCAACGTACCTTCGTTTCATGGTCCAAGGCGAGCACTTCCCCCAATCCTCGGCGCCCTTCTCCACCTTCCGGAACGGGAAGCGCCCCGTTGTCATTGCGGGACCCTGCAGCGCTGAAAGCCGTGACCAGGTGTTGGACACCGCGCGGTTGATTCAAGCCCAACCGGGTGTCTCGTTCCTTCGGGCAGGGTTGTGGAAGCCTCGAACACGCCCCAACAGCTTCGAAGGAAGAGGAACAGAAGCCCTGCCGTGGCTGGTGGAGGCCCAGCGTGAAACCGGGTTGAAGGCGATGACTGAAGTGGCCACCCCCGAGCATGTTGAGGCCGTTCTCAAAGCAGGACTGAACGCCATGTGGGTGGGTGCAAGAACGACGGTCAGCCCCTTTGCCGTGCAAGCCTTGGCGGACGCCTTGAAAGGAGTTGATGCCATGGTCCTGGTCAAGAACCCCATGCACGGAGACCTCAAGTTGTGGATGGGAGCCATTGAACGTCTCCACACCTCGGTTCACGGCGAAGTGGGGGCTCTCCACCGCGGCTTCTCAAGCTACGGGAGCCACGAGTTCCGAAACGCCCCCATGTGGGAGATTCCCATTGCGCTGCGTGCCGAAATGCCCGAAGTTCCCCTCCTCTGTGACCCTTCCCACATCGCAGGTCGTCCTGAACTGATTCAGGACGTGGCGCAACGCGCCATGAACCTCGGCATGGAGGGATTGATGCTCGAGTCGCACGTCGACCCGACCTGTGCACTCAGCGATGCCGAACAGCAAATCACACCGGCGCAGCTGCACCAACTGTTGGCCTCGCTTGAGATTCCGACCACCGGACCGGAGAGCCACCAAGATCGGGATGCGCTCGAAGGGCTGCGATTGCAAATCGACAGCGTGGACGAACAACTCATGAGGCTGCTGAGCCGCCGCATGGAACTCGCCAAGGACATTGGTGTCTTGAAACACAGAAATCGCTGGTCGTTGCTCAGCTTGGCTCGGTGGCGGGACATCATCGCCAGCCGCACTGCTTGGGGTAGCGACTTGGGACTGAACCCCGAATTCTTGGAAAAGATTTTAGGCTCGGTGCACGAAGAGAGCATTCGCGTTCAAGGCGACGAAGCGAATCAACGTCGTGCCCAACAAGACAGCAAAGGCGCCTGAGTGGCGTCTTTTTTTTGTCGAGACGTAACCTTTTTGGAACTCGAGGCGTAAGGGAACTCGGTTTTGGTTAACCGCGCTTACTTAAGCGCATGAATCAGGCGATTTGGTTGAAGGGGCTCCTCAAACGTGAGGGCCCCTTTTTTCATGCGTCTCCTTTCGTGAACATCGCGATCCAAATGGACCTGCTCAGACGGTAAATGATTGGCAGCAGCGCCACAAGAAGACCTGTTCCTGTCAGCAAGAAGGTTCCAGGATGGGTGAACATCCCAAACTCCATCCACCCCCACGCATCAAAACATTTCAGCGCCACAAGCACAGCCACCCAGAGGGCCACGGTCAGGGCGTAACTCACGTATGCCGCGCCAAAGTAAAATCCCGGTTCTCGTTCAAAATCTTCCCCGCAACGGCTGCATGAAGTGTTCATGGTCGCGGTGTGACGCAAGTCGTAGGCGTTGGGCTTCACGAAGAGTGTGCCTTCCCCGCATTTGGGGCATCGGTTGCGAAGGATCCAAGAGAATTTGGGCATGCACAAAAGTGCACCATTCCCGACACAGTCGCGTAACCCAAGTTTCTCAGGATTTCATTCAGGCCTGTTGCAAACGAACCAACTCTGCGTAGCGGCCATTCCGGCCCATCAACTCCTCGTGGGCGCCCTGTTCGACCACTTGCCCCGCCTCCAACACGGCGATGACATCGGCGGAGCGCACCGTCGCCATGCGGTGAGCGATCACCAACACGGTCCGTTGTTTGGACATCGCATTCAAAGCTTCCTGCACAAGTGATTCAGACTCCGCGTCGAGCGCCGAAGTAGCCTCATCCAGTATCAACACCTCCGCTCCGCGGTAAAGCGCCCGAGCGAGCGCCACGCGCTGGCGCTGTCCTCCGCTCAATTTTCCACCGCCATCCCCCACTGGGGCGTCCAACCCCTCGCTCAATTCGCCCGAGAATTCCGTGACGTGAGCGGCTGACGCGGCCTGCTCGACTCGCGCCCGATCGGGGTACGCATCACCGAGCGCGATGTTCTCCGCGATGGTGCCGTGGAACAACCAGGCATCTTGGGTCACGACCGCAAGTTGGGACCGCCATGCTTCTCCAGAGACATCGCGCAAATCCACCCCGTCCACCCGGACCGCCCCGCGATCTGGGTCGGCAAATTTGCTCAGGAGATGAGCCACCGTGGTTTTCCCGGAACCCGAGGTGCCTACAAGCGCGACGACACTGCCTTTGGAGATGTCCAGCGACAACCCCTGCAAGGCGGCGCGATCTTGGCCTGGGTAGCTGTAGGTCACGCCTTCAAACGTGATGCTTCGCTCAAAGTTGGGAACGGCTGCATCCTTCTCGACTCCTTTCACCTCCTCCGCCTTGACGCCCTCGAACAAGGCCTGCAAGCGCTCCAGGGACGCCGCTCCCTTGGAGACGCGGAACCACCCGTCAGAGAGAGAGCGAGCTGGTGGAATGATTTGGGAAAAAACCACGAGGTACCCAATGAACCAATCCCCGGTCAAGGCGGAATCGCCGTTCAACACAAGGGTCCCCCCGTAGCCGAGCAGGAGCGCCATCACGGACAGCGAAATGACTTCACTCATGGGCGAAGACATGGCCTCGCGTCGGTGCATTCTTCGCGTGGCCTTGAAGTGCTCTCGGTTCCGTTGGCCGTAGGACTGAGCGAAGTGGCGCTCGGCATTGAACGCCTTAACAATGCGCATCCCGAGGAGCGTTTCCTCCAACACCGAAACCAGGTGACCGAGTTCTTCTTTGCCTCGGAGGGCGTGGCGTTTCATGCGTTTGGCCCAACGGCTGATCAGCCAACCACTCAGAGGAAGCAGGACAAACGCAAAAAGCGTGAGTTGCCAACTCAACACGACTAGCGTGGTGAGGCTCACAGCAATCATCAGCGGCGCTTTCACAAGCGCCTCCATCGACCCAATGACGGAGTGCTCCACTTCCATCAGGTCGTGCGTGAATCGGCTCATCACGTCCCCGCGCTTGGACTCGGTGAACCACGTCATCGGCATGCGAAGCATGTGTTCGTAGTGCTCTTGACGGAGGTCCCGGCTCACGGCCGAGCGAATTCCTGACATCACATAGAGCGCGGCGTATTGAACCGCGTTCTTCAACAAGGCAAGCACGACCATGGCCGCACACAGCGCCACCAAGGCCGATCCTGGCCCTTCGTTTCGCACAAAAGCGTCGAACCACGTGCTGACGTCTGTGAGAACGCCCTCGGGCATGGAGTCTCCCCCGGACGCACCAAACAGGATGCGCAAGAAAGGCACGACGGAGAGAAACGTGAAGAGGGACAGGACGGCGCTGAACGCGTGCAACAAGCCCATCAGCACCATCTGCGCGCGCTGGTGCCGAATCAAAGGAAGCAAGGCCCACACGGCCTTCATCCACGCACCAGTTTGGAGGCGAACCCGAGGTAATTGGCCGGTGTAATCGCACGAAGTTCCGCTTTGATCGCATCGCTCACCTCCAAGCCGTCGATGAATTCCGCCATGACTTCAGGCGTAATCGCACCGTGGGTGCGCGTGAGGGCCTTGAGAGCCTCGTAAGGCTCCGGGTAGGCCTCGCGGCGGAGGATGGTTTGGATGGCCTCTGCTACGACGGCCCAATTGGCTTCAAGGTCAGCGGCCAACTTCGCCTCGTTCAGAACGAGTTTGCTCAACCCCTTCCTCGTAGCGCTCATCGCGATGAGGCTGTGACCCATGGGCACGCCGAGGTTGCGCAGCACCGTGCTGTCCGTCAAGTCGCGCTGAAGGCGCGACAGGGGCAACTTTTCTGCGAAGTGAGCAAGCAAGGCGTTGG
>Ga0181568_10006681_pt1 | contig 10078 bp, 10 predicted proteins | sample 101ome_20_FD_133758 | JGI IMG/M metagenome (GOLD analysis project Ga0181568, IMG submission 133758) | Coastal salt marsh microbial communities from the Groves Creek Marsh, Skidaway Island, Georgia - 101404AT metaG (megahit assembly) | ecosystem: Environmental > Aquatic > Marine > Intertidal...
AGTCAGACCGGCAAGCTGACCGGCAGTTAACGGACAGCAAGCAAACGAAAGTGAAGTAACAGGACGGCGGATACAGAGATGTATTCGCCGTTTTTATTAGCGGGCGCGGTAAGTGATGCGGCCCTTGGAGAGGTCGTAAGGAGTGAGTTCGACCTTGACCTTGTCGCCAGTCAGGATGCGAATGTAGTTCTTGCGCATTTTGCCGGAGATATGCGCGGTCACAACGTGACCGTTTTCCAGCTTGACGCGGAACATGGTGTTGGGCAGCGTGTCGATGACTTCACCGTCCATTTCAATCTGGTCTTCTTTTGCCATTCAATAACCTATCGGCTTGATTTGAAGCGGGGCATTTTGCCCGAAACGCGGGGAAGTCACAAGTCGTCGCCCACTTTCACCTGCACGTGCCAGGCTTGCAGGCCGGGATAGGGCACAGCCCGTTTGCCGACTTCAGTCGGAAGAATTCAGGTCAGCCGAATCCAGCGTTGATTGAGCAGCAGTTCGATGGGACGGTACTGGAGTTTATAACTCATCTTTTCGCAGTCACGAATCCAGTAGCCGAGATAAACGAAGGGCAGGTCAAGGCGGCGTGCCTCCTCGATCTGCCAGAGAATGGCATAGTTGCCCAGCGAGCGCTTCTGGGCAGTGACATCATAGAACGTATAAACCGCTGACAGGCCATTACTGAGCAGGTCGGTAATCATGACGGCCAGCAACTGGTCACCATCACTGACGCGGTAAAACCGGGTCGATTCACAGCTTTGCACCAGGAATGATTCAAACTGCTCGCGCGAGGCGGGGAACATGTCGCCGTCCCGATGGCGGGTGTTGATGTAGTTTTTGTACAGCGTGTAGTACTCGTCGCTGCGGATGCTGTCCACTTGTTTCACTCGCAGGTCTTCGTTCCGACGCAGGATGCGACGGTAGCGCTTGTTGGGTTCAAAGCGGTCCACGACCACGCGACAAGCCACACAATGCTGGCAGTTGGAACAATGCGGCCGGTACATGTGAGCGCCGCTGCGGCGGAAGCCGATTTCTGAGAGGTGGGTATGGAACTCTGTCGATACCGGGTATTCGGGGTCAATAAACAGCGTGCGTGCTTCCTCGCCGGGCAGGTAACTGCACGCATGGCTTTGCGTCGTGAACAGCTTGATGTCTTTCAGTGACGTCATTGCAGTAAGTCAGGACCGGTCAGGCACGATTGTTGTTGGTTATCTGTCATCAAAGTGTCAGACCGGGAGCTGAGGTTGGGAATTTCGGTTTTTCAGCCCGGCATTTTCATAAAACGTAATAAAACTAACTGCTTGCCGGGATTATTGTAGAGGCCAGTGCGCCTGATTGCGACCATAATCCGTGCCCAGGGGCAGCAGCTTGAGAAATTCGCTGCGGGGGATTTCCCGGGCACCCAGGCTGGCCAGGAAAGGGCTGCTCACCTGGCAATCCAACAGACGATAGTTGAGGGCGGCAAGATTTGGCACCAGCCAGGTAAACGCCAGTTTGGAGGCATTGTCCGCGTGACTGAACATGGACTCACCAAAAAACACATCCCCGATGGCCAGGCCATACAGCCCGCCGACCAGGGTGTCGTTCTGCCAGGCCTCCACGGAATGGGCGACCCCCATCTCATGCAGGGTGCAATAGGCGCCAATCATATCCTGGGTAATCCAGGTGCCCGTGCTGTGCCGGCGTCGACCGGCGCAAGCCGCGATGACATCCTGAAAAGCCGAGTCGGTGGTAATGCGGATGGAGCTCCGGCGTCTGACCCTGGCCAGGCTGCGGCTTACATGCAACTCCGCCGGAAAGAGCACCATGCGTGGGTCCGGTGACCACCAGAGAATGGGATGGCCGGGTTCAAACCAGGGGAATATACCCCTGCTGTAAGCCTCGATGAGGCGCTCGGGCGCCAGACTGCCGCCGGCAGCGAGCAAGCCGTTGGGTTCGATAAGGGCCGTGGCCGGATCGGGAAACTCGAAATCTTCGTCATGCAGCCAGGGCAGGGCGCTCATGGTCGATTCCTGTGCCCGGGAAAGGGCATTACTCCAGCGAGTCGAGGTATTTCTCGGCGTCCAGTGCCGCCATGCAGCCAAAGCCGGCAGAAGTCACTGCCTGTCGGTAGATATGGTCGGCGACATCGCCAGCGGCAAACACGCCTTCCACACTGGTCTGGGTAGCGTTACCCGCCAGCCCGGACTGGATTTTCAGATAGCCGTTTTCCATGTCCAGCTGACCCTGGAAGATATCGGTATTGGGTTTATGGCCGACGGCGATAAAGACAGCGCTCAGGTCAATCTCACGGGTACTGTCATCGATGGTGCTCCTGATGCGCATGCCGCTGACTTCACCGCTTTCGCCGAGGACTTCATCGAGGGTATGGTTCCACTCAATGGTGACATTGCCGTTTTCGGCTTTCTCAAACAGCTTGTCCTGCAGAATCTTCTCTGCACGCAGGGAGTCACGACGATGCACAAGCACTACTTCGCTGGCGATGTTGGACAGGTACAGGGCTTCTTCCACGGCAGTATTGCCGCCACCGATCACCGCTACTTTTTGACCCTTGTAGAAAAAACCGTCACAGGTGGCACAGGCACTGACGCCGCTGCCCATGTACGTCTCTTCAGAAGGCAGGCCCAGGTACTGGGCAGAAGCGCCGGTGGCAATGATGAGGGCGTCACAGGTGTATTCGCCGACATTGCCTTTCAGGTGAAACGGCCGCTTTGACAGGTCCGCAGTATCAATGTGGTCAAAAATGATATGGGTGTCGAAGCGCTCGGCGTGCTTTTGCATCCTTACCATAAGGTCGGGGCCCTGTAGGCCCTCCACATCCCCCGGCCAGTTGTCGACTTCAGTGGTGGTAGTGAGCTGACCGCCAGCCTGCATGCCGGTGATAACGACCGGTTCAAGGTTGGCTCTGGCGGCATAGACAGCCGCGGTGTAACCGGCGGGGCCGGAACCAAGGATGATCAGGCGGTGATGTTGCGCGTCGCTCATGGGATGTTGTTCCTGGTAAGAGATGGTTGTTCGGGCTGGCCCTGAGTCCCCGGTTAGATCAGGGTGCAGGGCGGGTTTTCAAGTGTCTAATCGACGATCTTGCAAAGGCTGGCTATGTTAGCAGAATCACACGGCAGGAAAAGATGAAAAAAGACCAATATCCTGTATCTAGCGCGGCTCGGATTGACCAGCCCCAAGATATGGGGCCAGTACACTATACAAGGAGTGTCACAATCCCGGGAAAACCAGTTACAATGCTGTTTTCCGGGTTTTGCTGCGGCGCATTGCTGAGCACATCCGGGGATTGGCAGCATCACGCACCAGCCAGGAACAGGAACTGTAACCCTTTGGCCAAGAAAAACGTCAAGACACCGCCCGCCGAGGAGCATGCGGTCAACCTGAAGGCACTCTTTCTGAAAGAGGGCCTCATGATCCTGTTTCTGGCCATCGGCCTGTACCTGTTCCTGGCGGTCAGTTCCTACTCGCCAAGGGATCCGGGCTGGTCGCGGACCGGTGAGGGCATGGTCATTGCCAACACGGTGGGCCGCACCGGCGCCTGGATCTCCGATGTCCTGTTGCTGCTGTTCGGTTACCTGGCCTACCTGTTTCCGCTGCTGCTGGTGTATCGCGCGGTCATCCTGTTTCGCACCCGCAAGGAAACCCGGCCCTGGTCCTGGGAGCTGTTCGCCCTGCGCGGCACCGGCGTTATCCTGACCTTGCTGGGCGCGGCCACCCTGGCCACCATGCACTTTGCCACGGAGCTGGCGAATTCCGCCGGCGGTTTGCTGGGCAACAGTCTGGCGGATGTCTCGCTGACCTCCTTTGGCCTCACCGGCTCCACACTGATTTTTCTGACCATGTTCATTCTGGGTATCACGCTGGCCACCGGATTGTCCTGGCTGGCCCTGGTGGATGGCACCGGGCGTTACTGCCTGCTGGCACTGGAGACGATCAAGTCGCGCTGGCAGCACTGGCAGGAGGCGCGTCGTGAGAAAGCTGAAACCCAACGCATCGTGCGCCAGCGCAAGGAATCTCTCGACCATTTCGTTGAGAAGGAAAAAAAGCGCAAGAAACCGATCGAGATTGCCCCGGTCCGCAAGGCGCCCAAAGAACCCAGCAAGCGCGTACAGAAGGAAAAGCAGGGCAAGCTCTTCGATGCGGCTTCTGTGGGCGAACTGCCCCCGATATCCCTTTTGGACGAGTGGGGCAACCAGCCGCGTGTCGGTTATTCCACCGAAGCACTGGAAGCGATGTCCAAGCTGCTCGAAATCAAACTGCGCGATTTCGGCATCGAAATCGAGGTCGAGGCTATCAACCCCGGCCCGGTCATTACCCGTTTCGAGGTGCAGCCGGCACCGGGTGTAAAGGTTAGCCGCATCACCAACCTGGTCAAGGACCTGGCGCGTTCGCTGGCGGTATCGAGCGTGCGTGTCGTGGAAGTGATTCCGGGCAAGACTGTCATCGGGATCGAAATCCCCAATGAATCGAAGGAGCTGATCCAGCTGGGCCAGGTGCTGTCATCACCGGAATTCGATAATTCCCGTTCCCCGATCAGTATGGCGCTCGGGCATGATATCGGCGGCAATCCCGTGGTCGTCGACCTGGCCAAGATGCCGCACCTGCTGGTCGCCGGTACCACCGGCTCCGGTAAGTCCGTGGCGTCAATGCTATGATCCTGTCGATCCTGTTCAAGTCCAGCCCCAAGGATGTGCGCCTGATCATGATCGACCCGAAAATGCATGAGTTGTCTGTCTATGACGGCATCCCGCATCTGCTGACTCCGGTCATTACCGACATGAAGGATGCTGCCAACGGCCTGCGCTGGTCCGTGGCGGAAATGGAGCGTCGCTACAAGCTGATGTCGGCGATGGGCGTGCGCAACCTGGCCGGCTTTAACAAAAAGGTCAGTGACGCCGCCAAGGCCGGTAACCCGATCCCGGATCCGTTATGGAAGCCGGATCCGCTCTCTGAAGTGGACGAGGCCGACCAGATTCCGGATGACCTGGTCGAACTGCCCCAGATCGTGGTCATTGTCGACGAGCTCGCTGACATGATGATGGTGGTGGGCAAGAAGGTGGAAGAACTGATCGCCCGTATTGCCCAGAAGGCGCGTGCGGCAGGTATTCACCTAATTCTGGCCACCCAGCGTCCTTCCGTAGACGTTCTGACAGGCCTGATCAAGGCCAATATCCCGACCCGCCTGTCGTTCATGGTGCAGTCCAAGGTGGATTCACGCACCATCCTGGGCGAGGGCGGTGCCGAACAGCTTCTCGGCCATGGTGACATGCTGTTCCTGCCGCCCGGCGGAGGCATAGCCCAGCGTGTCCATGGCGCCTTTGTCTCTGATGACGAAGTGCATCGCGTGGTGGCGGCCTGGAAAGAGCGCGGTGAACCCAACTATATCGAGAGCATTACCTCCGATTCCTCCGGTGATGGTGTCCCGGGGCTGACCCCGAGTGAGGGCAGCGACGGGAACTCTGAGGAGGAAGATGCACTTTATGATGAGGCGGTGCGTTTTGTGACCGAGTCACGCAAGGCCTCCATCTCGGCTGTCCAGCGCAAGCTGCGCATCGGCTACAACCGGGCGGCACGCATGATCGAGGCCATGGAAATGGCCGGGGTGGTGTCCGAGATGGGCGCCAACGGCAACCGCGAAGTGATTGCACCTCCGCCGCCAAGAGATTGATTAAATATCAATATCTTACATTTCAAAATTAAAGTCATTTATTTTCATGGATGCGGGGTATAATTGACTCATGACACACCGATTTCTGCCATTTTTCAGTACCTGCCTGCTGTCTGGCCTGCTACAAGCCCAGGACACCGCTGCCGATGCCAACCTGGCAGCCGCCAATGCACTGGCGGCTATCCTGGATACTACCCACACCCTGCAGGCCGATGTGGCGGTGCTCACGCTGGACCAGGATGGCCGGGAAATTCAGGAATCCAGTGCCCGGCTGGTCATGCAGAAGCCTGATCATTTCTCCTGGGAAATCACCAGCCCCTACACAGAGCTCATGCTGACCGACGGTGACCGCATCTGGCGCTATGAGCCCGACCTGGAGCAGGTCACCATCGAGTATTTCAGTGATGATGTGGGACGCACCCCGGTGCTGCTGCTCAATGGCAACGCTGAGGACATCACGGCAAACTATGCAGTGAGTGCCGTGACTACCGATGCGAGGGGCGGCTCGCATTTTATCCTCTATCCCCGCGGCAACGAGGGGCTGTTTACGCGCCTGAGCCTGACTTTTACAGGCAATGACCTGGTGGAAATGCATTTTGAGGACAGCCTGGGCCAGAAAACCAGCCTGAGCTTTGCCAATCTGCAAACCAATACAGCCTTGCCGGCGGATACGTTTGTCTTTGAAATGCCCGATGCTATCGATGTCATCGACAACACGCTTTGATTCCGACCTGACGTGACCCTGTCCCTGTTCCAGTCCGACAGCAACAGCTACCAGCCACTGGCCGCCGCCATGCGCCCGCGAACACTGGATGATTACGCCGGCCAGGAGCATATCCTGGCCAAGGGCAAGCCATTGTTTGAGGCCGTCAATTCAGGGGTGCCGCATTCCATGATCCTGTGGGGGCCGCCAGGCACGGGCAAGACGACGCTGGCCCGCATCATCGCCAACGCCTGTGATGCCCACCTGGAAACCCTCTCGGCCGTCCTCTCCGGCGTAAAGGAAATCCGGGAAGCCATTGCCCGGGCCAGGGAAGAACGCAGTATGCGCGGTCGTCTGACCATCCTCTTTGTTGACGAGGTGCACCGATTCAACAAATCCCAACAGGATGCCTTTCTGCCCCATATCGAGGATGGCACCGTCATCTTCATCGGGGCGACCACCGAAAATCCCTCGTTCGAACTGAACAATGCGCTTTTGTCCCGTGCCCGCGTGTATGTGCTGAAAAGCCTGACCCAGGACGCGTTGCTTAAAATTCTCGAGCAGGCGCTGACCGACAGGGAGCGGGGGCTGGGCAGCCTTAACATAGCGCTTACGGACAAACAGAAACAACTCATCACTGTTGCCGCTGATGGCGATGCCCGTCGCGTGCTTAACCTGCTGGAAGTGGCCCTGGATCTGTTCGAGGAAAACGCCGACGGCCAGCAGGTATTGTCGGATGAAGCCATCGCGCAGGTGGTGCAGGGTAATGCCAAACGCTTCGACAAGGGGGGGGGCTTTTACGAGCAGATCTCTGTCCTGCACAAGGCGGTGCGCGGTTCTTCACCCGATGCGGCCCTGTACTGGTTGTGCCGCATGCTTGATGGCGGCTGTGACCCCCTTTATATCGCCCGCCGCGTGGTGCGGATGGCCAGTGAAGATATCGGCAATGCCGACCCGCGCGGCCTCCATATCGCCTTGAATGCCTGGGATGTGCAGCAGCGCCTGGGCAGTCCGGAAGGAGAACTGGCGATTGCCCAGGCCCTGGTTTTCCTTGCCTGTGCGCCAAAGAGCAATGCCGTGTATACCGCCTACAACACGGCCATGGAGACGGTGAAAAATACGCCGGATTACGAGGTGCCGCTGCATGTGCGCAACGCGCCGACTACGCTCATGAAGGATCTCGATTACGGTGCCCAATACCGCTACGCCCATGACGAACCGGGTGCCTATGCCGCCGGGGAGAATTACTTTCCGGAGGAACTCAGGGACACGCAGTTCTATCACCCGACCGACCGCGGCATGGAGCAGAAAATTAAAGAGAAGCTGGAATACTTGCGTAATCTCGATGAACAAAGCGCTAACCGGCGGTACAGGTGAGCCCAGGGCCGAAGCAGAATATAGGAGACGGGATGCAAGAGGTGGTTGCGCAGGCGGGAGTACATACTCTCATACCCAAAATGGCTGGTTTGGCGGCTGTAAGACGTATTACCAGCGTGAAAAATTTCCTCTGGTATCCTGTCTCCTACCTCTTGCATTCTGCTGCAGGAAAGCCACTAATCTGGAATCAGTACGCAACATGACTTACCTTGCCGTTGCCTTCGGCGGAGCCCTGGGCGCCATGTCCCGTTTCTTTGTCTACAACGCCTTCATACGCAGTAGCAGCACTTACCCCTGGGCCACCTTTACCGTCAATGTCGTCGGTTCCTTCCTGATCGGCATGGCTTTTGTGCTGATCACCGAACGTATGGAGATGGGGCCATACTGGCGCGGTGTTGTCACGGTCGGTTTTCTGGGCGCCTTCACCACCTTCTCCACGTTTTCCATGGACGTCATCGGCCTGCTGGAGCAGGGTGAAATCACCCGTGCAATTCTCTATGTGCTGTCGAGCGTCGTGGTCTGTATAATCGCTGCCTGGCTTGGGCTCACGCTGGCTAAAGTCGTTATGTAAGGCGTTATGTAAGCCGTTGTGTGAGCCGTAATGTAAGCCCTGTGTCAAATCCTGTTACACCAAATCGAATACTGGAATCACCATGCTAGATCCGAAGTGGGTTCGCACGGAACCCGATACTGTTGCCGAATTACTGAAGAAAAAAGGGTATACCCTCGACGTTGCTGCATTCACGGCGCTGGATGCCAGGCGCAAATCGCTGCAGGTGGATACCGAACACTTGCAGAACGAGCGCAACACCAAGTCGAAAAACATCGGCAAGGCCAAGGCGGCTGGTGAAGACATCGCACCGCTGCTGGCAGAGGTTGAAAACCTGAAAGCTGCCCTGCAGGAAAAGGAAGCCGCGTTGGATGAAGTTGCCGGTGAACTGGAAACTCTCCTGCATGGCGTACCCAACGTGCCGGACGAGCGTGTCCCGCACGGCACCTCTGAAACCGACAACGTGGAACTGCGAACTTGGGGCACCCCACGCACGTTTGATTTCACGCCGAAGGATCATGTCGAGCTGGGTGAAGGCGGCGATGGCCTGGATTTCGAAACCGCCACCAAGATCACCGGCTCGCGCTTTGTCATCATGAAAGGCGAGGTGGCACGTCTGCACCGTGCCATTATCCAGCTGATGCTGGATACCCACACCACCGAACATGGCTACACGGAAGTCAATGTACCAAACATGGTCAATGCCGATTCCGCCTACGGTACGGGGCAGTTACCCAAGTTTGCTGATGATCTGTTCAAGCTCACCGACGACCGTGAGTTCTACCTGATCCCGACCGCGGAGGTCCCGGTCACCAACTTTGTGCGAGACGAGATTGTGGATGCTGCCGTGTTGCCACTGAAGTTTGCCTGTCATTCGCCGTGTTTCCGCAGCGAAGCTGGCAGCTATGGCAAGGACACCCGTGGCATGATCCGCCAGCATCAGTTCGAGAAAGTGGAGCTGGTGCAGCTGGTCCAACCGGAGGCCAGCAAACAGGCTCACGAGGACCTGACGCAGCATGCCGAGACAATCCTGCAGAAGCTTGGCCTGCCATACCGTGTTGTCGTGTTGTGCGGTGGCGACCTGGGTTTTTCTGCCGAGCTGACATACGACATCGAAGTCTGGCTGCCGGGGCAGGATGCCTATCGCGAGATTTCTTCCTGCTCCAACTTTGGGGATTTCCAGGCCCGTCGCATGCAGGCGCGCTGGCGAAACCCGGAAACCGGCAAGCCGGAACTGCTGCATACCATCAACGGCTCCGGCCTGGCTGTCGGCCGTACACTGATTGCCGTGCTCGAAAACTACCAGAACCAAGACGGCAGCATCAGCGTGCCGGAGGCTTTGCAGCCATACATGGGCGGCGCCACCGTCATACTCAAACCCTGACACTGCCATGGAATACCTGCCGATATTTCTGCGGATCCAGGGCAACAAGGCCCTGGTCGTGGGCGGCGGGCAGATCGCGGTACGCAAGGTTTCCATGCTGCTGCGTGCCGGGGCGCATATCGTGCTGGTCGCGCCGGAGGTAGAACCGGCATTGCAGTCGCTGCTCAAAGCCGATGGTCACCAGATCCATCAGCGTCCGTTTGCTCCGGCAGATGTCCAGGGAGTCAAACTGGTCATCGCCGCCACTAACGATCAGGCGGTCAACGAGCAGGTCTATGCGCTCGCCAGCAATCTCAACCTGCCGGTCAACGTGGTCGACAACCAGCCTTTCTGCGACTTCATCTTTCCCTCCATTGTTGATCGTTCGCCGGTCGTGGTGGCGGTTTCTTCCAG
>Ga0181568_10006684_pt1 | contig 10077 bp, 5 predicted proteins | sample 101ome_20_FD_133758 | JGI IMG/M metagenome (GOLD analysis project Ga0181568, IMG submission 133758) | Coastal salt marsh microbial communities from the Groves Creek Marsh, Skidaway Island, Georgia - 101404AT metaG (megahit assembly) | ecosystem: Environmental > Aquatic > Marine > Intertidal zone...
CGGCGGATTTGGCGGCAACCAGCCCCGTGGAGAGCGCCAGGGGTCGCGGGGCCCCGGGTAGGCCTGGGCCCCGGCGCACCGCCAACCTCCCCGCCGACCGACCCCCCCGCTATGAGACGGCGCCTCAAGGCCCGGAACTCGGCCCGAGACAGGACGCCGTCGCAGTCGGTGTCACAGAGAGCGAAGATCTCGTCGACGGCAGCCTCAATGCTTGACTGACTCAGCAAATTCGTCTCCCCACGGTCCCCGAGCAAATCCTTGAGAAAGACGGCGAGCTCGGCCCGGTCAACCCCCCCATTGCCGTCTAGGTCGAGCGACTCGAAGACACCGTCGGCGCTGGCATCCCATGCCCCGCCACCCCCAGGAGACGGCAGAGCAGCGGTGGTGAGCTCACACGACGGCGACCCCGGCGGGAGGGTGCGTGGGGCGCGGTCGAGCTGCTCCGACCGCTCGACCGCAAGCGCCCAGAGCTCAGCGCCGCCGCGGACGCCGCCGCCCTTGTAAGCGCCGTGGGCAGCCTCGCCGCGCTCGGCCTCAGCATGCATGGCAGACGTCCGCACCTGAACCTCAACGGCGACGTCGCGGTCGCCATCGCCGGGCCGCCACCCACGCCGGCCTCCTCCCCAACCGTGCTCCTCGATGCCAGCGTCTACCATGAAGGTGGCATGCAGGGACGCGTACCCGTTAGGCTTTGGGCGCTCGATGTAGTCCTTGGCACGGCCGGGAACCTCCCTCAACGTCTCCCGGACTGCCGACATCACGAGGTAGCAAGCCTCGACAGCCATCTCATCGGCCCTGGGCGCCGAGAGACCTGGCCCAGGGGGCAGCGGGTGGACGACAATCCGCAGGCCCAGCACGTCGTGGAGGTCATCCGGGGCGAGCCGGGTCGGCAGGTCGGGCCCCTGGCGTCCCGCGGCAGTCGACGAGCGGCCGAGGCCAAGCACCCGCTTCATCACGCTGATGAGACTCTTGGCCCGGCCATGGACCTCAAGACCCGCGCACCGCTCCGCCACGCCCTCGCGCTGGGACGCCGCGCGGCGCACAGCGTCCTCGGCGCGGCCCAGGGCAGCGCGCAGGAGCACGCCGTCCCTCCGTAGCACCTCGTGTGTCTGCCCTAAGGCCTCAGGGAAGAGGGCCCGAAGGCACAGCTCCTCCATCTCCAGGGCGAGCTCGGCAAGGCCCAGCGAGTGCCCGAGACCCGAGAACACGCGCAGGCCCTCGAGAGCCGCGGCCACACCGCCCGCAGCCGCGCCACCATCGTCCATCGACACTGACCTGCCGAGAGGCAGGCCGCCAGCCGCGGCAGCCTCACGTGCCGCGTCAGCCTCGCGCAGGGCATCAAGCCGCGCGAGAAACTCGACGAGCACGGCCTGAGGAGCGTACATCGAAAGGCAGAGACCTCGCAATGCGGTGGCCGCAGAGTCTGACAGCAGATCAGAGCGGGCTGGCAGGCGGCGCACGCTGGCCACGTCGTGGACAAGGGCTGTGGCCTCGGGGCCCAGCCGCTTCTCAAGCGCCTCGACCGACGCCAGAGGATGGCCAGCGGCGGCGGAGTCGGCGACCAGGGCGGCCGCGACAGCGTCGGGAGACACAGGCAAGCCCTGCGCCGCCACGGTGGCCACCAGGCGGCCAAGCCGGAGCGACCGGGCTGTTGCCTCGGATGCGAATCCCGCTGCCCCAGCCGCTGGGTTCGGATCTGTAGCTACTAGGAGCTTCAGCGCGGCCACTACTACAGGATGATTCTCGACGCCATCGGACGTGTCGGAAGCATCGAGCCGGGAGAAGGTGTCATGCACGCCCAGAAGACCCGCCACGGCGCGGCCCCCAGGTGTCCTCACCAACTGGGGAACGACCAGGGCGTCGTCCTGCGCGGTAGAGGTGCTCGTTGGTGAGAGCCAGAGAGAAGGCGCGTCCAACTGTGTCAACAATACAGCCTCGAGGAGCTCAGAAGCGAGGGGAAAGGTGGGCACGGCGGGAGCCACACCCAGCCAAGAGCGTCGTCGCAGCCAGCTCTCTCGCTCGCCTGGTCGTTCGTTTCGTCACCGGACTGGGAACCCGGACCCATGGCGATATCTGTCGTCGCCAAACCTCGTGCGGCCCGCGAAAATGGCGCGGAGAGCGAGAACGACGGCGCCGCCCGGCCGACAGGCGGCGATGGCGCCCAAGGTCGCCCCGAGAAGCCTGCGGGCGGATCGGGCCCCAGGCATCGTGGCCGCAGCATTAAGATCGTTCTGCTTGTCACTCATGAGGCCGTTCGACGGCCGATTTAAACCAAACCTCGCCACCTCCTCAAGAAGAGGTCGAGCGAGTCAGCTGAGGGCCTCTAGAAGACAGCACCTGGCTGGTAACGACTAGGATCCGGGCGAAGAAGAAAGAAAACCAGCGCGCGATGGTGTCGCCCCCGCGGCGGCGCTGCTCGGACCTCGGCCTATCGCTGGCGGCTCTTGTCAGCCTGCCGCTTGTTGTTCTCACGGGCGTCGCAACGGCCGCCCCCGCCATCTCGCAGTCGCTGGACTGGGACGGGTCGGATGGCATGCCGGCATTCGCGTTGCTTCCCCACGACGAGGGCGAGCGGGCCCCTAGCTTGGCGCCACGGCCAACGTCGCCGCCACTGCTGACTTCGAAGGAGCGCCGACGTCCCGCCGTGTACCCGCTTCGCCTGTCTTCCCGCTCCCGTGCCGACCGACGACCGGCAAATCCCACGTCCTCTGCAGCCTCCTTTCTAGGCAACTCGGGCTCCTTATGGCAGAAGCGCGAGGCCCTGGTCGAGTGTGCGTCGAGCCAGCCCGTGCGGGTATGCGTGAGGCAGGCGGCCCCGCACCCGTGGGCGACAGATGACGACGTCTGGTCGACCGTCGCCGGCGCACTTACTGGCGGTGTTGGGGGAGGTCGCGGCGCCGATGGAGATGGTGGGAGCCCCTCTCGCTCGATCCTCTCGCGGATCGCCGCGTCGTGGCCATTTGGTGGCCAGTCGTGCGTGACTGTCTCCAAGGACCGGCCTGCCCACTTTGCGCTGTGGCCCCGGTCGGTCGCCGTCGTAACGGCGCGACCCGCCCCCGCCGCGCGGGCTGCGATCTGGGCCGACCCCAAGGCGACCCTCAGCGCTCTGCTGGATCCCATCGCTGGCAATGGCAACGCGTCGGAGGAAGCCTCACGGTCGCTGGCCAGGCCGCCGCCCCCAGGTTTCGGGTGCCGTGTCGACGACATCCGTGCCCCCGCCGACCGGCTGCTTGCTGTGTGCGTCGCCCTCTGTGCCCTATCGCTGTCGGCACGCCTCGTGGCGCGACGCCAGGGACCTCGCGTCATCGTTCTGGGCACCGCCTTCCTGCTGCTGGGGATAGGGTCGCTGGTGCTGCTTGCCGCACGGCAGCTCGCCCGACCTGGCCGCACCGCTGCCCAGGCCACGGCTGTCGCAGCGATCGCCGGCCTTGGTCCCCTCGCCCTCTGGCGCTGGGCGGGGCGCCTCGCCCTCGGCCCGGCCATTTCGTATCTCGCAGCAGCCGTCTTGGGGGGCGGCGATGAGTGGGGCGGTGGGGGTGGCGGGGGCTCTACGGATGATGCCGCAGGGGGCCTTGACGACGGCGGTGGCGTCTCCACAAGTGCCTGCGTCGGCTTCGGCCTCCTGGCCGCGGCCTGGACGGCCTGCCTTTCCGCTGCCTACTACTGGGATGCTGGAGATGGCGCCGCCCTTAACGCCCTCGGCCCCGAGGCGCAGGCGGCGGCAGGGCGGGCCCGTGACCTTCTTGAGACAGCCACGTGGGCTGGTGGGGCTGGGGCTGCTGCACTCTGCACCCGCGACCCGTGGCTGGCGTTCGCCTTGCTGGCCGCCCTCCTCGTCGGACGGCCGGCGGCGCGGGCTATCCTTCGCGGCGTCGCCGAGGCCGCCAGGGCCGCTGCGGTGGGGGTGCGCCTGGGCTGTGCAGCAGGTCGGGTCGCCGGCCGCGGCGCACGGGCGGCGCGCCGTGCGGCATCCCGGGCTCCGGCTCGCGTCGCTGCGGCTGGCGCCCGCGTGCGCTCGCGCTCACGGGATGTGGCGACCGCTGCTCGGGGTGCGCTAGCGGGGACGCGCGCGGCCCTCGGTCTCGTGGGGGAGGGACCGCGGCGGCGCGAGACTGGAGTGGCTGGCCGCTTGGTCACCCCCTCGGCTGGCGCCGTGCCTGCGGCCGTGACCGAGCGGGGCCGCAGTCGATCGCACTCGGGGCCGCGGCGCCGGTGGGGAGAAGCCGCGGGGCGCGGCGCCAGGGACGCCGTGTCCCCCGTGCGACGGTGGCTGCTGGGTCTTGGGAGGGCCGACGCCGCCGCCGCGAGGGCGGAGTCCCCGGGGGGCAGCCGGCCTCCGCCAGAGGGCCCCCGGGCCTGGCGGGTCCGTCCGCGGGACGCGTCCGCCGTCGCTGCCGCCGCGGCGAAGCCCCTCACGGCCCACGCCCGCGTCCTCTCAGCGGCCGCCGCGCCGCTGCCCAAGGTCGCTCGTCGTCCCTCGGGTTCGGGGGCCCGCGCTGCCGACGCCGCCGCCAATGCCACGCCTCCCGCCCAGTTTGGGGCCGCCGCCAGCCCCGCCCGCGACTCGCCTGTCGACCGGCTCAGGGCCGTGGGGTCGACGACGCCGCGCCGGCGCCGCTCCGTCTCGGGACTGGGTGCAGGGCCCGCGGCGGCGGCTTCCCCTGGGGCGGACGTGGCGTCGCCCTGGTGCGCACCAAGGCAACCCTGCGCCCTGGTGCGTTCTGGCAAGTGCGTCAACCCCAAGACGGGCCGTGAGATCAGGATCGGCGCGGGTGTCCACGCGAGCCTCGTCGAGGCGGGGTGGACGCTGGACGAAACGACGGGAGAGATGACCAAGCGTAGCAAGTAGAGGGGGCGAGGGGATGGAGAGGTCTGGTTGTGGTTCGTTTCGAAGCGTTCATTGGCGCCTCCCGATTTCCTCTCGCACTCCCCCCTCACTCCCCCGCCCCCCCAGCGGCGGCCGCCCAGGCGGCCTCCTTAGCCCGCTTGGCCTTGACCCGGGCCGGAAGCCACTTCTCCTTGGCCGGGACGAGGACGACCTTGCCCCCCGCGCCCTCGATGGCCTCCTTGGCCCCCGCGGAGAAGGCCTGTGCGTGCACCTCTAGCGACGCCGTCAGCTTCTCGCTGCCCCCCGCCAGCACCTTCAAGGGCAGGGTGGCCTCGCGCCCCGAGTAATTGACCATCCGGGCCGTTCCGAGGGTCTCGAGAGAGACGACGGTCCCGGCATCGAGCGAGGCGAGGTCACCCACATTGATAGTCACGAAGTCGGGGAGCCCTGCGCTCATGCCCCCGGCGATGCCCTTCAGCTTGGGCAGGCGGCGGTAGAGGGGCATCTGCCCGCCCTCGAATCCAGGCCGGATGCCGGCGCCAGACCGAGACTTCTGGCCCCGGGTGCCGCGGCCGTGGGTGCCACCGCGCTTGCCCCGCCACGACTTCTTCTCCCGGCGGGACCCATCTTGAGGAGACAGATTGCCCAGGTGCATCCGCTCGACAGCCTCGACCGCGGCCATGACGCGCACAGCGGCGCGAGGAGCGGGGGCGACAGCGGGGGCGACGCTCGGGCGGGCCGCCCGAGGCGCAGCCTGCACAGAGAGCAAGAGGGGAGGGGGGGGGGTGTCGGGCGGGGACAGCCGGCGCCGGCGGCGGGGCCTGCAGTGGCCAGGCCGACGACGACGATGCGGAACCCTGACGGCCTTAAACAGTAACCCGATGAGCTAAATACTAGACAAAGCGCTCGGAATGACCAAAAACGATGGCGACAGCGGCGCGAAGAAGCGTGGGGGCGGCGGCCGTCGGTCGCGCCGTCGGCCGCCCCCACCGTACGAGAGACGCCTGGAGCCGGCACCTCGACCAAAAAGGCCGAGGTATCGCGATCTCCGAAAGGCATTCGAGTCGGAGCGCGCCGGACCGAGGGCGATGCGAGACGGATGTGGGGTTCGGCCCGACTCGCCGTAAAGGAGGCTGCCACGCGGCTCTGCATTGCTCCGCTCCCGCTGTGCGAGCTTTTGGAGGGGCAGTACGGTTGGGCGAGGGGAACGGAGAACGTCCGGGACCGTGCTCGAGAAACGCGCCTGTCCGGCCCGTGAGGACTCGCTCATCATCCCGACGGGCTTGAGTGCCAGGGTGTGGGAGGACCACGCTTGTGACTTACGATGGTCGTGGTCGCGACGCGAGTCGTCGCGTCCCTCTTTTCGTCCACAAACGAAAGGCGTCACCGACCTGCCCCCCACGGCGCGGCAACGGTCGTTGCCCGCGCCACGTCTAGTGAGGAGCTAGACGATGCCGCGGCCGCCCACGCTGCCCCCCCCGCTACTTTCGTCCCCCGCTCGTCCGCACGCCGCGACGTCCTGCTCACCGCGGCCACGTTGGTGTCGCTGGTGGCGACAAGGGCAGCGAGGCCGAGGCCAGCGGACGCGGCGGCTCTCCCGCCGGCCCCCTTTTGCGGGGTGAACGCTCCCCCCAGCTGGGCCTACAGCACCCCGTGGGAGGCAAGTGCGACAATTACGGGCGGGGGTATCGGTGCTGGCCACGGCCACGCCCGCGTCCGCGCCGCGACAGTGACGACTGGACGCCTGTTCCCCTCCCACCCCACCCAACCCCCAACCCCCCAGGAGCGCATCGTCTCCAACACCAGCCTGTGGACACGCATCGTCGGGCGCCCCCCCAAGCGCGGCCTGCTTGAGCGTCCCCCCTCCGATGCGCGCCTGGCAGCCGTCGGAACGGGACCCCTCATCGTCGTCCACGACGGCCCGGGCTTGGACTCTCGGTACTGTGAGACGCTTGAGTTTTTAGGGGCCTATCGCCGCGTCGTTTTCTTCGATCAGCGCGGGTGCGGAGCCACCAGGGAGCTTGGAGGATACGCCTCGTCGAGGGACGATACCAGGCTCGGCGCTGCCGCTGACCTGGCGGCCGTGTGCGCTGACGCGGCCGAGGGGTGTCGCGCCGGCAAAAGGGGTGACCCCAGGCGCCCCCCAGCGCCCGCCGTCCACGTCCTCGCCCACGGGGCCTGGGGTGGCGCCGTGGTCCTGGCTGCCTTCGGCGCGGGCCTCGTTGCGCGGGCGGGGGCCCGATTCGACGATGCGGTGCCGCTGTCGCCTGCCGCCGAGGGGGGTGCGCCCACGGTTCGCTCCCTGACCTTCGTATCGTGCTGGGCCACGGCGGACGACGTGGCGGCTGACCGGCGCGCGGCACTCGATCGCGAGCCCGCCGCCTATCGTGAGGCCCTGCTCGCCGCCGACGAGGCCGGTGGGGCGCGCGAGCTCGACCGTATGCTTGCGGGGGCGGCTGGGGGCGACAGTTACGACGACGAGGCCTCAACCTCAGACGCCGCCCGCGTGGCATGGCGAGCCTACGTCGGCGCCCACGTCCACCGGCGCGACCTGGCCGGGTGCCTCTTGGCGGCACGTGGCACATGCGATGATGCGGCGTGGGAGGGCGCCTTGGGCCCCCGCGGCCCCTACTTTGGCCCCGCGTCCGCTTGGCCCCGGAGGGGCCTTGGGGGCCTCGATGCCGGGGCCCTCCTGCCGGGCAGCCTCGATGGCGTCAACGTCCTTGTGGCGCGCGGTGCCCTCGCTGAGCCATCGGCCGCCAGCACGCGGTCCCTCGAGGACGCGGTGGAACGGGCGGGGGGACGGGTCGCAACGCTTGTGTCAGCACGAGCTGCAAGCGCCCCCTTTCTCGACGACTGGGAGCCCTTTCTCGAGGTGCTTAAGGTGCATCTGGACGACTCCGAGACGGGGGAGCCTGGGCTTGCAGCAGACGCCGAGGCGGGGCTGCTGCACTAGGGCGTCTTCTTCCAGTTTGACAAATCATGAATCTCTCGTCGTTCTCTACCACCGCCGTCGCTACAGCAGGTCCTTCCCCCTCACCGACTGGTGAGCTCCGCCGTGCGCTCAACCCGCACCATCATGGCCCGCTGCCGGTCCAACGCGACGGCGTTGCCGGGGTCGAGAGCCAGAGTCTCATTGTAGGCCGCAAGCGCCTCCGCCCACTGCTTCTTCGCCTCCAGGGCGTCCCCCAGATTGTTCCACCCCGTGGCGTAGCCGGGCAGGAGCTCGACGGCCCGCTGGTACTCGCGCACTGCGTCGTCCGTCAGATCCATGGAAAAGTAGGCGAAACCTAGAGCGTTGTGGGCCTGGGCGAGCTCGGACTCATCCCCATCCCACACCTCGACGGCCCGCCGGATCTGCTTGACGGCCTGGGTGAAAAGACGCTTGCGCATCAGGACGCACCCCAGCTCGTAGTGGTCCTCGCATGACGCCCTGCCAGTGCGCACACGCTCACCAAGCTCCTTGGCGGCCTCGTCGAGCTCGCGGCGGACAAGAGCGGCGCGCACGACGGCGAAGGCGCTGCCGACGACGATGGTGAGGAGAACCGCGAGGTAGATGAGGTTTACGGGGGTCTCCAGGCCCTCAGCAAGGACGCCCAGCTCGGCAGGGAGCGACGTGTCGACAAGGATGGCGACGTCGGGAACTGCCTGCGCGGCATCGGGAGCCAGCGCTGAGGCCACAGACGCCGCTGCGGCAGATGTGAGCACGGCAGCGGGCGCGGCGGCCTGCGAAACGGGCAATAGAGGGCGAAATAGGTGGCCGAAGATCGCCCTCGCCGAGGATTGCCTGCACCCCCGCGCGTCGCGCGAGCCTCTCCCGCTCGCCTGGATCAGCGTGGAAGATCGCTGAGCCTTGCCGGATCCGACGTCCTTGGCGGAGGCGGCGGCGGAGGCGACAGACGTCGGGGAGACGACGACGCCGACTGGCTGAGACATGCGCAGTCCTCCTGCGCCCTTGGCGACCCGCGCCAGGGAATTCAGAAAACCAGACGAAGATGGCAACATTTTTCCGAGCTAGATCGAGCTGCGGCCGAAAGAGGCGCGCTCAGATCTGCTGAGGCGCGTTCTCTAGGCGCAATACGTAGCCGTCGCCAGCGTCCGGGGGTTTCTTGAGGCACGGAGGGTCGGGTTCTTCGTTTCCTCGAGTTGCAGCTGAGTAGTAGCCAGTTCGCAAGGTCGCGGTTACTTGGGAGGGCGAGGCGAGAGGTGAAAGCCCTCGCCCTCGCCTTGGCAGCCGGCCTAGTCGCCTCGTTCCTGCCACCCCTCCCGTTGCCACCACCAACGCCCATGCTCCTGGTCCGACGCGGCCGAGACCTCTTGAGAAGGACAGCGGCAGACCTGACCGACGGCAAGCGCGTCGTCGTCGCGCGTCTGCTGTCGACGTCCTCCGGCGACAATGAAACGATAAAGAGGCGACGGGATACCGGGTCATCGACTGCGTCGAAGTCCGGCGGCGAGGCGAACGCCCGCCCCGCATGGCCTGCCCTGGCGCGCCTGGTCCGGCTGGACCGCCCCGCCGGCACCCTGCTCCTCCTCCTGCCGGGCGCGTGGGCCTTGGCCCTCGCAGCCCCCGCGGGCCTGCCCCCCGACCCAGGCCTGGCGGGCACCTTTGCCCTCGGCGCCCTCCTGATGCGGTCGGCCGGGTGTGCTGTCAACGATGCCTGGGATGCCGACCTCGACCGCCGCGTGGCTCGCACGTCCTCCCGGCCTGTGGCCGCTGGGGAGCTGTCGCGCGGCGCGGCATGGGCGACGGCCGTTGGGCTCACGGGCACTGCCGGATTCCTCTGCTTCGGCGGTCTGCCCCCGCTTCCTGCCCTTCCTCCGACAGCCTGGTCCATCTGCGCTGCGTCGCTACCGGCCATAGCGGCCTACCCGCTGGCCAAACGCGTCGTTTGGGCCCCGCAGCTCGTCCTCGCCTTCACATTTAATCTGCCTGTCGCTGTGGGGTGGGCGGCCGCACAGCCCACGTGGATCTCCGCGACGCCTGCTGTCGATGTCGCCACCGCCGCTGCGGGCACGCTCGTCGGCTCCGCCCTCGACGCCTTGGGGGGCCTTCTCCCGGAGTCGGCCACGGCGATGGCGAGCGGGGGGCACTGGCCCCCCCCCGTGCCTTGGCCCCCGTTGCCCGCGCTTCCCGACATCCTTTCCACATGGGCCCCGGCCGTTGCTCTCTACGCCGCGGGCGTGGCCTGGACCCTCCTGTATGACACCATTTACGCGTTTCAGGCGAGACGACACAGGGAAAAGAG
>Ga0181568_10006688_pt1 | contig 10076 bp, 5 predicted proteins | sample 101ome_20_FD_133758 | JGI IMG/M metagenome (GOLD analysis project Ga0181568, IMG submission 133758) | Coastal salt marsh microbial communities from the Groves Creek Marsh, Skidaway Island, Georgia - 101404AT metaG (megahit assembly) | ecosystem: Environmental > Aquatic > Marine > Intertidal zone...
CACCGCGTTGGCCAGCAGGATGGCGTACATGACGCCTTCGGGCATGCCTCCCCAGACGCGAATGATCACGACCAGCGCGCCGATCAGGGCGCCATAGATCGCGCAACCCGGACGGGTCATGGGCGAGGCGACCATGTCCGTCGCCATGAACACCGCGCCAAGCATGAGTCTGCCGGAGAGGAGCATGAACGTCGGTCCGGCGAAGCGTTCCGGATTGCAGAGATGCAGGACGCCGCTGAAGACGGCCACGGTGGCCAGGATGGCGATGGGAGTCACCCAGCTCATCATTCTGCGCGATGCGAGGTAGGCGCCGCCGATGACGATCAACAGGGCGCAGGTTTCGCCGGTGGAGCCGGAGACGGAGCCGAACAGCAGGTCGCCGGAGTCGGTCATCACCCGGTCGAACTTCCAACTGGAAAGCGGCGTGGCGCTGGAAACGGCGTCGTAGTTCGGCTGGGTGAAAGGAACTGTCAGGGAAGAGGAAGGAAGGGCGGTGAAACGGTATGCGGGCATGGCGGGCCAGGCGGTCATGGCGACGGGGAAGGCGGCCTGCAGTATGGCGCGTCCGACCAGGGCGGGATTGAAGGGGGTGTTTCCCAACCCGCCGAAGAGATGCTTGCCCACGGCGATGGCGATGACGCCGCCGGCGGCCGTCATCCAGAGCGCCAGGCCGGGCGGCAGGGTCAGGCCGTAGAGGATGCCGGTGATGACGGCCGACCAGTCGTTCACGCTGGATTCGCGTTTGGTCCAGCGGCAGATGGCGTGCTCCGTTCCCACGCACGAGGCGACGGCCACGAGTAGCGTCAGCAGGGCGGCCAGACCAAAGGCGTAAACGGCATACGCGCAGACCGGCAGGAGCGCCAGGACCACGTTGAACATGATCGTATCGACGCTGTGGCCGCTGCCGATGTGCGGCGAGCTGCGGATTTCCAGCGTTTGATTCAAGCGGGCCATGTCGTCGCCTTTGCCTTTGCTCCCGTCTTGCGCACCGCCGACTTGGCGACGCGGAACAACTGCACCAATGGAATATGCGAGGGACAGACGAAGGCGCAACAACCGCACTCGAAGCAGTCCATGAGGTGGAATTCATCCGGCATGCGCTGGTATTGGCGATTGTCGGAGAGCAGCCCGAGTTGGGAGGGGTTCAGGAACATGGGGCAGGCGTCCACGCAATGGGCGCAGCGGATGCAGGGGTAGCGTTTGACGTTGGCGAGGTTCCCGCATTCGCGTTCGGTGAAGGCGATCAGGCCGGTTGTGCCCTTGGTCACCGGGATGTCCAGGCTGGAGGCCGCGTTGCCCATCATGGGGCCACCGAGAAACACGCGCGAGAGGTCGTCCTCGACGCCCACGGTCTCCAGGACGAAGCGCAGGGGGGCGCCGATCTGGACCCGGTAGTTGCCCTTCTTCTTGACGCCGGGGCCGCCGACCGTGATGACGCGCTCCTGAAGGCCGGCGCCGTGCGGCAGCAGCATGCCGATCTCGGCGGCCGTGCCCACGTTGACGCAGAGCGCGCCCACATCGAGCGGGAAACCGCCGGAAGGAACCTCACGGCCGAGCAGGGCGCTGATCAACAGCTTCTCCGCGCCTTGCGGATACTTCACCGGCAAGACTTCGACGGCGACGGGAAGGTCGTCCGGAATCGCGTTGCGCAAGGCTTCGGCGGCGTCGGGTTTGTTGGATTCCACGGCGATGACGGCGCGCTCGGTCCGGGTCGCCTGCAGCAGGATTTTGACGCCGGCCATCACGTCCTCCGTGTGTTCCAGCATCATGCGGTGATCGGTGGTGAGATAGGGCTCGCACTCGGCGCCGTTGATCAGGAGCGTGTCCGCAGATTTGCCTTCGGGGATCTTCAATTTGGCGTGCGTGGGGAAGCCCGCGCCGCCGAGGCCGACGATGCCGGCCTGTTGAATGGCTTCAATGATTTCATCCGGCGAGGCGGTCGCGGGATCGCAGCGGACGCCTTCCCGTGTTTCCTGGGTGGAGCCGGGGAAGGGCTCGATGAAGATGCCCGGAGTCATCCGGCCGGAGATGGTCGGGGTGAGTCCGATGCGGCGGACGACGCCGGACGCGGGCGCGTGCATGGCCACCGAGAGGAATCCGTCCGGTCTGGCGATGCATTGGCCGCGCTCGACCTCCTGGCCTTCGCGGACAACCGGCACGGCGGGTTTGCCGATGTGCTGTGACAGGGGGATGACCAACGACGGCGCAAAGGCGAACTGCCGGATCGGCAGGTCCCTGGTGTCGTCCTTCAACTCCGGCGGATGAATGCCGTGCGCGAAGGTCTTGCCGCCCAACAAACTCATGGTGGGTTCCGTGTCTCAGTTGAACTTGGAGCCGCGGGCGATCAGCTTGTCGACGCCCTTCTCCGAAGGGTCCCTGGGTGTTCCGGGGTGAATCACGCGGGAGGTGCAGCGTTCGGCAGCCTTGACGAGATCCTTGTAGGGGCCGCCCGCGGCGTCCTTGATGGTCGCTTTCTTGTCCGCGTTGTATTCGAAGATGGCGGGGTTGATCTTGATGCACTCGTCGCAGGCCGTGCAGAACTCGGACTCGATCCAGGGAGCCAGGTGGTCGCCGTTGCCATTGCCGTCGCCGTTGTCGTCGCCGGAGGCCGCGGCTTCGGGGATGTCGGCGGTTTCGGTCAGGGTCGCCGCGGCGTCGCCCGCGTCGCCGCCGAGCAGATTCATCAGGTTGGCGGCGAGTTGGCCGGTGAGTTCGCGTTTCACGCGCGCGGCGATTGCGGCCTCGTCCGGGGCGTCGTCGCCGACCTTGGCGAGCGCCTTCAGCATGGTCCAGAAGTCGCGCCGATCCTCGCAGGAGCGCACGATGGGCTCGGCGACGAGGAGGCGGGTGAGTTGGTTCCTGCGATCGACGCTCCACAGGTAGGGGAACAGGCCTTCGCGCTCATCTTCCGGAAGGTTGAGGTAATCCGCGATGGGGGTCATGTTCTCGTTCCAGGTGTCGGGCGGAGCGATCCGGAAGTGTTTGCGGAAGCGGACTTCCGTCACGGCGAAGTCGGCGAAGGTGAAGGGCAGTTCCATCGTCTTCTCGCGCGTTCCATCGAGATACTTCAGCGTGTAGACCGGCCATTCATGGTCGGGCGCGGGATTGCCTTCGAGGTCGAAGCAGTCCTCGGGGCGAACGCAGTCTTCCGGGTTGTAGCGGAACAGGGGATAGGCCCGTGATTCGACGGCGAGCCTGGCTTGGTTGTGGCTCTTGTCGTCGCCGATGCCGTGCTCGGGTTGGCACGAGGAATAGATGTTGAACAGGGCCGGCCGGCGCAACTTGAGCCCCTGGATGAAGCCCTCGATCATATGGGCCGGATGCGAGATGGTGCTCTGCAGAATGTAGGTCGTGCGATGCGCCATGCCGATCAGCCCGATCTCCTTGCGGATCTCCCGCTTGCCCTGGATGGCCTTGCCGAACTGGGCCATGTCGGAAACCTGGCCGAAGAAGCCCGAGGTGCAGGCCTGTCCGCCGGTGTTGGAATAGACCTGGGTGTCGAGGACGACGACCTTGATCGGCTTGCCAGACATGAGGGCGCGGGAGAGATTCTGGAAGCCGATGTCATACATGGCGCCGTCGCCGCCCAGCGCGACCACCGGGGGACAAAGATCCCATTCCTCGTCGCTGAATTGTTGCCAGTTGAAACAGGCGAGGAACTCGTCGTGTTTGGCGGGTTCGTATTCGCCGGAGAGTTCCAGCTCCGCCATGCGAACGGTCCGGAAGCCTTCGGCCATTTTGGCCATGTGGCCTTCGAAGACGCCCAGCGCCATGGAGGTCGGATCCTGGAAGAGGTGGTTGGCCCAAGGGAAAGGGTAGGGATTGAAAGGGTAGGTGCTGCCCCAGACGGAGGAGCAGCCCGTGGCGTTGAGGATGCCCATCTTGGAGCGGCCTCGTCCTGTCAAACCCTCGGTGTATTTCCAGCGCAGTTACTTGAGCTTTGCGGTGAGGCCGGTGACGCGCAGCAGCCATTCCCGGTCGATCGGCTCCCCGCCGGTCATGTTTTCCACGCGTTCGGCGATGCCGGCCAAGGTGACGTCGCCGTCGCCGGCTGCGCCCACGGCGTCCGCGATCGCCGCGGTGTCGCCGACGTCGATCTCCTTGACGAGTTTCAGGTGGACGTGCTTCTCGAGCTTTTCAATCAACTCGTCCAACCGGGCGACATGGCGTTCGACGCGCGGCTGCATGAGGGCCTCGACAGTGGCGACAAACAGATGCACGACGCTCTTTTCGCCGCAGCCGAGGCAGGCGCCGTCGCCGCTGCCGAAGGCGAGGTAGTTGTCCTTGTTCAATAGGAGCGTTTCGAGCGCGCCGACGCCTTCCTCGAGGTCGGCGATGCGGATGTATTTCTTTGGCGTGTTGGGGAGGTCGAGCCAGAAGTCCCAGTTGCGGCGCAGTTTTTCGATGGACTCCGGAGTCTGTGTCACGGGGCGCAGGGCGTCGTCATTGCAGACTTCGACGCACTCCATGCAGCCTTTGCAGGTGTAGGGATTCACCGTGATGCTGAGCAGGCCGCCGTCGCCCTTGGACTGTTTCTCCGGATTGGTGAAGTAGGGGCGCGAAAGCGAAAGTTGGAAGCCGTCCAATTCTTCGCGGAACAGTTCAAACTCCTGTTTCAGTTCGTCGCGTTCCTCGCCTTGGAGCCCGCTTTCCTTGAGCGTCGCCTCGATGGCGCTGTCGATCATCTCGGAGACGGGATCGGTTTCCTTGGCCTCGGTGAATTGGGCGCGCAGGCGCTGTTCCATGACGCGGACGGATTTGGGCAGGCGCTTAATCTCCCGGCCCTGTTTGCGCAGGCGTTTCATGACCGTGTCGAACACGGCCGTGACCTCGCAGACGAGTCCGGGGATGGCGGTGTCCGGGCAGACGGTGTAGCAGGAACCGTAGGCGGTGCACTTTTCGGCGTTCCATTCCGGGTGCTGGAAACGGATGCCGGTCATGTCGCGGAATACCGCGGTCGAGGCGGGAATCACGCCGAGGCCTATGAAGGGGTCGGTGATGCTGTCCGAGCCCATGCCGCGCGCGTAAAAGCTGCCCGCCTGTTCCCAGAAACGATGGATGTCCGACTTGGCGGATTGGCTCTTCGGCAGGCGCTTCAACATGACCGGCAGCGGCGGTTCGGCCGACGCTTCTTCTCCGGCGTCCGGGGCCTTGCCGATGGCGTCGTGCGGGGCTTCCTTCAATTCGTCGAAGCCGCGTTTGACCACCTTGAGGTTCTCCTCGACGATGCGCGCGCCCTTGGAGCCGAATTTGTGCTGCAGTTGGTCGCGGATGGCGTCCAGCAACTGTTCCTCGGAAAGGCCCGCCTGTTCGGCGACGGGCGAGGCCGCGAAGAAGGCGCCCTGGAAAGCGATGCCCTGCATGCGGAGTTGCAGGTCCGGATCGCTGGCCTCCTCGCGCGCGATCTTGAAGGCGTCGAGGAAGTGCACGCTGATGTTCTCCTCGACGATCAACTTGCGGTAGCGATCGGGGATGTCCGTCCAGAACGCTTCGGCCGACGTTTGGTCGCTTTGAATCACAAGGACGCCGCCTTCCTTCAATCCGGCGAGCGCATTGGTGTGTTGGAATACATTGGGGTCGGGGGAAAGGACGACGTCGACATAGAAGTAATCGCAATTGATGCGGATGGGTTCGGGCGCGGCGGAGAGGTAGTAGGTCGTGGGTTGGCCCTTCTTCTCGGAGCCGTATTTGGGATTCGCCTTGATGTGGAAATCGAGCAGGTCGAACAGCGTCATCGCCAGGTTCTTGCCCGTGGTGATCGCGCCCCAGCCGCCGACCGAGTGGAAGCGCACGGTGATGCTGCCGGGCGGCATGAGGTTGGGGTTCTCGGAGCCGCGGACGGCGAGTTCCTGGATGTTCGGGTAGCCGTCGCGAATGGCGTCCTGATGCAGTTCCTGCTTGGGGCTGACGGCCGGTTCGCGGAGGAAGTCGATGGAGAGGTAGAAGAACTTCTTGTGCGCGCCGTCGGGCAGCATGTTCTCGATGGCGCCGACGATTCCCTCGGGTTGCAGGTCGCGGCTGCCCAGGCCAAAGGAGCCGGAATAAAGGGCCGGCGCGTCGGCCGCCGATTCGTAGGTTGCCAATTCGGGGAAGGCGGGGCTCTTCGGGTCGCGGCCGTTTTCCAGACAGCGGCTGATGGCGGCGCGCGTCTCCCTCATCACCGGCAGGTCCACGGCCAGGGGTTGGTCGAGACGCTCCAGGATGACCACGGCCTTGCGGCCTTTCAGGACACGGCCCAGCAGGTCGGCGGGGAAGGGGCGGAACATCAGCAGGTCGACGACGCCGATCTTCAGGCCGCGGGTCTCGCGCAGATGGTCGGCCACGGCTTCGGCGGATGAAATGAGACTGCCTTGGCCGAGGATCAGGTAGTCCGCATCATCGGCGTGGTAGGTGCGCACGCGGTCGTAGCGCCGGCCGGTGAGTTCGTGGAATTCGGTGAAGGCCTGTTCCGCGAGTTCGGCGATGTGATCGAAGAAGTAGGGGCGTTGCGCCGCGACGCTCTGCATGTAGGAGTCCTGGTTCTGGACCAAGCCGGCCATGACGGGATTGTCGACGGTCCAAAGCTCGGGAATGCGCCGGCGGGTGTCCCCGTAGATGATGCGTTGGGCGGGCGTCGGGGTGTCGATCATGTCCTCCGGCTTCCCCAGATATTCCTCGATCAGTTCGCGTTCGGGGACCTTGATGGATTCGATCAGGTGCGTGGTGAGGAAGCCGTCCTGGGCGATCGCGCCGGGCGTGAGGGACAGTTCGGCGATGCGGTGCGAGATGATGTTGAGGTCGGCGACGGACTGCGCGTCGCGGGCGAAGATCTGGAAGAAGCCGGTGTCGTCGATGCAGTGGTAGTCGTCGTGGCCGGCATGGACGTTGAGGTTGGCCTTGGTCATGGCTCGGGCGCCGATGTTCAGCACGTAGGTCAGGCGCTTGCCGACGGCGGCGTAAAGCGACTCGTGCATGTAGGCGATGCCCTGGCCCGAGGAGAAGTTCGAGGCGCGCAGGCCGGTCATGGCGAGGCCCGCAGTGACGGCGGCGGCGGCGTGTTCGCCCTCGGGTTCGATGAAGATGAGGGGGCGGCCGGAAATGTTGCGGTGGCCGGCGGCGGCGGCCGCGGCCCAGAATTCGCCCATTTGCGTCGAGGGGGTGATGGGGTAGGCGCCGGCGGCGTCGGTGGATTCCTGTTCGCAGAGGATCACCGCCGTGTTGCCGTCCACGGCCGCGCGTTTTCCGGGATACTTGAACTGTTGTTCCGTCTTGTCCTTCATTGCCGTTGGTTCCTTTCAGAGCTGTCTGTAAATCGCGGTAAATGGGAGATTATCCTCGGATGAGGAACTTCTGCATGGCGCTCGATTTCCCCACGGATGGCAGAGCCGGCCCGCGGATGGCAGAGCCGACCCACGGATGAAGAAACTCTATCCGTGGGGTTGTGAAACCTTCGCGAGAAGGCTCGGGGAAGCGGCATCCTTTGAGTTTTCATTTCGTTCACGGAATCTCGCGGCCATCGGTTGATTGTTCCTGGTTTGCTCATGTCGGGGCGTCGTGGCGTGCGGTTCGGCGGATGACCTTGCGGGCGGCGGGGCCTCGAGTGGCGCCGGCTTCGGGGTCCAGCCAGACGATGGCGCCGGTGGGGCAGCGTTTTGTCGCCTTGTCGGTGGCCCTGCCTCTGCTCCAGTCAATGACCGGCAGGTTGTTCTTCATCTCGATGAGGCCGGGCGCGTCCATGGCGCAACGGCCGCAGGCGGTGCAGGCGACCTCGCAGTCCTCCAGAATCTCGTCGCCCGCTTCGAGCGAACGGCAGGAGATCCAGAGGCGGCGGCTTTCCGGCACAAGCGAGAACAAGTCCTTGGGGCAGGCTTCGACACAATCGCCGCAGGCAGTGCAGCGGGCCTCGTCGACCACGGGCAGGCGGTTGGCGTTCATGGTGATGGCGTCGAAGCCGCAGACCTCGGCGCAGTCGCCCACTCCGAGGCAGCCCCAGAAGCAGCCCTTGCCCCCGCCGGCGACGAGCGAGGCCGCTGAACAGGAGGGGAGACCGGCGTAGCGCGCGTGGTTGCGCGCGACGTTGGTTCCGCCAGCGCAGGCCAGGCGGGCGACCTGGCGCTCTACTTCGCCCACATCGATGCCGAGATAGCCGGCGATCCGCTCGCGATCCTCGGGAGGGCTCACGCCGCACTTGCCGGGCAGGGTCCTGCCGGCGACCAAGGCCTCAGCAAAGGCGCGGCAGCCCGGGTGGCCGCAGCCCCCGCAGTTGGTCGCCGGGAGCATGCCTTCCACCGCATCAACCCGGGGATCCTGCTCCACGTGCAGCCAGTGATTCGCGCCGACCAGCAGCGACGCCAACAGCAGCGTCAATCCACCGACTGCGGCGATGGCTGTCAGAAGGGGAGCGAAGTTCACTGGCTGAAAGATTGAAATGTCTGCTCGCGGGCGCAAGCGACGTTCAGGCGGCAACAGCCCGCCTTGGATCCGGACGCCAAGGGTATCGAAATCCGCCCGCGCACTTCGATGGCCTGCGAAGCCGGCGTCCGGCCAAAACCTGCTGTGTCCATGATCAAACCCCGGGCGCTCGGGGGCTTCCCTTTTGTTGGCATTGGCGCGCTTTCTTGTGGTCCGTTCCATTCAACATTGTGCTGGCATGGGGGATCGAGCCCACTACGATGATTCGGAGTTCATTCATCACGCCCCATGCTTACCCCTGAAAACGCCGCGTTGGCGGTCATCGATGTGCAGGGCAGGCTCGCCTCGCTCATGCACGAACGCGAAGCGCTTGTTCGCAACCTCCGGATACTCATCCAGGGCGCGCGTCTGCTGGAGATGCCGATCTTTTGGTTGGAACAGTATCCCAAGGGGCTGGGGGCGACCGTTCCCGAGATTGCCGAACTGCTTTCGGGGGAGGAGCCGATCGCCAAGATGAGTTTCAGCGCCTGCGGGCAGGAGGAGTTTTTGAAGCGGTTGAACGCCTGCGACCGGCGGCGGATTCTGCTGGCTGGGATCGAGGCGCACGTCTGCGTGTATCAGACCGCGCGCGACCTGTTGGAGCAGGAACGGGAGGTCGAGATCGTTGTCGATGCGATTTCCTCGCGCACGGCGGCGAACAAGCAGGTTGGCGTGGAGAAGATGTTGCGCGCGGGCGCGGAGCCGACTTCGGTGGAGACCGCGTTGTTCGAGTTGATGCGGACGGCCGAGGCTCCCCGGTTCAAGGAGGTTGCGAAACTGGTGCGCTAGTCGGCGGGCGCTCCGGTGATGACGGCCCGGTAGAAGCGTTGGCCGTTTGGCGGCGATGGATCTGAGACTGATTGGGGCGCGCCGGTTCCGCTCAACTGTGTGAGGAGGTTCCAGGAGGCGGCGGGCAGGGAGTCTGCGTATTGGATCTCGTAGGAGAACCCGGGAATGGTGAGAATCTGGAAAGTGAAGGTCCCGACCGTCCCCGCCGGTTGAAAGAAGGCGTGCGCTCCCTCGTTCACCAACACAAAGGCCTGCGTTCCATAGGCGGCGTCCAAGGTGAGGTTTCCGGGAGTGACGGCTCCGGTGACGGAACTGAAGGTTCCGGAGAGCGACGCGTAGGAAAGCAGGGCGAAGAAATCGGTGGCGGCGGGTTCGAAGGCATTGAGGAAGCTGACGTTCAGTTGGCCGGCCAGGATTGCGGCGCCTTGGATCGTCAGTTGATCGTGCCCGGATCCGGGGGCGGCGCCGCCGATTTCCATGGTGAGCGTTCCGGTGGAGGTCTGGGTGTAGTCGCCGGTGATGTCGAGTTTGCCGGGGGAGCCTCCCGGGATCATGGAGCCTTCGTTGAGGACGGAGGCCCGGATGATGCCGGAGCCCTGAATGGTGGATCCGGAGGTGTTTTGCAGGGAGCCGCCGAGGACCTGGGCGCCGGACGCGACATCCAGGAGGGTTGACTGCAGGGCGGTCGAAGCGGCGCCGAGATCCAGGGTTCCGCCGATGTCGAGATGAATGCCCGCCCCGGATCCGGCCAGCGTTGTCAGGGAGGTCGCCTTGATGACGCCTCCGCTTTGGGAACGGAGGATCAACGGTCCCCCGCCGTTGACGCCGCTGCCCCCGCCGGCAATGGAGACAATTCC
>Ga0181568_10006689_pt1 | contig 10075 bp, 7 predicted proteins | sample 101ome_20_FD_133758 | JGI IMG/M metagenome (GOLD analysis project Ga0181568, IMG submission 133758) | Coastal salt marsh microbial communities from the Groves Creek Marsh, Skidaway Island, Georgia - 101404AT metaG (megahit assembly) | ecosystem: Environmental > Aquatic > Marine > Intertidal zone...
GATTATTATCATTTAGTTCAACCTTATGAATGTGGACTCGGACATTGTGGTAAATCATTAAACACTTCTACAAGAAAATGGGGTTCAACAGTAGTAAATACTGGTACTAATAACAATGTTGGTATGTACTCATTCTGTTTAAAACCTGCTGAACATCAACCATCTGGTACTTGCAACTTCTCACGTATTGATAACGCCAGATTAAATCTTGCTGGTGTTTCAAATGGTGTATACTTATTCGCTCTTAACTATAATGTATTACGTATTATGAGTGGTATGGGTGGTCTTGCTTATTCTAACTAAACAACTTTTTTAGAAAAAAGTTAAATCAAAAAAAAAACTTTTTAAAAAAGTAAAATTAATTTTTTTTTGTTTAAAAAATATTTTGGGAATTACCAATATAGTTTTCAATATTAACTTCATATAATTTTTTTTTTATTTTTTCATCTATATCTAAATTTTTAATAAAAATGGTAATATCATCCATAGTAATACATTTATTATTTCTTGTTAAATCTTTACATAATTCATAGGCATTATGAATACCGTGTTTTCGTAAAATGGTTTGTATACCTTCAATAATAACAACACAATTTGTATTTAAATCTTTTTTTAATTGAATTTCATTCACATCTAATTTATTTAATCCTTTTTTAAAATTTTGATAAGCAATTAACATATATCCAAAAATAGAACCAACACTTCGTAATACAGTAGAATCAGTTAAATCTCGTTGTAATCTTGATACAGGTAATTTTTCGGACATAAAATTTAATAAAGAATTTGCTAATAATAAATTACCTTCACTATTTTCAAAATTAATAGGATTAATTTTATGTGGCATAGTAGAAGAACCAACTTCGGCTTTATCAAATTTTTGTGTCATATAATTCATAGAAATATATTGCCAAATATCTTTATTCATATCAATAAAAATAGTATTGATTCGCTTTAGATTATCAAAAACAAGGGATAAATTTTCATAATTGTCAATTTGGGTGGTAAATTTATTTCTTTTTAATGAAAACTGTAATAAAAATTGTTTCATTAATTCTTCCCAATCATAATCTGGATAAGCGGCATAATGGGCGTTTAGATTACCTGATGCACCACCTAATTTACCGTAATAATCAATATTTTTAAGTTGTTGTAATTGTTTTGAAATTCTATAATGAAAAACCATAATTTCTTTACCCATTGTGGTTGGAACTGCAGGTTGTCCATGAGTATGACTTAGCATTTTATAACAGACCCAATCAGATGATTTTTCTAATAAATCATCTAAAATAAGTTCAACCATAGGAATAAAAACATCTTCAATACAATTTTTAATAGATAATGTAATAGAATTATTGTTGATATCTTGTGAAGTTAAACCGAAATGAACAAAAGATTTATAATCTGATAAATAAAGTTTTTGTAATTTTTCGGAAAGGAAATATTCAACAGCTTTGACATCATGATTAATAGTGGATTCTATATTTTTAATTTCAATACAATCAGAATGTGAGAAGTTTTTATAAATATTATGTAAAAAAGTTTTATTAGGGGGGAAATTTTTAAATTCAGGTAATCCAATTTTTTTTAAATAAATTAAATATTCAACTTCAATCATTAATCTATATTTAAATAATGCAAATTCGGAAAAATAATTTTTTAAAAGTTTAGTATATTTATGATATCTACCATCAATAGGGCTAATAGAATAAATAGAATTATCCTCCATAATAATAATTGTAATTTATTTTTTAGATATGTTAAAAAAAAAATATAATAATTAATAAATGGAATTTATTCGTAGTCGTGTTGATAATAATGAAATTATAATGTATTATAAATCGGAAGATGGAAAAGAAATAATTGAAAAAAAATATCCTTATCATCGTTTACCACCACTAACACATAAACGACCACATAAGAAATATCCACCTAATACAGTTTCAACATCTGGTATGTATAATAAAATTCATAATTGTAATTTTAAATTTGAAGACCAATTTAATGATTTAGAATTTTAGGCACTGACGGAAGAATCAGTTTTAGGGAAATGGTCTTTTAAATATTTTTGAAGACTGAAATAATTTAAGTCATCACCCTTTTTAAGATTTAATAAGGTAGTAAGTGTACTATCTGCTTTAATTTCTTTTTTATTGGCAGGATTTTGAAGATTATGAGCTTTAATATATTTATTTACTTCTTGTGTAACTTCAGTACGAGCCATTTTAGTACCACTAGGTTTATTTAAGAACTTACATAATTCTTCGGAAATAAGAGATGGTTTGGCGAATCCAGTAGGAGGTCTATTAGGATCATGTTTACGGGTTTTTTTGGAGGTTTTTTTTTGATAAGATTTTAAAACTTTCCTTAATTCAACCTTAGCTAATTTAGATTCTTTTTCAAATAATTCAAATTTACCAATAAGACTTGTAATAGATTCAACAGTAGGGTCTACTTTTTCATCACTTTCAGTTTTAGTGTCACTAACAGTTTCAGTAACAGTTTCAGTTTCAACTACAGTTTCGGTAACAGGAGCGACAGTTTCGGTTTTTTTTTCAACTGTCTTTGTAGTTTTTTTTGCAGGAGTTTTTTTAGCTGCTTGTTTTTTTTGTGGTTTGGTTGCTGTCATTTATGATTAATATAATTGTCTTATCTTTAAATAATATTATATAATATTTAGATATAATTTAGATAAAATTTAAATTAAAAATAAAAAAATTTAAATTAAAAATATTATATTTAAATAAGTATGAATTTATCAGAGTTAATACTAAATAAAAATCAAATAGCACCATTTATAATAACAATTTTATTAACTTGGGTTTTATATAAATATTTAAATAGGGAATATAATATTAGAAAAGAATTTTCAATGTCTTTTCCTATAATTGTTTGTATAATTTATGTTATATTTCTAATTATATATAGAATAATAACAACAAATACTAATTTTAGTAAACCATTAGTTAATTATATTATTCAAAAAAAAAATTTTAAAGAAGAACCATATCAAATTAATTATATAAATCCATATATAACAAATTTAGATAAAGTTGATTTTAATATGAAAAAAAATACTAATAAAAAATATATTAAAAGAATTTTAAATGAATTATTAATTAGAAAATACGTTCAATTTGAAAATGTTTTAGCATATAATAAAAATCCATGGCAAATTATTAAATTAACTGAAATGAATACAAATAAATATATGACAGAAAATGATGGTGAAATCGATATAAATGATAATAAATATTGTAAAAATTATTTAAATCATATTTTTGAAACTGAAATATCTACCAATGTTAATAATCCTGTAAATCTTTTATTAAATAACGCTTCTAAAGTATATGAGGAAAATGGTGAAAAACAATGTTTAATATTATATAGAAAATATATAATACAATTTGAAAAAAAATTATATTTTATATTTGAAAAAAAAAATAAAAAAGATTCAAAATATTATTTAAATGAATGTATATCTCAAATAGTAATTAATTCTAATAGTGATTATTATTCTATAATAGATACTCGTGATTTACATTATGATAGACAATATGTATTATTTGAAAATTTCCCTATTAGTGGAGATAAAACAAAAAAACAATGGCAACGACCTAAACCAATTGGTAATATAAGTGATGGATATAAGAGTAAAACATGTATAGATGTTAGAACTGGTGTAGCATTAAATAAATTAAGTGATGGAACAATTCCTTCTTCAAGTAATGGATTTTTTTATAATAATACAAATAATGGTGTGACCCTTAACAATGTAGGGTCCATAACTACTACTGGAACATTTATACCTACACAAAATGGTAGAGTATGTACAACAAATCCTATAACAACAATAGATGATACGCCTGATGATTTATTAAAAGTATATAAAAGTTTTTCTGATACTCCTATTAATTATTATTGGCAAAATGATCATATATATAATCCAATTAAACAAAATTCAGATGAGTATGCAAGAAATATAGTCCATAGATGGAAAAATATATATGTGATTGATATATATTTTGTATATAATGATATGGTAATTTTAGATGAAAATAGAAATTTATTAAATACTATGGATAAAAAAACAACAGACGCTGACAATACTGCTGATTTTAGTCTTAATAAATATTATAATAAAAGAGATTGGATTATTAAAAGATATTATAATCTTATAAGAAATCAATTTAATAATAGACTTAAAGAAGATAATTTAAATGTATATTTAAATGATATTATTAATGATGTATCAACAATTAAATTTAGAAATATATTAGGTAAAAATAAATTTAACATAAAAAATATAAATGTATCAGTTTATATTAATAAAAAAAATATAAATAATAATAATTATACAAATGAAATAATATTATATGAATCTGGTGATAAAAAAACACAAATTAAGATAAATTTTGAAGAATATATAAAAAAATATATACAAAATAAAGATGTAGAACCGGGTGAATTAGTAATAATTAGAGATAAAAAAGCTGACACAAATAATAATTTACAGGAAGATAAAACAAAAATAAATTATGTATCATTTAATTTTCTTAATATAAAAAAATCAGAAGAAACTAAAAAAGGCACAGGAATAATAGAATATAAAAAAAAAATGAATTATTTAGCAGATGAAATATTAAAAAAATATTTTAAACCTCAAATGGAAAGTATTTCTAAAATTAAATATAATTTAGAAACATTAGAAATTATACAATTTGATAATTTATTTAGATATGATAAGGGAAGAAAAAGATTAGTATTAAATAATAAAATTATTACACCAAATAATATAGGTGAAAATTTTAGAAATATAGATGATTTAAGATATGCTTATAAAGACTTTTTAGAGAAAGAATTAAAATATGAAGCAAATTTAGACGAATTAATAAAAAAAAATGACAATACAGATTATTTAAATGTATCAAATATCAAATTATTAGAAATTTTTAATAAAAATATGTTTAATAATAAATCAAAAGTAATAGCGATAATTGATAAAATTTCAAATACAGATAATACAAATAGAGAATTTACTTACGCTCAAGAAGATATTAATGATGATGGAAAAATAGATGCTAAACAAAAATCTGATAGTAAATATAATAATAGTGTAGTAAATGGATTAAATAGAACATTAACAAAATTACATATTTCACAAAAACCAAATGGATATAAAAGAAGAACATATGTACCTTTATTTGTTAAATTTAATACAACTACAACTATTAATAGTTTTAGTATTAATTCAAATAATACTTATATAGTTCATAAAACTCAAAGAAATCCTACATTAAAACCGGAAGCATTTTATTTAGAAGAATTTTTATTAGAACCTGATATTAGTAATAATAAGACTAAGATTATTCCTCCTCAAAGTGGAGAAGTAGTAATGGGTAGTTTAAAATTATATGATTGTACGAAATCATTTAGAAAAGAAAAAATTGGTGTTGCAAATGTAATTAAAATACGTGATAAAAAAACCTTTGAAATATCTTTTGATAATGTTCCACTAGAATTTAAAAAATTAAAACAAGAAAAAACTGAATCAGATAATATATATATTGATGAACCTATTTTTGTTATGTTAAATGTAACTAAAATAAATACAGTAAATAATATTAGTAAAAATGTTTATGAAAATCAATTATATCGTGTTAAAGATGTTAGATCAACAACATTAAATACAAGTGCTAGTATAACAGTTATTAGTAATTATGATTTAATTTTAGATAGTCAAGATGAAGAAGTAAATTATATATATAAGGATATTTTAGTATCGCAATTTGTAAGTAATGAAAATTATATTGAAAATGTATATTTTAAAGAAGTTCGTAAAGAGTCTGATGATCCTACCTCATCAATATCTCCTATTTCATATGAAATAGCGTTAAATAAACAAATTATTAATATTGAACCTCCTATTACTAGAGCTCAAATTACAGCAAGTAATGATAATTATAAAAAATATATGAAAGAAATAATAAAATATATATATCAAAATGAGGCAAAAAAAATACACTATGAAATACCAGATGATATAGGAATATATAAGGATACAACAGCTGCTGTTTATTCATACAAATATAAAAATGAGTTATATATATCTTATGATAAAAGAAATAATCCTATAAACAATTTTAAGAATACACATTTAGATTATTTATGTAAAAAAAGATATAATGGTGATAATTATTTCTTAAATATAAATGCTTTATATAATTTAGATTCATATAGTAAATATAAATCATATTTTACAAATATGTTTAAAAATATTATAGGATTACATGATGAAATAAATTACGAATGTAATGAATATTTTAAATCAGGAAGAATGATAGATAGATTAAAAATACCTATATCATTTAATAAATATGTAACATTTTCTACGAATTATATGTTATACTATAAAGATCAACAATTATTTGATGATATTGATCCATCATATATAGGAAAACATATTGTTATTAATAATAATGTTTTAGATAATAATTTATTAAATATTAATAATTCTAATCGTAATAATTCTAATATTTATAAAACATTTATTAAGGATATAATATATACACATAATATAGGAGCACAAGGTTTTGAATATGATGATGCTAAAAAAATATGTGAACGTATTTATACTGTTTATGATAAAAAATGTGATAATACAGTACCAACTTACAAAAAACAAGACAAAGAATATAACATAGAATTTTATAGAAATAATAAAAAAAGAGATGAATGTTTTGATACTGTCTATAATACAGAAAAAGAATTAAATAATGAAGAATTTATTGCTAAAATAAAAGGTTTTGATCCAACGACAGAAATGAATGATATAGAAAAATATAGTACTCATGATTTCCATATTGATCCTATATTAAATCATTCATATTATGAATTAAATGCTGCTACAAATAGCGCAACAGCAATGTCAGCTAATACAGGTTCAGATTATGAAAAATATACTTGGTTAAGACAAATGATGAAAAATAAAGGTGATATAATAGTTACTAATTCAAATAACAGTTATTATAAAATAGAACAGCCAACAAAAGACAAAAAAAATGTAACAATCAAGGAAGCCCCAATAGGTATTATAGCTAATGTAAATGAGGCTGCTAAATCTGGTGTATATTCAAAAATAGGGGCTATAAAAGCTATACCTCATTATGGTATTCCTAATCCAGCAACGGATAACCTTCCTAAAACAACAAAATATTTATTTAGATTTGCATTAGATTATGATGGTTATAGAATTACTAATATAGGAACAACAACAGATACCAACCTAACACCTCAAGCGGGTGTCGGTGGGGTTGACATCACAAAATTAGATTCATCATTTTATCAAATTGCAGGAAATATTAATATATTAAGGGAATTTAAAGAAAAATGGTTAAAAGAAAAAATAAATAAGTTTAGTGATATTATTATTTATAAAAACATACAGGGCAACACAACAACATATTATTTATATAAAATTTCCATTGAGCCTCGCACTCTTCCTATTCCTGATCTTGATCCCGACCCATTTACACTTAAAATTAAATTAACCCCTATTATAAAAAGTAATAAAGAAGGGAAAAAGGAAGTTTTAAGTATTAAAACCCTTCCTGGATGGAACAATTCTGTGAAAGGAGATTATAGATTTTATAAGGGAGAATATAAATTAGATGAAATAGAACAAAAATTAAAAGAAACAAAATGGAAAACTGATGATGATGATGCTATAAAAGAATATGTCGCACAAATGAAAGCATTAGAAAAAATAGGAAACATTCAGGTAAAACCTCATCGTTTAGCACAATTAAATGAAATTAAAACAGCAGCATATTATAATGCAGATTGGGATAATATAGCATGGATAAATGATGCAAATGCATTATTACATAATAAATCAAACTTAATAAAAATAAAAGATAAAAAAGTATTATGGTTTGATAAGGATGATCCTAATGCTAAAAATAAAGGTGTAGTATGTTTTGGTAGAAAATTAGATCAAAATAAATTAGCACAAAACAGACAAAATGAATTATTTAATTTCCAAATGGAAAAAATAGAACAAAATATAAAAGATTTACAAAAATATGAAAATGTAAGCAAATTTAATAAAGAAGTTTATAGTAGATGGAATTTATAAATTATTATTAATAGGGTTCATATGAATCATATGTATAATTTTCATCTAATTCAGATTCAATAGATTCTTCATTTTCAGATTTTTTTATTTTTTTTATTATTTGTGAAGAATTATATACATCTACATTTCTATAAATTACATTGAAAAACTCTGAATAATTTGGATTATTATGAATATTTACATACATTGGATTACAATACTCTACTATTTTATAATATGTATCTAATATATTATCACTATATTCAATATTATAAATATCATATGTATCTATATCTGCACCAGTATTAAGATTACTCATATTATATATATGTATATTTAAACATTTATATAGTTTATTATATATACATATATTTAATATGAATGTAGATATAGATAAAAATATATGTATAAAAATGGATAGAATAGATAATTTATTTACAACAACAAAAAGTACACCATTACATATAATAAAATCTACATTAAATAAAATTACAAATAATATTATAGAAAAAATAGAAAATAATGAATTAGAGCAAGATATTTATTTTGGAGATATTTATGAAAATTCAATTCAAGGATATGGAATATTAATAAAAAAAAATAATTTAATGATTGAAGGAAAATTTAATACTGTTAATAATATTATAAATAGTAATGTAAATTTTGATAATATATGTTTAAAAGGAATAATAAAAAATGGAGATTTGTGTTCTGGAACAGTATTTAATGATAATATTCAAATAATAGGTTCATTTACGAATGGATTACCAGATAAATCAATTAAATATTATAATAATGGTATATCATATGAAGGACAATGTAAAAACGGTGTAATAGAAGGTATAGGGTTATATAAAGATGTAAATATTTCGTATGAGGGAGAATGGATAAATAATAAATTTGATGGTTCAGGAGATTTGATAACACATGATTATACATATAATGGTACTTTTTATAATGGTAAAAAACATGGGACAGGAAAATTATTAATAAAAGATATTGAATATTTTATAGAATATGATAATGATGTAGAAATAAATAGATTAGATTATAATGAAAAAAAAATAGAAGATTTAAATGAAAAAATAAATTTGTTAGAAATAACAGAACAAGATAATATAACTATAATAAAACAGCAGGAAGATCAAATAATGGAATATAATAATAGAATTAAAATTATAGAAAAAGATAAAAAACAATTAGAGGAACAAATGAATTGTAAAATATGTTTTAGAAAACCATCTAATGTAGTATTACATCCTTGTAATCATTATGCTATTTGTGAAGATTGTGAAATTTCTATAAGAAATTCAGTTCAAGGTAAAAAATGTCCGATATGTCGTAAAGGATATAATAGATTTACTAAAATATTTATATCTTAATTAACTAAATATATAATATGTATTTAAAATAATTTAAATAAATATATTATATAAATAATGATAATTGAAACACTTACAATATTTTATTATTCTATTGCGTCATTATCTATTGGTTTAGTTTTATGTCAAACATATAATACCCAAATAACTCAATGTATTAATAAATGGTTATATAATTATGAACCAGTAAATACAGATGATAATGATAAAGAAGAAAATGATTTAGGTTTGTATCAACAATTAAATAATCTAGAGCAGGAAGATAAATATATTTTATTTAATGAAATGAATGAAATAAATGAAATAAATAATAATAATAAAAATATTAAAACAAAAAAAAATGTAATTATTGATTTTGAATAATGAATTGAATATATTTGATAAAATAAAAAATGTATGACAAACTATTTATGAACTAATTTTAAAATAAGATAAGTTAGGGTTATTTTTTTCAATATATGTACCTAAAATAAATTTTTTTAATAAATCTGGATTAGATTCACATAATAATTCTCCCTGATTAATTCCTTTAATATTATGACATTGAAGTCCTTTATCAGTATTAATTATATCTAATTCA
>Ga0181568_10006692_pt1 | contig 10069 bp, 10 predicted proteins | sample 101ome_20_FD_133758 | JGI IMG/M metagenome (GOLD analysis project Ga0181568, IMG submission 133758) | Coastal salt marsh microbial communities from the Groves Creek Marsh, Skidaway Island, Georgia - 101404AT metaG (megahit assembly) | ecosystem: Environmental > Aquatic > Marine > Intertidal...
AAGGTAGTGAGTTATCATATTGAAATTCTCATTACATTATTTATGATTTAGTCTTTATATTTAGTAATCAAAAATAAAATTCCAAATGAAATCACTTATTTACAGTCTTTTATCCTGCATTCTTTTGTTGAGCTGTTCACAACAAACGATAGATTCATTTCCAAGTTTTTCTGCCCAAGGAAATATTAATGTTGTAGTCGAAATTCCCGCAGGAACTAATAGAAAAATAGAATATAACCCTGAACGTAAAACTTTTGGAGTAGAAAAGATTAATGGAAAAGATCGAATAATTGATTTTTTAGGTTACCCAGGAAATTATGGCTTCATTCCGCAAACAAAACTTCAAAAATCACAAGGAGGTGATGGCGATGCATTTGACGCTATTATTTTAGGTTCATCTTTACCTACAAGCACAATTATTGAAGTCATTCCTCTAGGAATATTAATGTTAAATGATAATGGTCAGATGGATCATAAATTAGTAGGTATACCAGCAGACGTTAAATACCAAACTATAAAGGCTAAAACATTAAATGATTTGAAATTCGACTACCCAGCTATCCCAGGTATTTTAGAAGTTTGGTTTGAAAATTATAAAGGTTTTGGAAAGGCTACTTGCACAGGTTGGCTCGATGAGAAAAAAGCAATGGATGAAATTAAAAAGTGGACTAAATCTTAGAGGATTTAGTTAGCTTTTTCTACTGTAAACCCGAAAGTAGATCCATCTCCTTGCTTACTTCTAACATTTATAGTTTCACCGTGGCTTTCAACAATGTGTTTTACAATGGCTAAACCTAGTCCTGTTCCTCCCGCATCTCTGCTTCTGCTTTCTTCTACTCTGTAAAACCTTTCAAATAATCTAGGTAAATGAACTTGCGCAATACCTACTCCATTATCAGATACTTCCACTAACCACCTATCGTTAAGGTCATAAAAACCTACTAATGTTTGTCCTTCTTCTCTGCCATACTTAATCGAATTTACAAGTAAGTTTGTAATTACTCCTCTGAATAATTCCTTGTCTCCAAAAGCCCAAATAGCCCGCTGATCTTTGGATTTAAAACCTAAGTTAATGCCTTTACTTTCGGCTTTTATCTCTAACTCTTCAAAAGTACTTTCAAATAAAGCAGTAAGGTCGAACTTTGCTTTATTTAACTCTAATCTTCCACTTTCTAATTTTGAAATTTGATCTAAATCTTCTACCAAATTGACCATTCTGTCAACATTTTGAGCAGCTTTATGTAAATACTTCAGATTAATTTTTGGATCATCTAAACCACCATCTATAAGCGTATCAATATATCCTTGAATATTAAATATTGGTGTTTTTAGTTCATGAGAAACATTTCCCATAAAGTCTTTTCTATATTGGGCAGCTTCTTTTAGCTGCTCAATTTCAGCACCTTTCTCTTTTGCCCAAGATCTTACTTCTTTGGATACCTCTCCTATAATATCCTTGTCAATATTAAATTCAACTTTTTTACCTGATTTCAAATTACTGATAATCTTATAAATCACTTTAATTTGTCTAAAAAGCGTTCTCTCTAAACTATTTACTAAATAAAAATAAGATACAAGTGCTATACCAGGTCCAATAATTAATAACCAAAGCCAATAATCTAATTTTCCTTTAAAAAGTTGAATCAGTAAATACAATACCATTGCCAAAACGCCATTGACAATAGAAATATTTCGAACAATTTTTTTTGGTGAACTATGTGACTGTCTCATTTACATTTCAAACTTATAACCAACACCCTTAACGGTTTTAATAATTGTTTCTCCTACTTTTTCTCTTAATTTACGGATGTGCACATCAATCGTTCTATCGGTGACATATATATCCTCTCCCCAAATTGAATTCAAAAGCTCAACTCTAGAAAATACTTTTCCAGGCTTAGATATTAGTTTATACAATAATTCAAACTCTTTACGCGGTAAATTAAGCATCTTGCCAGCTTTTATTAATGTATAATTTTCTTTGTTTATTGTAAGATCTCCTATGATAATCTCTTCATTTTGTTCTTGATCGTTAGGAAACCTTCTAAGCATAGCATTAATCTTGCTCACTAGCACACGAGGTCTGACCGGCTTATTGATATAATCATCACCTCCAGCTTCCAAACCATCGATTTGCATGTAATCTTCCTCTCTTGCAGTTAAAAAAACAATAAGTGTTTGATTTAAATTAGAGGCTTGTCTCATTTTCCTACAAGCCTCAATACCATCCATAACCGGCATCATAACATCAAGAATTATAAGATGAGGTTGATGTTCAATTGCCAATTCCAAGGCTTGAGAACCATTACTTGCAGTTAAAACATTATAGCTTTCTTTCTCCAAATTATACTTTAGAAATTCAATGATGTCTTCCTCATCATCTACTATTAATATCGTTTTTGCCACAAGTTTAATTTTGTTTAAATAAAGATAGCCAAATAATTTAATATGGCCACTGCTCTAATTCACGTGAATATTGCTATTTTAGTTAAAAGAAGCGTATATGGATTATTCAATTTGGGACTTACTTAAGGTTATAGGTGCATTAGGCGTTTTCATTTATGGAATGAAGATAATGTCTGAGGCGCTTCAAAAAATTGCTGGAAATAGCATGAGAAGAATTCTGGAAGGGATGACAAAAAATCACTTCTTTGGTATACTCACAGGACTCATAGTAACAGTTCTTATTCAGTCTTCATCGGCTACAACAGTTATGGTCGTTTCCTTTGTAAACGCAGGCTTACTTCAACTCACAGAAGCTATTGGAGTTGTTATGGGAGCTAATATTGGAACGACAGTAACAGCATGGTTATTATCAAGCTTTGGTTTTGGTAAAGTAAGTATGGAATTAGTGTCCTTTATTGCTATTGCCTTTACTTTTCCTTTATTATTTTCTTCCAATAATAAAGTCAAAAATTCAGGAGAATTTACAATGGGTTTTGGACTTTTATTTATTGGCTTAAATTTCCTAAAACAAAATGTACCAGATCTTAAACATAATCCAGATATTCTTGCATTTATTCAAGAATGGACAGAATATGGCTTTGGATCCTTAGTTTTATTTGTTGTTTTAGGAATGGTTTTAACCATTATTATACAATCTTCATCAGCCACAACTGCACTTACTTTAATAATGGTTACCAAAGGGTATATCAGTTTTGAGCATGCCACTGCAATGGTTTTAGGGGAAAATATAGGAACAACAATAACTGCAAATATTGCTGCATCTATTGCCAACAATAATGCTAAAAGAATAGCAAGGTTTCATTCTTTATTCAATATAATAGGGGTAGTTTGGATGTTGTTGCTTATTAAAGTTTTTAACAATCTAGTAGTTCAAATATTACCAAACATACCATTTATCAATGTGAATGAAGGGCTTGTTCATATGGCACTTCATGATAGCACTCAAATAGAAACTACTAAAATTAATTTAAGTGGAGAGGAATTAAGTTCTTTTAATGCCGAAATTGAGAAAATTAGAAGTTTTGCTACGGCAACATTTCACACACTCTTTAATGTAACCAATGTATTTTTATTGTTTTGGTTTACAAAACCACTTTCTAAGCTTATTATTAGATTGCAAAGGCCAAAAGATGAAGATGAAGAAGAAAGTGGTCTAAAATATATTGAAACTGGAATTTTTGACACTCCAGAGCTTTCCATTATGCAGGCAAGGAAAGAAATGGAAAACATGAGTAAAGTAGTAGCTAAAATGATAGTATTACTCAATGTAGCTTTTTTCGAGAAGCCAAAAAGATTCAATCAAATCATTGAAAAGATAAAAGACAGAGAAATACTTACAGATAAGTTTGAAATTGAAATTTCCAACTACTTAACGCTTTGTGCTGCTGGCGATATCTCTGAGGAGGCATCTATAAGAATTCGAACAATGCTAAAATGTGTAGATGACATGGAAACTGTGGCCGATATTATCACTAAATCTGCTGTTATTGTACAGTCCATGAAGGAAAGTAAAATTAACATACCAACTGAAACTGAAGTAGAGCTAAAAAATATGGTAGAACAATTACATAACCATATCAAAAATATGACCAAAGCTATTAGTCAATTTCCAGAAGTTGACAGAAACCTTATCATGGATTCTTTCGAAATTGAAGAATCTATGAGAGATTACAGAGAAAAGTTTAAAGAAGATCATTACCTAAGAATGGAAAATGGAATATATTCCATTAATGATGGTATTTTTTATCATGATTTAATGATAAACATGAAAAGAGCTGGTGGGCATGTTACCAATGTTATGGAAGCTTTAGATAATCAAAAATTTTAGCTGTTAAAAATGCTGCCAAAATAGGCGCTACGGTATAGATAAAGAAAAAATCCAAATTACCATTAATTGAAAAAGCTATCTGTCCCCAACCATTAAGATAAGCTACTAATCGAGGAAACAAATCTCTTGCAGGATTTAAGCCACACATTGTAAATGGAGCAATAAAGTAAATGAGTGTGCTCAACAAAACTCCTATATAAATTGGAGTTAAACGCTTATATTTTTTGGATATAAAATCAATCCCAATAATTAACGCACATACACCTATAAATTCTAATAAAAATGCCTCCCACAAATTGACACTAACACTTGCCCTGGGGTTAGGATAATACTCAGAAAAAATCATTGCAGTCTTAATACTTTCAGCAGTACCTCGAATTATAAGCTCTTGACGTTCAATTTCAATAATAATATTATTTCCAATAAAATAAAGTGTAAATGCAGCTAATAAAGAACCTATACATTGAGCCAACCAACAACCAAAAAGTTCTTTAACACCTATATGTTTTTTAAGATAGTAATATAATGATACTGCAGGATTTAAATGAGATTTAGAAATCTTTCTGGATGAATAAATAGCCAATGCGACACCTACTCCCCAAGCTAATGGAATATCAAATGTGCCTTTTAAAAATTTATAATTAGATAATCCAATTAAAATAGAGCCAAGACCTATAAAGATCAAAATAAATGTACCATATATTTCACCCAATAAAGACCTATACATCTATTGTAAATTCTTTTGGCAAAATAATTTGGCAAAAAGCTTTATTTCATCTCTAGTTTTGCCAAAAGCTAATTTAATCTCTTCTAATGATCCATCAATTTTTGAAGGATCTGTAAAAGAGTGATGTATTTGATATTGTACATTTGGAATTACAGGACAAACTTCTGCAGCATGGTCACAAACGGTAATGACCCACTCAAATCTAATATCATCGTAGCGCTCAATTAAATCAGAAGTATGATTAGAAATATCAATCCCCTCTTCAGCCATAATTTCAACAGCCATTGGATTTAAACCATGAGATTCAATTCCTGCACTGTATACATTAAATCTTCCTGCTGAAAAAAATCTAAAAAAACCCTCTGCCATTTGAGATCTGCAAGAGTTTCCAGTACATAAAATCAATAAATTCTTTTCCATAGCTATTTTGAACCAATTAAACAGCACAAAAGTACTATTATTAAAAGGCTTAGTAATAAATAGATAAGTTAAGTTTCTATTAATTATTAATAACATTTTACAAGGCAGTATTCAGGATAATGTTTATTTTGAGAGAAACACTTCAAAATGAAAATTTTTAGCCTTGTAATAGTTTTATTTCTGACTTTATGCAGTTATGCTCAAAATATAGATTCTATAAGAATTAGAGCTATATATGATGAGGCTTTAAGTTCACTAAGGTCTTATCAATATCTAAAGCAATTATGTAAAGGAGTTGGACACAGACTTACGGCCTCTCCAAATTCATATAAAGCTGTAGATTGGGGGTATGAACTAATGCAATCACTTCAACCTGATACTGTATATAAACAAGAAATTATTGTTCCACATTGGGTAAGAGGTGAAAAGAGTATTATTAAAATAAAAGGTCAAACCAAGCCAATGCATGCTACAGCATTAGGAATGTCTGTTGGAACGGATGGAAAAACAATAGAAGGAGAGCTTTTGATTGTACATCAACTCAAACAATTAGATACACTAGGGAGTTTAGTTAAAGACAAAATTGTATTATATAACAGGGCATTAAATCCCAGATTCATTAATACAGGAAATGCCTATGGAGCTTGCTTTGATCAAAGATGGTGGGGTGCATCAAATGCAGCTAAATACGGCGCAAAAGGAGTACTAGTGCGTTCCCTTACCTTAAGAGAAGATAGCTTTCCTCATTCAGGCGGAATGCGCTATGTAGATAGTATTAAAAAAATTCCTGCTGCAGCCATTAGTATAAAAGATGCTAAAAAGCTTGGACAAATTTATCAGACTGGTAAACGTCCTATAATTTCTATGAAAATGAATTGTATTAATAAACCTGATACAATTCATTATAATGTAATAGCTGAAATTAAAGGAAATAAATTTCCTGATGAGATCATTACAATAGGCGGACATTTAGACTCTTGGGATTTAGGAGAAGGAGCCCATGATGATGGCGCGGGTTCAGTTCATACTATCGAAGCAATGCGACTATTGCTACAAACTGGATATAGGCCTCAAAGAACACTTCGCTTTGTATTATTCATGAATGAAGAAAATGGAAACAATGGGGGTAAATTTTATGCTAAATATGCCAAAGAAAAAGGAGAAAATCATTACTGTGCAATTGAATCAGACAGAGGCGGTTTTACCCCAAGAGGATTTACAATAGATGGCCCGAAAAATCATATCAAGCATATTCAGCAATGGAGCGAGTTACTTTCTCCCTATGACATAAATGTCTTAAAAGAAGGCTGGGGAGGAGTAGATATAAAACCACTTAAAGATAATGGTCCCATTACTTTGATTGGATACCTACCAGATAATCAAAGATATTTCGACCACCATCATGCAGCATCAGATATTTTGGAAAATGTACATCCAAGAGAATTAGAACTTGGCGCAGCTAGTATTGCTTCCCTCCTATATTTAATTGATAAATATGGATTACCTGCCCAAAACTTAAAAGGCGAAAATAAAATTGATCTCCATTAATTGTAATTATAACCACCTGGATTAGACTCCAGATTAACACCCAATCCAAGGACAATTCTATTCACAAAGTTAAAATAAGCTATTATCATAGTGGCATCTAATACAGCCCTATCATCAAGTCCTAAATCCTTTAATGGTTTAATAAATTCATTTTCAGTGTGTTGACCCGGGAACTTAGTAAGATGCCATGACAAATGACAAAGCGCTAATTCTAGAGCTGATAAATCTGCGCAATGATAATCAAGTCTTAATTGATTTACTTTCTCATTGTCTTTCCAATAATGAGCTAATGCTTCCGCGTGATGTACTTGACAATATTCACAATCATTCGCCCTCGAGACCACAACAGCCATCATCTCTCTTAAGTTTCTTTTAAGGGGAGACTTCCCATACATTAGAGTCATATACAAATTCATATGATCTATAATGGACTTGGGATTAAGTGACTGAATCTTGTGTACTTGGGCTAATTTACCTCTTGAATCTACTAAATCATCATAAATTTCTTTTAACTGACCTACTGCATTGTCATATTCTATGATTTCTATATAAGCCATAATGAGATTTTGTTTTTTTTACAAAATAAAAAAAGGGCTGATTACTCAACCCCTTTTAAACTTAAACCATGAGATGATATAAACAATTGCATTTATAACGTCTTAAAATTAACTAGATTATGTTTTTCCTAATTAATGAAAATATTAATCAAGTGTTAATTTTCATTATTATTTATTATGAAATCTTTAAACCACAAAAAATTGAGCAATAATATGATCACTTAGTAATTTACCCTCTGTGGTTAAATATACTATATTATTACTTTGTCTAATTAAAGATGATTCAATACTTTTCAATTCTTTCAAAAAAGCATTTAAAAAATAAGTACCAAATTTTTCTTCCATCAATTTTATATCAATGCCTTCTTTGGTTCTAAGATTAATCATCACAAACTCATTAAATTGTTCATTGATACTTAAAACTTCCTTCTCAAAATATAGCTTATCACCCTCTAAAGCATTCATATATTTTATATTATTTGATATATTCCATGAACGTTCTGCTAATAAAGGATTATAAGAATGTGCTGAAGGGCCTATACCAACATATGATTTGCCACGCCAATAGTTTGTATTGTGTAAAGCTCTTTTATTTGATCTTGCAAAATTTGATATCTCATAATGATCATAACCGGCATTTTCCAAGTATTGGATCAAAAGTTTAAATTGCCTTATTCCTAATTCGTCTGGAATTGGCGGAATTTTACCTTTTTTTATCCATCTATCCAATACAGTGTTGGGCTCTATTGTAAGACAATATGCTGAAATATGATCCGGCTCAAATTCAAGCACTTTACTTATATTTTCTTTCCACTTAAAATCATCACTCTCAGGCATGCCGTAAATGAGATCTATACTCAGTTTATCAAAGCCTACTTTTTGAATTAATTCAATAGCAGATTGCGCTTCTTTGGCATTATGAGCTCTATTCATGTATACTAAATCATCTTCATGAAAAGACTGAACACCCAAACTAAAACGATCAATAGGTGTGTTTTTTAAATAACTTAAAAATTCTTTATTTATATCATCAGGATTAGACTCTATTGTACATTCTTGAATTCTAGAAAAATCTACTACCTCATTTAATTTTTTAAAAATTCGATCTAATTGATTAGGGTTTAAAATAGAAGGGGTTCCTCCTCCAAAGTAGATGGTTTCGGTAGTATGAATTAATTCTTTTTTTTGCTCTATTTCATTTATGATACAAGATACCATTCGGTCTTGATATATAGACTGAGTAGAGAAATGAAAGTCGCAATAATGACAAGCTTTCTTACAAAATGGAATATGAATATAGAGACCAGACATACTATATTAAAAATCCATTTTTATTTTAAAACTGAAAATAAGTAAAGATTAACAACTAATCTTATTGACTCTTGCTTGATGTCTACCTCCTTCAAAAGGCGTTTCCAGAAAAACATCTACCATTTTTAGTGCCAAAGATTCATCTATAAATCTAGCTCCTAAGCACAATACATTTGCGTTATTGTGCGCTTTTGATAGCTCGACTATTTCCTCATTCCAACATAAAGCAGCTCTTATAGACTGATGCTTATTGGCAGACATAGCAACACCCTGACCAGAACCACATATAAGGATTCCTAGTTCTGCTTGCTGCTGCTCTATGCACTGACAAAGTTGGTGAGCAAAATCAGGATAATCTACTGAATCAGCCGAGTATGGACCTAAATCATTGACCTCATAACCTTTCTGCTCTAAATGATCTTTTACAACACTCTTCAATGCTGGACTTGCATGATCTCCACTAATAACAATTTTCATTTATCCGAATTTACCTGATTCTAATATTTTTTTTATTCCCTCTTCCAAAGTAGTTAGAGGCTTACCTAGCAACTCTTTCATTTTAGTTGCATCTGGTTTTCTTCTTGTCATATCTCCTTCAGCTAAAGGAGGTAGATTTATGATTTTTGAACTAGAATTGGTTATTTGAATAATTGTTTGCGCCAATTCTAAAATAGAAGTTTCAACATCATTTCCTATGTTGGCAACATCGTTTATTAATTTGTTATTATTAAAAGCATTTAAACAGGCTTCCACATTATCGTCACTGTAGCAAAATGTTCTTGTTTGAGATCCATCACCATAAATAGTTATATCCTTACCCTGTAGCGCTAAATCAATAAATTTAGTTACAACAAAATCTGTACTTGCCTTAGGTCCATAGGTATTAAAGAACCTAAATATTGTATAATCTAATCCATAAGAATGCTGATATGATTTCAAGAAAGCTTCTCCAACATTCTTAACAATAGCATAAGGCAATCTAGAATTCAATGGAGTTGTGAACTCATTTTGAGGAAATTCAACGGGCTCCCCATATACCTCAGAGGAGGAAGAGTAAAACACTCTTTTTACTCCTGTATTTTTAGAAAGATTTAAGATATTTTCAATTCCATCAATATCCTTTAAAACCATCACTGGATTATCCAATGTCCTTTTTACACCAACAACAGCTGCATAATGAAATACATAATCAAATTGATAAGACAACATCAC
>Ga0181568_10006694_pt1 | contig 10065 bp, 14 predicted proteins | sample 101ome_20_FD_133758 | JGI IMG/M metagenome (GOLD analysis project Ga0181568, IMG submission 133758) | Coastal salt marsh microbial communities from the Groves Creek Marsh, Skidaway Island, Georgia - 101404AT metaG (megahit assembly) | ecosystem: Environmental > Aquatic > Marine > Intertidal...
CAAGCTCAAGGGCTGCCGCAGGGCATCGGCCAGCTCGGGCTGGGCGCGAGCGTGCTCTAAGAAAGCGTCGAGTTGTTGGAGAGCCATATCCGCTTCCGGGATTAGCGGCGGCCGATGGGGAGCAGAGCTTTGAGGGCGCCCACCAAGCTGTTGGAGCCTTTGCCAACGGCGTCGTTGGGCTTGGTGCGCACGGTCACGTCACCGTTGACGCTGGTGCGGCAGCTCAGCCGGTAGGTGGCTGGACGGTCAGCCAGATAGACCTCTTCCACGTCGGAGCGTGGGGAGAGGTTCTCCATGCCTTCCACAACTTCCATCACGCAGGTGCCGCACTGGCCGACACCGCCGCAGTTGTTGAGGTTGTTGAGACCTTGATAAGGATTCACGCCCGCATCGAGAGCGGCCTTGCGCAGGTTGGCTCCTTCGATGCAACCGACCTGCTGGCCTTCCTGCTCAAAACGGATGGTGGGCACGGCGGTCGGGTTAATAGGCGCCGACCAACTTAACCGCCTAACGGGTGGGAATTGCGGATTGGGGTCCGAAATGATGTGCTGCCTAACATGAGTCCATGGAGCTTTCCAGTCGTCAGGCGGACCTTGATGCCCTCGCGCGGCAGCAAATCCCTGGCTATTCGAGCCTGGCCAGGCTGTCGGTCTCGCTGTTGGCGGGCTATCCCTCGCTGCAGCCTTCGGGTTCCCAAGTGTTGGTGGTGGGATGCGGCACCGGCGCGGAGTTGCGTGAAGCCCAGGGCCTACGACCGGATTGGGCCCTGACCGGGGTTGACCCTGCGGCCTCATTGCTCGATGAAGCCCGTCGCCGCCTGGGGGCTGCGGCTCAGCAGGTGCGCTGGGTGGACAGTCGCGTCGAAGATCTTCCTGGTGAGGCCAGTTATGGCGCTGCTATTGCTGTGTTGGTGCTGCAAGAGCTGCCCGACGATGGAGCCAAGCTGGCGTTTTTAAGCGCCTTGGCCCGTTTGCTGCAGCCCGGCGCTCCGCTGGTGTTGGTGGATGTGTTGGCGGGCTTTGGTGGCATGGCGAGCGGCACGACTCAGCAGTTTCAGGCTGCCTTGAAGCGATTTCAGGGTGATGCCAATGCCCAAGCGGTGACACCAGCGACTCCGTTGCATCTCATTGGTGAAGCCCGCCGCTCTGCCCTGCTGGCAGCGGCTGGCTTTAGTGATCCTCTGCGCTTTTATCAGGCGCTTCAGGTGGAGGGAGTGGTGGTTCAGAAGCGGCCGTGATGCAGCGTTTGATGTGCTCAAACACCGGTAAGCCTTCACTCCAGCCCTGAATTTCCGTCATGCGGCCATCCAAGCCGCGGTGGGTGCGGAAGAACTCGGCAATATCTTCGAGCTGTTGAGCAGAAATCTGCCCCAGGTTGCTCATCCGATCGAGATGGGGATCGTTGGCCGGCACGCAAAGGATCTTGGCGTCGAAGCGCCCGTTATCAATCACTTCCAACATCCCGATGGGTCGCGTCAAGATCAGGCACCCCGGAAAGGTGGGCTCTTCCATCACCACCATGGCGTCGAGCGGTGAGCCGTCGTCCGCCAGGGTGTTGGGAACAAAGCCGTAATCAAAGGGGTATTGCACCGAGGGATGGAGCACCCGGTCGAGCCCCATCAGTCCCGGTACCGGCAGGTATTCGTATTTGTTGCGCCCACCCGCTGGGACTTCAACCACCACGTGGAGCAAGCCGATGCTCGGCTGCGCGGGAATGGCACTCAAGTCCATCGCGGCTCGAAGTCAGGATTGACGAAAAAGGGATCCTGTCCAGCTTGGCGTTGGTGCTGGGTTGATTGGCAACACCGAATCAGCCAACACGACACTCAGGGGCAACAGGAGTGCGGCAAGACCGATGGCGAGGCCGGTGAGTTGATCAACGGGACGAATTCCTCGACTGTGAGGCTCGTCAGAGCTGTTGCCTGTCTCGGTGCCAGTGTCGCTGGGCGACTGAATCAGGGCAGGGGTCATGAAGACGAAACGGGAACAACCCGCTCAACGCAAAGTTGAGGCACAGCTGGCAGGAAGCCCGCAGGGGTCGCCCTTATCATGCCACCGCTAGAGAAATCTGTCGTCAGGCCGCTGAACGCTTTCTCTCGGAGGCTGACAGGCGAGCGCTGAGATCGGCTGCAGGCTCAACGCCGGAGGAGGCGAGCAGGCCACGGATCTCGCGGAGCTCATCAAGGATGGTGCTCAGCAGCTGCTGAGTAGCGGAATAGGGGGAATTAAGAACTTCAACCGTGACTTCTTTGATGCGGAGTACATCACGAGCGAAGCGTGCTACCTCGTTTGGGTGAAACATCAGCGGATCTTTTTGATCGCTTCTGTACTCAGGATTGAGCTTTCTAGGATTAAACGGAGGGTTGAGATTGCGAGGGTCAGTATTTGTGTAGCGGTATACAGATGCACGAGAACGGTTCAGCGCGCGCTGAACTTCGTCAATACCGATTAAGCCCTCAGCGCTTTCGCCGGAAGGGGTTACAGGTGCCTCGGATTCAGTTCCGGCATATCCCGCAGGAGGCATAGCAACCATGAGACGGCGATTGGACGAGCTGGAATGGCCAGACCCTAGCAGATGTTTTCCTCTGAGGCATAAATAATTCTCAGCCTGTGGAGGTTAGTGAATCGTCCCCATGAGACTCAATTTACTTTCTTCGTCTTCAATGCCTCGGTGATAGGTTCCGCCACCTGTTCTGCTGCAAGCGATGCGCGTCTCCGCCCTGTTGTTGGTGACGCTGCGCGATGACCCGGCAGAAGCGGAAATTCCTTCCCACAAACTGCTGTTGCGTGGCGGCTATATCCGCCGTGTGGCCTCGGGGATTTACGCCTATCTGCCTTTGATGTGGCGCGTGCTGCGCAAGGTCTCGGCGATCGTTCGCCAAGAAATGGATGCCGCCGGTGCCCTTGAAACCCTGCTGCCCCAGCTGCAACCCGCTGAGCTGTGGCAGCGCAGTGGTCGTTGGTCGGGTTACACCGCTGGGGAAGGAATCATGTTTCACCTGCAGGACCGCCAGGACCGGGAGCTGGGGCTTGGCCCCACCCACGAAGAGGTGATCACAGCGCTGGCGGCCGACCTGCTGCGCTCCTACCGCCAGCTCCCCGTCAACCTCTATCAGATCCAAACGAAATTCAGAGATGAAATCCGCCCGCGCTTCGGCTTGATGCGTGGCCGCGAATTCATCATGAAAGATGCCTATTCCTTCCATGCCAGCGCTGAAGATCTCGGCCGCGGCTATGCCGCCATGGATCAGGCCTATCGCCGCATCTTTTCCCGCTGCGGTCTCCAGGCTGTGGCCGTTCAAGCCGACAGCGGTGCCATCGGTGGTTCCGCTAGCCAGGAGTTCATGGTCACCGCTGAAGCCGGTGAAGACCTCATTCTCAGCAGTGCCGATGGCTCCTATGCGGCCAACCAAGAGCGGGCTGAATCCCTGCCGGCTGAGCCGGTGCCCCTGCAGAGCGCGACAGCCGCGGAGCTGGACACCCCCGGGCAAACCAGTATTGATGCCTTGGTGGAGGCCCAGGGCTGGCACGCCTCTCAGTTGGTCAAGGTGATCCTGTTGGTGGCGCGCTTTGAGCAAGGGCGCCAGCAGGCCCTGCTGGTCTCTCTGCGCGGTGATCAACAGCTCAATGAAGTGAAGCTGGCCAATTGGCTGAATCAGCAGCATGGCCAGGCTTGGGGTGCTCTCTTAGGCATTGAGCCGTTGGAGGCCAAGCATTTGGCCGCTGAAAACGTGCCTGCCTTTGGCTACCTCGGCCCTGATCTCAGTGATGCGGTGTTGCAGGGCAGCAAAAAATTGGAGAGCAGCTTTTTGCGTTTGGCCGATCCAACGGCCCTGGATTTGCCCCTGTTCATTTGCGGAGCCAACCGCTCCGATGCCCATCGCATCGCAGCCAATTGGAGCGAGCCCGGCATGGCCAGCCCTCAGCGCGTCGAGCTGCGCGCCGCGCTGCCCGGTGATCGCTGTTGCCATGACCCCAGCCAACAGCTGCAGGCCCGCCGCGGCATTGAAGTGGGCCACATCTTCCAGCTGGGGCTCAAGTACTCCGAGGCCCTCGGCGCCACCTTTGCCAACGAGCAGGGGCAAGACGCCCCCCTTTGGATGGGTTGCTACGGCATTGGCGTGTCGCGCTTGGCCCAAGCCGCCGTTGAGCAGCACCATGACTCCGCCGGCATGGTGTGGCCTGTGCCCATCGCACCGTTTGAAGTGGTGATCGTGATCGCCAGCAGCAAAGAAGCGCAGCAGGTGGAGTTGGCCGAAGACCTTTATGGGCAGTTGCAGCAGGCTGGCGTCGATGTGCTGCTCGATGACCGCAACGAGCGGGCCGGCGTGAAATTCAAAGACGCCGAACTCATCGGCATTCCTTGGCGCCTGGTGGTGGGACGCGGTGCTGCCAATGGCCAGGTGGAGCTGGTGGAGCGCTGCAGTGGCGAGAAGCAGGAGGGTCCCCACCAAGACTTGATGGCTCAGTTGCTGCAGACCCTGGATCAACAACGTCAGGGGTTGTGATGAGACGCTCTTTGGCTGCTGCTGCTGCCCTCGCGGCTGTGCTGGTGGGGTGCCGTGCCGCTCCCCCGGTGCCTCCGATGACCGCCGAACGACGGTTGGAGATCGGCCCTGCTGAGAACGAGCTAACACTCCCCGGCGGCGTGCGTCAGCTGAGCATCCCTGTGCGGCTGGAGCGCTCCCCCAGCGAAGCCATGACCTTGGTGGTGGAGCTGCAATGCGATGACCAGCAACCGCAAAACAGCGTGGTCAGCCTGACCCGCATTCGCCAACGTGATGCCTTGCTCGGACTGAACCGCCGCGACCCCTCCTTGGAGCGCAGTTGGTCTGGCCAGGATCGCGATTTGCCGCCCGCCTGGACGCAACAGCTGCTGGTCAAGCACTGCCGCGCCGCCCTGCCGCCGGCTTGGAACACCCCTTAAAGTCCTGCTCAATCTGCCGGCTTGTCTCTGTGTTTGCTGCGTTGCGGGGCTTCGGCCAACAGCTGGTGCGTGCCGGCCTTCAGCTGTTGTTGTTGGTGGCCTTGGTGTTTGGCTTGAGCGCTTGTGGGGGCACCCCCTCAGGCCTCACCGGCACCTATGTGGATGACACCGTCAGCGTGGCCAAAAGCCTGCTGAGCACCATCGCTCCAGAGGACGGTCAAGCCAGCAGCGAGCAGCAGCAGCAAGCGCGCGATCTGATCAACGAGTACATCTCCCTGTATCGCCCCAATAGCCGCGTCAATGGTTTGGCCTCCTTCACCACCATGCAAACGGCGTTGAACTCCCTGGCCGCCCACTACGCCAGTTACAACAATCGCCCGCTGTCTGACGACCTGCGCGCCCGTCTGGAAAAGGAGCTCCACAAGGCTGAGCTCAGCGTCGTCCGCGGCAGCTGATTTTTTGACGCGGGGGTGGTTGATCTGAAAAAATCGCGGATTGTTCGGATTGCGGCCCTGAGTCGCCCTTGCTTTGGCCAACGTTGTCGTCATCGGTGCTCAATGGGGTGACGAGGGCAAGGGAAAGATCACCGATCTGCTCAGCCGCTCTGCCGACGTCGTCGTGCGTTATCAGGGTGGTGTCAACGCCGGGCACACCATCGTTGTTGATGGTCAAGTGCTCAAGCTGCACCTGATCCCCTCTGGAATCCTTTACCCCGACACCACCTGCCTGATTGGATCCGGCACGGTGGTCGATCCCAAGGTGTTGCTGGGCGAGCTGGCGATGCTCGCCAGCAACGACATTGACGCCAGCGGCTTGAAGGTGGCCTCCACCGCCCATGTGACGCTCCCGTATCACCGCCTGCTCGATCAGGCGATGGAGCAACAACGCGGCAACCAGCGCATTGGCACCACCGGCCGTGGCATCGGCCCCACCTATTCCGATAAGGCTGAGCGCAGTGGTCTGCGCATGATCGATCTGCTCGATGAGCAGCTGCTGCGCGAGCGACTGCAGGGGCCGATCGCTGCGAAAAACCTGCAGCTGCAGAAGCTCTATGGCCTTGAGCCCCTCGATGCCGAGGAGGTGATTGCCGAATACGCCGACTACGGCCGCCGCCTCTCCAGCCATGTGGTGGATTGCACCCGCGCCATCCATGACGCCGCGCGGGCACGCAAAAACATTCTGTTTGAAGGAGCCCAAGGCACCCTGCTGGATCTCGATCACGGCACCTATCCCTATGTGACGTCCTCCAACCCTGTGGCTGGTGGCGCCTGCATTGGTGCTGGGGTTGGCCCAACCCTGATCGACCGGGTCATCGGAGTTGCCAAGGCCTATACCACCCGCGTCGGTGAGGGGCCCTTCCCCACTGAGCTGGAGGGCAGCCTCTCGGACCACCTTTGCGATCGCGGCGGCGAGTACGGCACCACCACGGGCCGCCGGCGCCGCTGTGGCTGGTTTGACGGGGTGATTGGCCGCTATGCGGTGGAGGTCAACGGCTTGGATTGCCTGGCTATCACCAAGCTGGATGTGCTCGATGAGCTCGATGAGATCCAGGTCTGTGTGGCCTATGAGCTCGATGGTCAGCGGGTGAATCATTTCCCCAGCAGCGCCTCGGAGTTCGCCCGTTGCCAGCCAGTGTTTGAAACCCTGCCTGGCTGGCAAACCTCCACCGCGGATTGCCGCAGCCTTGATGACTTGCCGGAGAAGGCGATGTCGTACTTGCGCTTTTTGGCAGATCTGATGGAGGTGCCCATCGCGATCGTGTCCCTGGGGGCCAGCCGCGATCAAACCATCGTGGTGGAGGATCCCATCCACGGACCCAAACGAGCACTGCTCAGCGCATGACCACCACCCCTTCAGCTCTCGATGTCGTTGGCATCGGCAACGCCATCGTTGATGTGCTCTCTGAGAGTGACGACGCTTTTCTCGATTGCCAGGGCCTGACCAAGGGCACCATGGCTCTGGTGGATGAGCAGCAGGCCGAGGCTCTCTATGGCGCCATGGGCCCGGGCGTTGAAACGTCTGGTGGTTCAGTGGCCAACACCATGGCGGCCATCGCCCAGCTCGGCGGCAGCGCTGGCTTCATCGGCCGCGTGCGCAACGACCAATTGGGCAGCATCTTTGCCCACGATTTGCGGGCCACCGGTTGCCTGTTCGACACCCCTGCTGTGCAGAGCGGTCCGTCGACAGCCCGCTGCATGATCCTCGTCACCCCGGATGCGCAGCGCACCATGAACACGTTCTTGGGGGCGTCGGTGCATCTCGATCCCAACGACATTGATCTGTCGATGGTGCGTCGCGCCAAGGTGCTCTACCTCGAGGGCTACCTCTGGGATGCCGAAGAAGCCAAACGCGCCTTTGTGGCGGCGGCCTCCGAGGTCAAAGCCAATGGCGGTCAAGTGGCTTTGAGCCTGTCGGATCCCTTCTGCGTGGATCGCCACCGCGACAGCTTCCGAGACCTGGTGGAAAACCACGTCGACATTCTGTTTGCCAACGAAGCCGAGATCATCAGCCTCTATCAGGCCTCCAGTTTTGAAGAGGCCGCTCAGCAGGTGCGTCAGCACTGCCGCTTGGCTTGCTTGACGCGCAGTGAGCAGGGCTCATGGGTGCTGGAGGGTGAGACCACCCACGCCATTGCCCCGTTCCAGTTGGGCGACTTGCGTGACACCACTGGTGCCGGTGATACCTACGCCGCGGGCTTCCTGTACGGCTACACCCAGGGCCTGGCGGCTGATCAGTGCGGCCAAATCGCATCACTCTGCGCCGGTCAAGTGGTGACGCAGATGGGCCCGAGGCCCCAGGTCTCCCTCAAAGAGCTGGTGCAGAAGCATCTCCCGGCCCTGGCTGTTTGAGGCTGCTGGTCAGCCAGCTGCCGTAGGCCTCTGAGCACTGGCCTGACAGCACAATCCACTCCGGGACGTCGTAGCTGTGGAGCTGGTGCAGTGCGATCTGCAGTGCGTCTAGCTGCTCGGCACTGGTCTTGATCAACAGCTGCACTTCGCTGTCTCGCTCGATGCGGCCCTGCCAGTGATACAGCGACTGCTGCGCCTGCAAGGCGATGCAGGCTGCGAGGCGTTGCTCCAGCAACTGGGCGGCCAGGGCTTCGGCGTTGGCTTGGTTGGCTTCGGTGGTAAGCACCACGACCAGCTTCACAGGGCAATCCTCATGGCGGCCATCCCAGCCTGGCGAGCAGCGGTTCGATTTCCAAGCCATGGGGATCACGGCTTTCGGGTCTGGCCAGCAGCAGCAGTTTCAGGCCCATGGCTTGGCAGATTCGATGCCATTGCTGCTCTGGTGGTCCGCCCGATTGACGGGCCAGCACCGCCGTGATGCTCCAGCGCCGGCAGAGCCCTGCTTCCACCGATCCCTCCAGGCTGCTGCTGGTGTGCGGCCGCAGGCAGGCAATGCGCTCAGCCGGTAGGCCCAATTGCAGCGCCTGGCCCAAGGCGCTGGCGGATGGCAGCAGCCGCACGGCATGCTCGCGGGCCCGGCTGAAGCTCAAGGCTGCCGCGAGTTCGCGGGCACCCAGGGCCAGCAGCAGGCTGTCGCGCTCCAACGGCTGATCGGCCAGGTCTTCAATCCGCTCCAGCACGGTGGCCCCTGGGCTGTTGAACATCGGCCGCTGCAGCCGCAGCAGCGGTTGACCCAATGCCTTGCAGGCCTTGGCCACGGCGGGATGAATGCTGCGGGCAAAGGGGTGCGCCGCGTCCACCACCCAGCGGCAGGGCCATTGGGCGAAGGCGTTTTGAACCGCGGCCTCATCGCCCAGGGCACCTATCTGCAGCTCGAGTGCGGGGTGAGCCGGATACGCCCGTGCGGCTGTGCTGCTCACCACGCTCACCCGCAGCTGCCATCCACGCCGTAACAACTCGGCGGCTAGTGGCGGCCCTTCCCCGGTGCCGCTGAGCAGCCAGATGCGCTGCTCATCCATGGCACTGGCTCCACTGGCTTGCATGGGTGAGGATGGGCGCCACAACGCCGCGATCGACGTGAATCACTGCCTGCTCGAGGTGGAAGTGCTGGGGGCGCCCACGATCCGTTACACCCAAGACAACCAGATGCCGATTGCTGAGATGCAGGTTCGCATCGATGGTTTGCGGGCTGAAGATCCCTCTGGTGAGCTCAAGGTGGTGGGTTTCGGCAGCCTGGCTCAGGACCTGCAAAGCCGCGTGCAAGTGGGCCAACGCTTGGTGCTCGAAGGCCGGCTGCGCATGAACACCACGGCCCGCGCCGATGGCATCAAAGAGAAAAAAGCCGAATTCACCCTCTCCCGCATGCACCCGTTGGCTGGTGGAGGAGCCCCGGCTCCGGCCCCCAGCGCCGCCTCTGCGCCTGCCGCGGCTCCAGCTCCTCAGGCCGCCCCCGCTCGCGCCTCTGCTCCTGCTGCAGCTGAAGCACCTAGCTGGAACACCGGCCCGCTGGTGGACCTCCCCGACGATGAGATTCCCTTCTAAGCAGGGAATCAAGGCTGAGAGATGTGCTGACTGGTTTGATCCAGGAGCTGCCCGAGTTCGCGCTCGAGAGCAGCCAGATCAAGTCGTAGTTCGGGCCACTGGCCCTGGTCCAATTGGCGCAACAGCCAACGCCGGTCTTGCTGCAATTGGTTCAGCAGCTCGGCTGGCGTGGTCTCGGCGTCGCTCATGGGCCTTGGCTTTTCGCCATTATTTTCGCTCGCCTTACGGGAAGATGACGCGATGAAGGATTTGTTCTCTCCAGGCTCACTGCTCACCGTGGCTGGTGCCGTGCTCACGGTGATTGGTTCGGTGGCCTATGCCACCGACTCCCCCAACGTGAGTTTGCCGACGATTTTCTATGGCATCCCCATCTTTCTGGGTGGCTTGGCGCTCAAGTCTTCCGAGCTGCCGCCTCCGGCTCGGCTGACACCGGCGGCTCAGTTCAGTGAGCTGCGCGACTCCACCGGCACCAAAGAGCAGCTCAAGCTGCTGAAGGATGTGGTGCGCTGGCGCTATGGCCAAAAGGCTCACCTGGAGAGTTCCTTGGAAGCCCTCAAGCTCTGGGATGAGGAGAATCCGCCGCAACTGCAGAGCATTGCCGAGTACGACCACGGCGGCCGCTATGCCCTCGAGATGGTGTTTGCCCTTGGCGATGTGCCCCGAGAGCACTGGCACCAAAAAGAAGAGC
>Ga0181568_10006695_pt1 | contig 10065 bp, 10 predicted proteins | sample 101ome_20_FD_133758 | JGI IMG/M metagenome (GOLD analysis project Ga0181568, IMG submission 133758) | Coastal salt marsh microbial communities from the Groves Creek Marsh, Skidaway Island, Georgia - 101404AT metaG (megahit assembly) | ecosystem: Environmental > Aquatic > Marine > Intertidal...
AGCAAGTCCGCGTATGAGTAAAAATGTATAAACGGCATTACCTAGTCACTCCAATAATCATGATGGGTAACAAGACGTAATGAGGCCTCTATTAATCCTATTAAAACAGGAACATCAGGATACAGTTCTTTTAATATTTTGGCGTAGGTAATCGTTGCATAATCTGGTCGAAACCCCGCTTCTCCTCCGGGAGTATATGCATCTGTTGACCGAAGCCGTTTATTCGCTGTATAATGGTTCACCATAGAATCCATGCACCCAGCAGTAACGCCAAAGAAGTATTTAGGCTTTCCAAATTTCTTGAAATCACGCAAATCGTCTTTCCAATTAGGTTGAGCAACAATTGCTACGCGAAACCCCTCATCCTCTATGATACGCCCGATCACAGCTGTTCCAAAAGACGGGTGGTCAACATAAGCATCCCCGGAAATTAACAAAACGTCAATATCCTCCCAACCGCGCTTCTCGACTTCTTTCATTGTCAGCGGTAACCAATCTGTTATAGGCCTCAATTCCATAGTGCAAAGTTACATTAAAGGTTTGAGGATGCAAAAACCAAAATGTATTGAGAAGGACAGTGGTGTTAAGAGAATATATTTTTTACCTTTACTTCATATGTCAATCACAAAGTAGAACCAATGAAAATCAAATTCGCAGGAGCAACAATAGTTGCACGAATTAAACACCTTATTGAATTATGGGACAATAAAAAGGTTTTGCTTGGTTGCGGAATGTATCAATGTCTTGGAAAGCAGACCTTTGGGCTGAATGATAACGATGTTGTTGAGCCTCCTGAATTAGATGTAATAATACTTTCTCATGCACATATTGATCATTCAGGACTGATCCCTAAATATGTTAAAGATGGCTTTGAAGGACCTATTTATTGTACAAAAGCCACGTTCGCATTGTGTAAAATTATGCTTCGAGACAGTGCGTTTATTCAAGAATTTGATGTGCGATATTCCAATAAAAGAAATAATCGCTCAGAAAACTGCGTAGGTAGATTGAGAAAAAAAGGCTATCGGGATGTTGTTATTCCTGAGCGCGGTGAATCTTTTGAACTATAATGAAAAGAGTTGCTGTCATATTTTTATCCTGTGTTTTTTGGGTTTCTTGCTCGCATGAAGTAACTCATGAAGTTGAGAAAGAGCAGATAGAATTTACTGAGGAAGACATAATTCATCCCTTGACTTTTTCTGAACCAAACCTATTTAATGTTAGTTTCCCCAATTGGTTTAATCCAACAATGGTTGCTGAAAAAGCAATTGATTCAGTATACTTAGATGTGTATTTGTTGGACTGGAAATCAGATTCGACGTTTAAAAAAGAGTTGGATTATTCCTTCGCCTATAATTTTACGAGTGAGGGCTGCGTGAAGAAGGTACAATTCATGGACTATTATGAGCTGGCTCAAATATTAAAAGTTTCTTTTCTTTATCCTACTCCACCGGACTCTCTCGGGTACTCTTTACCTAGGATTGAAAAGGTGAAGAGTACACGTGTGGGCAAGAAGGGCGCACAACTTTTTCGAACGGCATCCGATTTACAGCGGTTTAATCGTTTAGAGTTCAAAGTGGGGCCTACTGGATCTTTGAATTTTGTGAATACAACATCTATAGAAAAAGAAATGCATATTTATATTTCCAACGCTGAAAATCAAAACATTCTGTTTGTGGACAAACTTGAAACAAACAAAGAAGATGTTTTTTATTACGGGTTACCACTGCAATACGAAAAAGCGTTTGGTTTAACAGATTTAGTAAATGAAGATGTTCTTGCTGAATTTAAGTTTTATGAAAACACCACCTTTCCCAGTAGAGATAAACGAAGTGAACAGGGGCTGAACCTAAAGGGAACATATATTTATAGTCCAAAGGGATTGTGGTTGGCAAAAAACGATAGTGTTTTTACGTCTACAGGAGATTTTGTAAAATTGCTTTCAACGGAAATGGTACGTTCGGATAGAGGCCTTCTGTCAGAGGTTAGGTTCTTAATTGGTGCAACACCGAAGGGCATGCGGGTAAATAAAATAATTGAAGTTAACTATGTCTTTCGTAAAGATTAAGTAGGTTGAGGGTTCAAGGGATATATTTTGTTGTAACGCTAATTACTGGGTTGGTTGTTCAACTTGTTCCACACATAGGCTGGCAATTGGAATATTTGCCCGGGGATTTAGGGGACACGCGGTTTAATTTATTTATACTCGAACATGGTAAACAATATTTTTTTGGGGAGGTTGATAATTATTGGAGCGCAGGGTTTATGTACCCAGAACCAGAGGTTATTTCTTTATCAGACAATTTACTAGGGACAGTGCCGATTTATGCAGTGTTTCGGTTATTTGGCGCCTCAATATTTACCAGCTTTCAACTTTGGACGATTGTTTTGGGGATACTAAATTTTAGCAGTGCATATGCGTTGTTACAGAAGCTCTTGAAAACTCCTTTAGCTTCCGCTTTGGGGGCATATATTTTCGCTTTTTCGGTGGGTTTGGCCGCCCAAATGAATCATGCACAACTTTATCCACGTTTTGCTATTCCGTTGTCGATGTTGTTTTTGATTATCTGGATGGAGAAAAAAAGGTGGATTTATTTTATGTTCTCGCTTTCCGTTGTCGTTTACCAGTTTTACTGTGGTATTTACCTAGGGTTTATGCTCGTAATTCCTTTTGCGGTCGTTGGAATAAATTATGGTTGGAGAGAGCGAAAAGCGCTGGTTGCTGCTCTTCAGCCTCCTCGACAAATGATGTTATATGCGTTTGCTATTGTGGTAAACGTTGTTGGGTTATTGGTTTTGTTTCTTCCTTATATACGCAGGGCTAGAACAAGCGCTTTGTTTGATTATTCTCAGATAGTAGGGTCCTTACCGACACCAATGAGTTATGTTTCTGCGCCTCCCGGAACGTTAGCTCATGAATATTTAGTTTCTACAACGAGCCATTATCCTGCATTTTGGGACCATTGGATTTTTCCTGGATGGCTTGCGTTGGGCGCCTTTGTATTTGTTGCAGCGCTCCTTTTTGTAAGGAGAACTTATTTTCAATGGACACCACCAAACCGTAGTTTTGTGATTGCCGGTGTTATTACTTGGTTTGTTTTTCTTCGATGGGGAGAGGCATCACTATATTATTTTGTTCAATTGTTTCCCGGGTTTTCCGCTATGCGTTCATTGACCCGAATTATTAACATTGAACTCCTTTTCTTTGGTCTTTCTTTGGGCGTCTTGGTTGTAATGCTCATACAAAAAACAACTGTCAAATGGAGACCCTATGCTTTTCTATTCTTTTTAACCCTCTTGGTGTTGGACAATTATGTTAATCCTGAGTCGGTGCTGAGAACTTCAAAATCGGTGTTTATTGAGCGTCACAATGAAATGATGGCAAAACTTGAGCACCTTTCTAAGGAGGAGGTTGTTTCTTATGAACCTATAGAAATACATGAACCGATTGCTCGCATACAGTTAGATGTAATGCTTGCCGCACAAGCGTTAAAGTTGAAGTCTGTAAATGGTTATTCTGGATCCGCCCCGCTAGGTTTTCATAGGTATTGGGTTCAGCCAAATGAGGAAAATAGATTGTTCTATTTTGAACGGTTTGAACGGTACAAGTTGAAAGAGGTGGTTGTTATTCAGTAAACAAACTCAATTACGTCAATAAAGAAATGATTATTTCTTTTTCTTGTTCCCAATTGAGCACTTGATGGGCCATCTTACAATTCCGAGAGAGCCGTAACAACTCCGGTTCATCAGATAGCATTTCCTGAAGAGTCACAGCGAAATTGTGCGGAGTAATTGAATCTGTCGTTTTTCCTAGACCATATTGGTTTACGAGCTTCATTGTTTCAGGAAGTGCGGATACTAAAATAGGAATACCATTTTTGATATAATCAAAGATCTTATTTGGTAGTGAGTAATGATAACTCATGGAATCACCTTTTTCTAAACTTACTCCTATGGTTGCTGTTTGAGTTAGCGCATCTAATTGCTCGAAGGGTACTTTTCCAAGAAGTTGAACTTTTTCGGATAGTTCGTTTACCAAAATAAGTCGTTCAACCTCCTGAAACACATCGCCATCCCCAATAATAATCAGTTTTGCATGGTCGATATGCTTCATCGCGAGCACTAACTCCTCTAATCCACGATTCATATTAACAGCCCCTTGATAGAGAATAATTTTGTTTACTAATGCTAGCGAGTGCTGCACATCCTTTCTTAAAGGCAAATTGCGTAAAACGTGAACGTGTACACCATACTTCTCGGAATAATGCGCTGCAATAGGCTCGCTTACTGTAAAAACGGTCCTTAAATTTGGAAATATGGTACGTTCAACTCTTGTCCAAAAGCTCTTCACAAAAGGACGTTTCGACAGCTCTGGAACTTCCGTAAAAAGTTCATGTGAATCATAAACTAAGTGGGTTTTTTTAACTTTTGAATACATAAACCCTGCACATAGTGTATCCAAATCTACCGACCAAACTAGGTCGAACCGACGAAATAATAAAAACCAATAAAGGCGGATATTGTGGTTCGCATAGAACAAAAAACCCTTGTTAAAGAGCAGTTGAAAGCGCTTTGTTCTATACGTTCGCTCTAGTGGCAAACTGTTTTTCAAGCGCCTTCCAACTAATAAAACATCATATCCCAGCTCTTGGAGCGTAAGCGCAACCTTATGGACGCGTTGATCTGTTGACAAGTCGTTGGTAACAGTTATTATGGCTCTCTTAGACAAAATAGTTTAAAATAATGTACTTTTGATATGAGGTGCTAATTTACATGGAAATTCTTAGTGCACGCAAAATAGTATTTAGAGAATTGGACAAGTAGTGCATAAATGCAAGTAGTTCAACAAAAAAGAATTAAAACAAAAGAGTCTGTGAGCGGAAACCTGAAGGTGCAACACATCAAACGAACTCAGCTCGATGAGAAAAAGTGGAATGCGTGTATTCAAACATCGTCCTTTCCAACACTATATGCGCTTTCTTGGTACTTGGATAATGTCTCCCCTAACTGGGAAGCATTAATTATGGGCGATTACGATTATGTTTTTCCCTTAACGGTTAAGCGGAAATTAAAAACCATTAAATATATTGGAGCTCCTCCTTTTTGTCAACAACTAGGGGTGTTTGGAAACGACCCTATTACACAAGAGATTATCGATCTGTTTTTAGGTGCTATTCCCTCTTTTTATGTACGGCAGGATATTGCACTAAATCACAGCAATCCTTTTCATGAAGGATGTGTGCGACGCGATAATTTTGTAGTGTATGCGACACAAGATTTTAAGGAGGGATATTCCAGTCAAACAAAACGAAATTTAAAAACAGCTTCAAAATATCCACTATCAATTGACTCGAATATAGATTTTCTTTCTGTTATCGATTTGTTCGTTGCGAACAAAGGAAGTGAAATAGATAAGATAGATTACAGCCGATTAAAAGATGTTTGTGGTGTAGCCTTGAATAAATCAGTACTTCATTCTATAGGTGTAAAATTAGATGGAGTGTTGGTGTCGGGCGCACTATTTGTTGAATTTCAACAACGCTGGTATATGATTATGTTGGCGAGTTCTAAAAAAGGGAAAGAGAGCCTAGCGTCTACGCTGATTATAGATGAGGTGATTCAAAAATTAATACCAAAACAATTTGCTTTAGACTTTGAAGGGTCTAGTATTCCTTCATTAGTCCGATTTTATAGTGGTTTTGGTGCCAAAAACGAACCGTATCAAATGTTCACGAAACGAATTTTATAAAACACTCCAATGCTTGCGATTTGTATACCGGTATATAATTTTGATGTTAATCCTCTGATCAACGCGTTGGTGACAGAGGTTTCTTCGTTTCAAACTCCGTGCGAAATCGTTGTTATTGATGATTGTTCGAACGCGGAATTTCGTTCTATGAATGCGCCCATCGAGCAGCACGTAAAGTATGTAGAACTTTCTAAAAATGTCGGCCGTGCAAAAATTAGAAATTTGTTTTTGGATCATACAGAGCAAGAGCAGTTGCTCTTTTTAGACGGAGATTCATGGATTATTTCTTCCGCGTTTTTGCGCACTTATTTAGATGCATTAAGCCCAAGCCATCCAGTGATTTGCGGAGGGCGGGTGTATCCAGAGGAGCGTCCTTCAAGAGGGCAGTTGCTTCGATGGAAATATGGAATTCAGAGAGAGTCAAAGTCAGCAATTCAAAGGTCACATAATCCAAACGAGTCGTTTATGACGAACAATTTTCTGATTAAACGTGAATTACTCGAGAAGATTCGATTTGATGAGCGCCTTACAGATTATGGTCATGAAGACACTTTGTTTGGAATTGAATTGATGCGAGCAGGAATTACCATAAAACATATAGAAAATCCAATTTTAAATGGTGATATTGAAACAAATGAGCTGTTTTTATCCAAAACGGAACAAGCGGTTGAAAACTTGGTGTTGTTAATTCATAACTACGAATTTCCTAAAGAATTAGAAAGAGAAATCCAATTGTTAAGGACTGCTAAAAAACTAAAATCGTTGAGTGGGTTGATCTATTGGTTGCACAAGCTGACGGCACCGGTGTTGTTGTTTTTTCTAAAGAGAGGTGTTGTTAGCTTAGCCTGTTTCTCTTTTTATAAGCTGGGATATTTTACGATCAAAAACAAGAATTTCATCTCTGCCAACCAGCATTGAGATGAAATTCTTGAACATTTGAGCCCGTTTCCTGGGCAATGATTTAGGCAAGCAGATTCATAATAATGATAGAGACGTTTATCAACACTGATAAAACCGCCATGTTTAAAATCCATTTTAGAGGAGAAACAGCTAAAAGCAATGATAAGGTCGCCATGGTAGGAATCACAACAACGATTAACTGCCACGTATGATTAATTGCGCCGTATCCGACAGTCAGGCCGCCAAGACATCCAACAACTAACAATACCGCACTGATTATAGCATAACGGTTCAGTTCAAGGGAACCTTGAACATCTTGTCCCAAAAACCATTTTGTGCACTTATTTCATTAGACATAACTTATTGTTTTAATGTGTTCAACAAATAGAGTAATACTCAACCATTTAAAAAATGACAAAACGCAGGAATACAAACTGATATTTGTCAGTTTACTAATTAGCTGTTCAAAAGGAGTTGATCTTAACTACTTGTTTTTATTGTGTTTACATTAACTTTGTACAACATTACTAACAAGTAGATGACGATGTTGAAGGAAGTTGAGGTGCCATCGGCAAAAATAGCCATTAGAGAAGATGGTGTTATGCACGTGCACATTAAGGTGAGCTCTTCATTTGAAATGGAAAACTCGAAAGAAATTTTTGAGGCACGAGAGTCTATCTCCGAAGGAAGGAAATTCCCTATTTTATACACTTCTGAATACAGGTTTTTAACACCTTCAAAGGAGGTGAAAGAATATATTTCATCTAGGCCTAGAACAGGGCTTGTACTTGCGGGTGGATTTGTTATTGGGAGTTTTTCTCAACGATTGGCGGCCAAAATTTATTTAAAACGAAATAAACCTGAAGTGCCAACGGGTTTTTTCTCTACGGAGGAGGAAGCTATAGAGTGGCTAAAGGGGTTTGTTCAGAAATAGGAATGGTTAAGCACGGTGAATATAGCGCATAACCTCAAACGTAATATTTGTGAATAACAATTTTGAATGGGCGTTACGCAGGACACTATAATGGGCGTCATCAAATAACTTCATAAACGGAAGAACATTATTTCCAGAAATAAAACGCGCAAACTTTTCTAAGAAAGCTTTTTCCTCTGCAGATGCACGTACCAATTGATTGTCGGTATAGTTTTTCATAATGCTTTGACGCACCATATAGAGGCCGTATTCCAGAAAGTGTTTTTGTTGTTCACGCCCCTTTTCTGACATGTGTGCTGCCCAGTCTAGCATAGGTATCACGTCCTTTTTGTAACACACACGCATTAATTGAATGAAATCTTCTCTGTTTTCATTATTTTCTCCCGCAGCACGCAACATTTCATTCGCTTGATTGACATCACCATTTGCTCGCGAAACAATACTTTGAATCACATCGGTCGATAGAACACCTTGGTTTTTAATGAACTCCGAAAGCGATTCGTCCGTAAGAGGGTGTATTTTTAGAAGTTGTGTTCGACTCAAAATGGTAGGCATCATTGATGCTTGATTTTCTACCAAAAGAATGAATAATGTTTTTGCCGGGGGCTCTTCGATTATTTTCAAGAGTTTATTCGCGCAAGCATCATTCATCTTGTCTGCCATCCAAATAATACTCACTTTATAACCGCCTTCATAGGATTTGAGGGAAAGCTTTTTTATGATCTCTTGACTTTGAAACTTAGAGATGATCGGATTTCTTCCTTTTTCATCAGAGGCTTCAATCCAATTATTTAATGTCAGATAAGGGCTTTTTACAATCTGTTCTTTCCAAAGAGGGAATTGAGGGTCAGATGTATTGGAAAGAGATTGAACGGTCGGGAATGTAAAGTGTAGGTCAGGATGTTGTAAATCACGAATTTTATTGCATGAGGGACAGGTTCCACAACTGTCTTCAGCGTTCCGAGCTTTACAAAATAAGTATTGAACGAAAGCCAAGGCGAGCGGAAGACTTCCAAACCCCATTTTACCTAAAAACAACTGGGCGTGACTAATACGATCGTTTTGAACGTCTTTAATCAACTGCTGCTTCTGACTTTCTAGCCCTATTACGTCTTTGAACTGCACGATTCAAAAGTACAAAAAAAACACTCCATAAGGATGTGGTGTCGTCTTTTGTCTCAAAGTCTTAATATCTTTGTAGAATGGCAGGAGTCTATGTTCACATTCCTTTTTGTAAGAAAGCATGTACCTACTGTGATTTTCACTTTAGCACAACGTTTGAGGTTTACCGAGAGGAGCTTATACTTGCGTTATTAAAAGAGATTGTTTCCAGGAAGGCTTACTTACAAGGAGAGGTGGTAGAGACTATTTATTTTGGAGGAGGAACTCCTTCACTCCTAACAATGGACGAAATAACTAGGATTCTTGCAGCTATTCAAGCTAACTTTATTTGCGTGCCAGAGATGGAAGTTACGTTGGAGGCTAATCCAGACGATATTGTACAAAACATGCTAACCCAATGGAAAGCAGCAGGCATAAACCGCTTAAGTATCGGCGTCCAATCATTTGACGATAAAGATTTAAAATGGATGAATCGCGCCCATACTTCCGAGGAGTCAATTCGTAGTATTGAGCTTGCTAAACAACAGGGGTTTTTGGTAACTATTGATTTAATCTATGGACTACCAAATGTTTCGAACGAAGAATGGACAATCAATTTGACAAAAGCAGTCGATTTAGGACCTGATCATATCTCAGCATATTGTTTAACCGTTGAGGAGAATACAGTGCTTGACCTGTGGACGAAGAAAGGCAAAATAGCTCGGGTTCCAGAAGAGGAACAAGCCGAACAGTTTGATGTGTTACTTGATTATCTGGAAAGCCAAGGATACGAGCAGTATGAGATTTCGAATTTTGCACGCAACAATAAGTATGCAAAACACAATACAAACTATTGGAGAGGAAAGAAATACATAGGTGTCGGTCCGTCCGCCCACTCATATAATGGAGGAAAACGCGCGTGGAACGTTTCGAATAACCAACTGTACATAAAGGCATGGAAGTATGGAATCAGTTGCCTTGAAGAAGAAGTTTTAACCCAGCAAGATCGGTTTAATGAACTCCTTATGACAGGGTTGCGCACGAAGTGGGGGGTAGATTTAGTAGAGTTGGAAAGAATTCTGCCCCTAGAAAGTTCTTTTATGACTTACATAGAAAAGGCAGTGATAAACGAGGAAATGATTCGCGATAGGAATCAAATTATATTAACAAAAAAGGGCCGTTTACGCGCAGATAAAATCGCGAGTGATCTTTTCGTTGTGTGAATATTTTTAACTTTGTAAACATGGGGACTAAGGGTGTTAAAAGATTGTTTTTTGCGCTGTTGATGGGGTTCTTATTATCTTATACAGCTTGGGCGCAAGAACAGAATCCTTTTTCATCTTCGTTTGCTGATGTTGAGCTTCGAATAGACACCACGGTG
>Ga0181568_10006697_pt1 | contig 10064 bp, 10 predicted proteins | sample 101ome_20_FD_133758 | JGI IMG/M metagenome (GOLD analysis project Ga0181568, IMG submission 133758) | Coastal salt marsh microbial communities from the Groves Creek Marsh, Skidaway Island, Georgia - 101404AT metaG (megahit assembly) | ecosystem: Environmental > Aquatic > Marine > Intertidal...
ACAATTTGAGAGCCTGCATTTTTAAAGTGGTTATAAATCAAAACCACTTCGTCATAGGTGCCCTCGGCATAGGCGTCCATGATTTGCTGGGACACTAGGCCGACATTGGCAAAATCCAAATCGTCAAAAAGGGCATCGTGAGTGCTTACCACTTCTAGACGTTTGGAAAGTAAATCACTCCCCTTTTTCCCGATAGAAAGCACCTTGACCTTTTTACCGGCATAGGTTTCTTGGGCCAACTGCTGAGTGGTTTTGATAATGTTGGCGTTAAATGCACCACATAGCCCCCGGTTGGAGGTGATGGGAACCAACAAAACAGATTGAACTGGTCGAACCTCAGCAAAGGGGTTTTGGGCCCCACTAGACGCTTGGGAAAGATTTTGTATAAGCTCAGTGAGCTTATCCGCATAGGGCCGAGTCGCTGTAATGGCATCTTGGGCCTTTTTGAGCTTGGCGGCAGATACCATTTTCATGGCGCTGGTTATCTGCATGGTCGAAGAGACCGATGCAATCCTGTTGCGTATTTCCTTGAGGTTAGCCATAGGGGATTATTCGTATTGCTTGGCGGTTTGTGCGGCTACCGTGTTGAGGGTGTCGAGCACTTCGTCGGTCAATTTTCCTTCTTTAAGGGTTGCCAATACTTTAGCGTGCTTGCTGCGGAGGTTTTCCAAATACGCTTGTTCGTATTCTTTGACCTTTTCAACCGGTACGCTTCGCAAAAGGTTTTTGGACCCGGCATAGATAATCGCTACTTGCTCTTCTACTTTAAAGGGGTCGTTTTGAGATTGTTTAAGGATCTCCACGTTTCTTTTCCCTTTTTCAATCACGTTTAGGGTCGCAGCATCTAGGTCAGAACCAAACTTGGCAAAAGCTTCTAATTCACGGAATTGGGCCTGGTCGAGTTTAAGCGTTCCCGCTACTTTTTTCATGGATTTAATCTGTGCAGAACCTCCTACCCGTGAAACCGAAATACCCACGTTGATCGCTGGGCGAACACCCGAGTTAAACAGGTCTGACTCCAAAAATATTTGTCCGTCTGTAATCGAGATTACGTTGGTGGGGATATAGGCAGAAACGTCCCCAGCCTGGGTTTCGATGATGGGAAGTGCCGTCAATGAACCTCCTCCTTTAACCACTTTTTTCAGTGATTCGGGTAGGTCGTTCATGCCTTGGGCGATGGCATCGTCGTTGATGACCTTGGCTGCGCGTTCTAACAAGCGTGAGTGCAAATAGAAAACGTCTCCGGGATAGGCTTCCCGTCCTGGAGGACGACGCAACAATAGGGATACCTCACGGTAGGCAACCGCTTGTTTAGACAGGTCGTCGTAGATAATCAGCGCTGGGCGACCCGTGTCTCTAAAATATTCTCCAATGGCTGCACCGGCAAAAGGTGCATAAACTTGCATGGGCGCGGGGTCAGAGGCGTTGGCGGCTACGATAGTCGTATAGGCCAAAGCACCCTTGTCTTCTAAGGTTTTGGCAATTCCGGCAACGGTTGATGCTTTTTGCCCAATAGCGACATAGATACAATATACCGGTTCGCCGGCATCGTAAAATTCTTTTTGGTTAAGGATGGTGTCGACACAAACGGTGGTTTTTCCGGTTTGACGGTCACCGATTACCAGCTCCCGTTGACCACGCCCTACAGGGATCATCGCATCAATGGCTTTAACTCCCGTTTGCAAAGGCTCGTTTACAGGCTGTCTAAAGATTACCCCGGGGGCTTTACGCTCCAAAGGCATTTGGTAGGTTTGTCCCTCGATGGCTCCTTTACCGTCGATCGGGTTCCCCAAGGTATCGACCACACGGCCTACAATTCCTTCTCCTACGTTGATGGAAGCGATACGCTGGGTGCGCTTTACCGTATTGCCTTCTTTAATTTCCTTGGAAGGGCCAAGCAATACAATCCCAACATTGTCTTCTTCGAGGTTGAGCACCATCCCTTCCATGCCGTTTTCAAACGTTACTAGCTCACCGTATTGGGCGTTGGTCAAACCAAAGACACGGGCAATTCCGTCTCCGACTTCCAATACAGTTCCGACTTCGTCCAAGGTGGTGGCGGAGTCGAGTCCGGCAAGTTGATTTTTTAAGATTGCTGATACTTCAGCGGGCTTCATTTCTGCCATAATAGTTTGTTTATGCGCTATAGTTTGTTTTTGTTAGGGCTCTTTTAAAGGTGTCGAGTTGCTGGGCGATGCTGGCGTTGAACTCGAGGTCCCCCACGCGAAGAATAAATCCCCCAATAATCGAGGGATCAATGCTGTTTTCGAGGGTTACTTTGGCCGAGGTCAGGGTCGCTGCTTTGTCCAGAACGTGTTGGTGTGTTGCTTCATCAAGGGGAATGGCCGTGATGACTTTGGCCTTGATTTTGCCCTGGTGGGCATCGTAGCTTTTTAAATAGTTTTGAGCGACTGCCCCCAACAAATCAATTCGTTTGTTCTGGCGAAGCAAATCCACGAGTTGATGGGTGGTTTTGTGGGCGTCTGCAAAAATTTCTTTTACTGCATTTTGCTTGTTTTGCGCAGGCACTACGGCATTGTCCAAAAAGAGAGCAATCTCTTTTTGTTGCTCCAATTGCGTAACGATTGCCGACATGTCTTGGGCAACTTGTGCTTCGCATTGGTGTTCGAGCGCATAGCTCAACAAGGCCTTGGCATAACGAATTGCAGCGCGAGAAGTTTTCATACCCTATTTGAGATTAACGTCTTTAAGCAGTTTTTCGACCAAAGCGGTTTGTTTGTTGCGATCTTCCAATTCGGACATGAGTACCTTTTCGGCAATGTCCAACGAAAATCCGGCCACTTGACGTTTAAGGTCTTCAATGGCTGCTGCTTTTTCTGTTTGAATCGCTGCTTGTGCTTGCGTAAGAATCCGGTCGGCTTCTTTTTGGGCATCGGCTTTGGCCTGTTCGACCAATTGTGCACCGGTGGTCCGTGCTTCTTTAAGCAGGGCTTCTCGTTCGGCACGCGCTTCTTTAAGGATGCGTTGGTTGTCTTCCTGAAGCGATGCCATTTCTTTACGGGCATCTGCTGCAGCGCCCAAAGCCTCTTTGATCGAAGTTTCACGGGCGTTGACCGTGTCTAATATCGGTTTCCAAGCATACTTTTTAAGCAACAACACCAACCCAACAAAAATGAAAAGCTGCCAAAAAAACAGGCCGAAGGAAAATTCGCTGATTAGTTTTTCCATGGTATGGTCTTTAACAATTGAATGTCACCCCAGGGGTGCGCCTCGTGTTTAGACAGCAAACAATGCTGCAAAACCGATTCCTTCTACAAGTGCCGCAGCAATAAGCATGGCCGTTTGAATTTTTCCGTATGCATCGGGTTGACGACCAATCGCCTCCATGGCACCTTTACCGATTTGTCCGATACCGATACCGACGCCGATTACTACTAAACCTGCTCCTACTATTAGTGGAATTTCCATATTGATTATTGATTAAGAATTAAACATTTTTTAAAATTAATGGGCTTCTTCGTGCTCGTGTTCTTCGACAGCAAATCCGAAATACAAGGCGGATAATACAGTAAAAATATAAGCCTGAAGAAGCGCTACTAAAACTTCGATTATAGAGATGGCAAATGCCAGTCCAAATGACAAGCTGGAGCCAAACCAATTTTTGAATATAAACATCAACCCAATGAGGCTCATCAAAACGATGTGTCCTGCAGAGATGTTGGCGTACAAACGAATCATCAACGAAAAGGGTTTGATAAATACACCCAACAGTTCGATGGGTGCTAGGGCCAATCGCATGATTTTGGGAACACCGGGCATCCAAAAAATATGGAGCCAGTAGTCTTTTTTGGCTGTTACGTTGGTGATTATAAAGGTGATTAACGCCAAGGCAAAGGTAATCGCGATGTTGCCGGTTACGTTAATCCCCAGCGGGGTGAGCCCTAGGATATTTAAAAACCAAATAAAGAAAAACAGTGTCAGCAAATAACTCATGTACTGCTTGTAGTGCTTTTCGCCGATGTTGGGAATGGCGATTTCGTCTCGAATATACAAGACAATTGGCTCAAAAAAGCGACCCACGCCCTTGGCAATCATCCCGTTAGTCGCATACGAGCGGGCCAATCCTCGAAAAAGGAAAAACATCAACAGGGCGGTGAGCATGAGGGTAAATACATTTTTGGTGATCGAAAAGTCAAGTGGCGCCACGTTAGTCGCATGGTGCTCTTCGTCATAGGTGATGGTCCCCTCTGCGTCGGTGCGGTAAATGGTTCCGTGGTCGAGCTTGTAAAAGCGATCTCCCACCTGCGCCACAGATTCTCCGTGATGCAGTTTGGAGGAAGAAAATATTTGAAACCCCTCATCCCATAAGATGACCGGTAAAGGCATCCCGATGTGAACCTTATGGCCGTCTTCAGCCGTATAACTCAACAAATTAAAGTCGTGCGTATCCTCAAGGTGATGTTGGATGTAGGCGCGAATTTCTTCTTTAAGGTTGTTGGAAGATCCTTCGGCCTCTTTGGCAAAAGTGAACGAAGCAAAGCACAAGAAAAAAAGAAGGTTGATTTGCTTAAAAATATTCACCATTGGATCCCCTGATTGTAGTTTCAAAATTTGCTGCAAATGTAACCCATCTCAGGAACTTTTGCCTAACGTTTTTTAAAAAAATTTAAGGACGCTTAAAAGAAGTTTCGCCACAGGGGGATCATCGACAAAATCTAGCTTGGCTTTTGCTGGCGCACTAAAAATGCCAACTGAAAAGACAGGGCAATCAAATAGGGAATAAAGAAGAGCATAAATTCTTCCCGTGAGGTGGTGCCGTCTTGGGAAAACAGTGGGTAAATCGCTATAAAATAGGCGATTAGCTTGATGCTGCTACCGCTTAAGAAAACCAGTAACAGGGCACGGCTTTGTTTTTGGGCGAGGTAGTACAAGGCCCACAAAACGGCTGAAGCCACGGCTCCGTTAAGCAGGTAAGAGCGATCGATTGCCCTAAGGAGTGTGTGGGCGTCCATAGCAAGGGTGGCTTTTTGCAGGCTATGCGCCCCATAGAGGACACTCCAAAAAAGCAGAAAAAACAAAGCCCTTTTGGTCATTCAGCGTAAGTGTTTGGTTTGCTTGACAATCAAATAAAGGATGACCAACACCCCAAGAATGACCATGGCCATTGTACCATAGGATTTCGCATTGTCCAGTAGTGTGTCGATTTTTTGACCGCCAAGTACGGCCACATACATCACCCCTGCGACTTGAAAAGCCAGCCCAGAGAAAACCAGCCAGTGATTAGGCGGTTTTTTCATGTTCCTCTTCCTGCTTGGGGAGAGACTTTACGTCCGATGCGGCGTCTCCCATTGTACAGGTCGCGTTAAAGGTCGCGCCCGATTCGACAATCAGCCTTTTTGTGGCTACATCGCCTTCGATGATACAGGTGGGTTTTAGGGTCAGGTTTTCTTCTACAAAAAGATTGCCTTTGATTTTACCTTCTACATCGGCATTTTGACAGCTTACTCCACCCAGGATTTTTCCGTCTTTGCCAACAATTACTCGGCCGGCGGTCTTGATGGTTCCTTCGAGTATCCCATCTACACGAAAGTCTCCTTCAGAAATGATTTCACCTTTTATGGTGGTGCTGTTTTCGATACGGCTATACTGTCCGTTGGTGTCTAAATTTTTCATCTTACTCGGTTTTCTTCCAGCTTTTGTCAATGTGCATTTGCCGATAGGCTTTGCTCAAGATGACAAAGTTAGGTAAATCTACTATTAAATTTGAATTTGTACTAAGGGTATCTTTGATGGCCGCCACGCGATCGGGAGAGGTAATGCCATGAACGACGATGAATTCTTCTGCTTCGTTGAAAGGGTCTTTGGTCAATTTCCAAAAGCGTTGTTTGGCCAAAATCGGATCTAGCTGTTCGGTGAGGGCTTGTGCCATGCTGTCTTTTTTTTGCAGGGGAAAAATCCATTTATAGGCCACCAAGGTTTTGAGCTCGGTGGGGGCGTCAAGGGTTTGGGTTTTGAGCTGTAGCCGTTGCGCGGTTTGGGCAATGGGCGTTTCGGGATAAGTGTCTATTACCTCTTGCAGGGCCTTTTGCCAGGCTTCGGCTCCTTGAAGTCTTCCTAGGGTATTGGCTTTGAGCAGGGCCAGTTTGGGTGCATAATCGGTGGGGGCCAAAACCACCTGATAGGTCGCTATCTTTTGGAGAAGTTCGTCATAACGGTCTTGGGTAAAAAGATCGAGTAACCCGCTGTACAGGGCCTTGGGGCTTTGGTTGTTTTCAATGACCGAGTCGCTGGTGTTGGTTAATAATTGGGCATAGGCCGAGTCGGGATACAGGATTGTGAGCTTTCTTTTAAGTGCGTTTGCTCTTAAGCTGTCGCTGGTTTGACTGATTTTGTACAAATAATACAAGGCCGGTGCCTGAATTTCGGCTTTTGGGTTTTTGGGCAATAAGGAATCTAGCCGCTGTTGGCTCAAGGGTGGATTTTTAAATTTTTCGAGGTAAATAATCCCCAATTGCAGGTAGGCGTTGTGGTTGCGCTGGAGGATGCTGTCTTTTTGTTGAGGTGTTTTGGGCAAACGGTCGAGGTAACTTTGGGCGGTTTCCAAAACAATTTCTTGGCTTTTGGGCAGGCTGTCTTGCGTGGCCATAGCGGCGCCGACCAGGGCTTTTGACCATCGCCAATTGTCTGTGTTAGGGCGGTTGCCCCAGGTTGCGTCAAAATATTGTTTGCCTTCGACCACTAACAAGGGGTTGTAAAAGTAAAAGGTGTTTTTGGCTCCCCCACGAAAAAGCCCGGTTGCTGTTTTTTGCGCTGCAATGGCTGCCCGTTCTTCTGCCCGTTTATTGGCTAAAAAGGCTTCAAAAAATTGCCGCTGTTCGAGGGTGTCTAGGGCCATGATTCGCAGCAGGCTGTCTGTTTCGAGCCTTTGACGCTCATAGCTAACGACCCCATCCAAATTGTTGCGTTCTCTTTGGGTGCGTTTTTGGAGCAAACTCGCATCGGGTAAGAGCGGCAAAAGGCTGTCGAGGTAGGCCCCGGCCAAAAGATATTGTTGGTTTTCGAAATAATAATCGGCCAAATCACGGTAGTTGGCTTTTTGGGTAGGCTCATCCAGGGTTCTGGCTTTTTGTGAAAGGGATAAATACTGCTGGGCCAAGCTGTCGTTGTCTTGCTCCAGTTGATAGATGCCCAGCGCACGGTAGACGGTGTGCTTAAACTGGCGATTGTCATACCGATCCACCAGGTCGAGCATTTCGAGTTCGGGGTCGGGGCCTTGCTGTTGGGCTTCGATCAGCAATTGGTTGAGTTTGGCGTTGATCCAGAATTTTCGGGGGGTTCGTTTTTGGAGATCTACCACGTGTTGGTAGGCTCCATAGGCCGAATCTTTTTGCCCAAGGGCCTCAAAAAGTTGCCCGGTGATATAGTAATACCGCCCCTTAACCTTAGGCGCTTTGGCATGCTGGGCCGCGCGTTGAAGGTAATATAGAGCCGAGTCTTTGTTTTCTAACTTTAAAAATCCTTGTGCGACCGTGGCGTTGGCTAAAGCAAAATGTTTGCTTTGGGGGATTAGCCCCCGGGCCAAACTCCGTAAGTTGTTGACGGCGCTTTGATAGTTGTACAGTCGAATGTTGGTCTTTTCCCGCCAGATCAAGGCTTCTACAAAACTTTCGGGCCGTGCATAGTTGGATAGCAGGTAATTAAAGGCCTCCAGGGCCGGAAAAAAACGGCGGTCATAATAGCGCGCCTTTCCCAAAACCAGGTAGGCTGCATCGATTTGGTCGTTTTTTTGAACGCCCTTGATGTTCATCGAGTGTTTTTGAATGGCCTTGACCGCCTTTTCTTCGGCACGGTCAAACCCCGGAACAACGGTTGTGCTCTCTTCGGATTCCCCTTTTAATAAAATCGGCTCGACCTCCAACAACTCAAAAAAGTTGTCTTCGATGGTTTCGGCCAAAATAGTTTCACTCATTTGCAGGGCTTCCTCCCCGTTGAATAACACATTGTATTTGGTCGTCAGGCGATGGTATTGTCGGTTGGTAAAACGATTTTTTTTGGTCGAGCATGCGCCGAATAACACGGCCAAAACCAGCCCTGTGGCTCCCCAAAAAAGCGGCTTTGTTATGCGTGTACTCATCGCCCTTAATAACTGAAAAAAAGTGGGTTTAGTATAAATTATCCCTTAAAATAGGCCTCTAATTCAGAAAGGGTTTCGGTGGTTTTAAGAATGTCTTTGCGCAGCTGTCCTTTTTCGAGAAGAACAATACGGTTGCACACCTCGGTGACATGGGTTAGGTCGTGGCTCGAAATCAAAAAGGTGGTGTGCTGTGTTTGGGCCGTTTTTTGAATCAGTTCTTTAAGGCGAATTTGTGTTGTAGGGTCTAGATTGGCAAAGGGTTCGTCCAAAATAACGGTTTGTGGCGCCCCGATCAGGGCAGCTACAAGGCCCACTTTTTTTTGGTTGCCTTTTGAAAAGTCGCGGAGGTACTTTTTCTTGCCTAAAATTTCATCATTAAAAAGCGGGGCGAACGGTTCTAGCCATTCTTCAAGGGTCGCTTTGGAAACCTGCCGTAAATCGGCCACAAATTGAAAATATTCTTCAGGAGTCAAATAACCAATTAGGAAACTTTCGTCGATAAATGCCGCCGTGGTATTTTTCCAGGCTTCATTTTCGGAGACCACATGTCCATTGTTGATGACCTGTCCCGTGCTGGGACGAATCAGGTCCAAGATCAGGCTAAAAAGGGTGGTTTTTCCGGCACCATTGTTCCCGACCAATCCAAAGCACTGGCCCGAGGGGATTTCCAATTCGGGGATGTTTAATACTTCTTGGCTGCCGTATTTTTTGGTTAAGGTAGAAAGCGTAATCATACGTTAGGGGTTTTAGTAAATGCGTTAAGGGTGGTGTGTTTTCCTTTTATGTACCGCTTGACCACTTGGTCCAACAGGGTGTTGCGCAACAATAAGCCAGCGGTTCCAAAAACACAAAGCAAGGCTACGCCTCCATAAAAGCCCCAACCTAATGTGCCAAGCCAGAAAATCCCGACAGGAGCTAAGACTTTGGGAATAACAAAAAGAAATTGGGTCAGGTTAAAGGCTTGGGTGTTTTCAAAGGCCTTGGCTTTGACATTGAGTTTGATGGGCGTGCGATTGGCCGTGCCCGAAAACAGGGTAATGAAGGTGCCTAGACCTATATTAAACAAGGCGCCGGCCAGTATCAAGGCATAAACTTTTAGCCCAAAATACAGGTAGGGAATACACAATATGGCCGACACAACAATTGAAAGGGTCATCAACAACCATTTGGCCTTGAGGTAGCCTCTGTAAGAAAGGTTTTGGCACATCAGCAGGGCATAGTACTCACTGTCCCAGGCTGGAACATTTTGCCCGTAGGTTAGCATAAATCCCCCGGTAGTAAAAATGGCCGCAAACACCCACATGGGGCTTTCGGCATAGATGTCTTGTACAAAAAATATCAGGCCGTAGAACAAAAACAATACCGCCATCAATACTACTTGGCGGGCGCGAATGTTTCTAAAAATCAACCGCAGGTCGTTTTTGATCAAGGGGGCATCTTCTCCCAATCGGTCTAAAAAGTGTAACCGCATGCCCAAGACACGTTCACGCCGAGACTGCAGTCCCGTGTCCAAATAACATTGTTTGATTAAAAATCGGGCGGTCGCTCGTCCCATCAAAGCCAGCAGTGCCAGAGGCGCCAAAACCCCAAGGGGATGTTCATAGAGCCATTGCAGCCCTTGTCCCGCCCCGCTGATTACAGGAACGATTTCGTATTGTTCTAAAAAAAGACCGATCAAGACTCCCCCAACAATGGGGTATATCCAGGCGGTTTTACGGATAAAAAAAGAAAGAAAGTTGATGCTTAGCACTAAGGCCAACACACTAAACCACCAAGACAAGGCCTGTTGAGGCGCGACTCCTTTGACAATCAATACAATCGCAAAGGGCAAAAAGATCAGGAACGGACCCAAATTATAAAGTGACAAGGTGATTTTTAACAAGACATTGCGGATGATTCGCCGCTTGGGAATGGGCAAAAGCAAAAAGGACTGTATGTCGGTCACCGGAAGTTGTTGCAAAAAATACCG
>Ga0181568_10006699_pt1 | contig 10063 bp, 14 predicted proteins | sample 101ome_20_FD_133758 | JGI IMG/M metagenome (GOLD analysis project Ga0181568, IMG submission 133758) | Coastal salt marsh microbial communities from the Groves Creek Marsh, Skidaway Island, Georgia - 101404AT metaG (megahit assembly) | ecosystem: Environmental > Aquatic > Marine > Intertidal...
AGAGTAGAATTCAAGGTGATAGGAATTTAATTTTATTATTAATTTTGGCAATAGTACCTTCTCTTTTACAACCTTTTGAAGGCTACTTGATAATACATGGAATAAAAGTAACATTGCCTAACAAAACCTAAACTGCATTTAAAACGCAGTTTAGCCAAACCGTTAAAGAGATAATGAAAAAATCACAAATAATATTGATTTTCCTATTACTGGTTCAACTTCAGTCGTTTGCCCAAAAACTTTCCAGACATGAAAAAGATAGTCTTAAGATTGTATTAGACTATATAGGGAAACAAGACCAAAAACACCGTTGGGAAATAATGTACGGAACAAATATTCAATCAGAAATAGACTCTGTTAACAAGCTATCAATTGAGGATAAAAAAAGAATTGTTCGTGAGCACCATAAAAGCAATAAACAACAAATTGATTCTCTATTGAAGATTCAAGAAAAAATTGATTTAGAAAACAGAGATAAACTGATTGAAATAATTAATACTTACGGCTTCCCTTCGCCAAAAAGAACTAAATCCAATACAACAGATTATATATTACTTCATTTTTTATCCTCTGAGGATTTTGAATTGCTAAATCCAATTTTCTTAGATGAAATAAAAAAAGGAAATATGCCAGGAGAAATTTATGCATCATGGTATGATAGAATACAATACATAAATGGTTATCCTCAATTATATGGAGAATATATTACTAAGTATCCGTGTGTAGAAAGTTTAGAAAAAACAAATAGTGAGAGAAAAAAAATCGGCCTTAAAAGAATAAGAAAAAATAACTGTAGGTAACACATTATAAAGCAAATAGAGCGTTTTCGAGTTTAGTGAAGATAATTAAGTAAAAGATGAAAGAAGAAGATAAAAACAATTTAAGTTCAGACAAGCAATACGCCACAGCCGTTATTCTATCCGGAATTTTTGGTATAATAGGGATTCATCATTTCTATGTAAAACGTTGGAGAATGGGAATATTAGATTTTGGTCTGTTTATAGGAACATTGTTGTTTTATGTTTCTGGACATTCTCTAATAGCTGGTGGCTTGTTTATTATTGACTTAATTCATACTATTATAGTAACATACTTATTGCTTACAGGTCAGTATAGAGATGGTCAAGGTAAATTAATAACTTACCCAGGACAAAACATTTAAATTTATTATTAATCAAACTCAAACAAATATGGAAAATCAAACAATTCAAGCAGAACAAAAAAGTGATAAAGGTTTTGTACCAATGATTCTATTATGCTTCTTTCTTGGCGGATTAGGGGTGCACAGATTTTATGCAGGTAAAATTGGAACTGGAATACTAATGCTATTAACACTCGGTGGTTTCGGATTATGGAGCCTTATAGATTTCGTTATTATTGCTACCGGAAATTTTAAAGACAAAAACGGACTTAAAATAAAAAATTAAGGACTAAAAAATATTCAAAACATAGGGTTGGTATTAAACACTGCTAATCCCTATGTTTTTGTTATCAAATCTTAGGATATCAAAAAGCTTGTTGGTTTAAACAAGTTCATGTAACATTTCTCCTGAAAAAGGATCGAAAATTAAATACTTAGGAATAATTTCCAATTCCAAAAACCATCATCATTAACACAAAATCTCAGATAATAGCGCATAATTAAAACTGCTTAAAAGAGTAAATTAATGTGAAAAATCAACTGATTTTAGGCCCCAAAAACAAAAATGTTTAACTTTTTTCATTTTTTTTTAAACAAAATGGTTTTGAGCACAATTAAAGTCAAAAAAAATATTCTGAAAGATATACTATACTTGTGTTTCATTAAATTCATCACAGACTCTATATCGGGCTAATTATAGGTGTTTTTAGCTGTTTTAATAAAAGTCAAAAAAACGAACGAAACTATTGATATAAATGAGTTTCATAATAATTAATGACAACAATACAAAAGAAAGGCTAAGTACCAGAATTAGAACTTTTTATGTAATTTGCATGTATATACATGTAATATTATGAATTATACTAAACCAGACATCTCAACTTTACTGAGTTCTTTTGGAGAATTCTCAGATTTAAATGGACAAACGCTTAACAGGCTAACAGAGAAAATTTCTCGAAAGTTCTTCAAAAAAAATGAGTTCATATATTTGCCAGATGATCCTTCTCTTCATCTTTATCTATTAAAGGAAGGAAAGGTTAAAGTAGGTAAATATTCAGAAGAAGGTAAAGAAATGATTCTAAGAGTTAATCATGACGGAGATATCTTTGGGGAATTAAGTCTTATTCCCAACGAATGTAGAGGTAATTTTGCTCAAGTAACGCATGGAACAGCCGAAGTATGGATAGTTAGTATTCAAGATATTCAAGATTTAATGAGAGAGGATTTTGATTTTTCTCTAAGAATGACACACATCATTGGTAAAAAACTAATCAAAACCGAGAAAAGAATGGAGACTTTGATTTTTAAAGACGCTAAGTCTAGAATCGTAGAATTCATTAAAAGAATTGCGGGAGAGAGGGGAATTCCAATTGGTAAAGAAACATTAATCAAAACATCATTAACACATCTTGATATCGCTAAACTAACAGCAACATCAAGGCAAACTGTTACAACAACGTTAAACGAGTTAAAGGAAAGAAATCTGATTTACTTCGATAGAAGAAGAATTTTAGTCAGAGACATGGGAGCTCTAAAATAAAAAAGCCCATTTTCACTATGTAAAAAGTCCCTTCCGGGACTTTTTTTTTACATTTAGCTTATTGAATAACCATTATAAAAACAGTCACATGGACGTGAAAAAACCTCTTCACACACCAAAAAAACCTTTGGTTTTACCCACTAATCAAATGGCTATTTTAAAAAAAGCATCTCAGATAAAAAATACTAGTAATTGCTTTAAATCAAAATTGGAGAAGCACGAACTTTATCCTCTAAAGCCACAAAGTATAGATACTTTACAAATTAACCTGGGTAAAATGTGCAATCAAACTTGCAACCACTGCCATGTTGATGCAGGCCCCCACAGAAAAGAAATAATGTCTATTGAAACCATGAAGCAATGCTTGGCTGTTGTTAAAAATGAAAATATTAAAACAATAGACCTTACAGGCGGTGCACCAGAGATGAATCCTAACTTTAGATGGTTTGTAGAAAATTTACACGCTGCAGGCGCTAATATTATGGTTCGCTCAAACTTAACAATTATTAAAGCTAACCATCGCTATGAAGACTTACCAGAATTCTTTAAAAAACATAATATTCAGGTAGTTTCATCACTACCTTGTTATACCCAAGAAAACGTAGATGCTCAAAGAGGAAACGGCGTCTTTAAAAAATCAATTGAGGCACTCAAAGCACTAAATGCTGTAGGCTATGGCAAAAATAACTCCTCTCTAATTCTAAATCTAGTTTATAATCCTGGCGGACCACATCTTCCTCCCAACCAAAAGTTGCTGGAAAAAGATTATAAACAAAAAATGAATGATGACTTTGATATTTCATTTAATAATCTATTTACAATTACCAATGTGGCTATTGCTCGATTTTTAGATTACCTAGAAATTACTGGAAAAACACAAGAATATATGCAAAAGCTAATAGAGGCTTTTAATACAGAGGCTGCCAGTAATGTAATGTGCCGAAATCTTATATCTGTAGGATGGGACGGCTATTTATATGATTGTGATTTTAATCAGATGCTAGAAAAAAGAGTTAAACTTTCAAAAATACATCATATTAGCAACTTTAATTATACTCAATTAATAGATAGAAATATTGCTCTAGATCAACATTGCTTTGCCTGTACAGCTGGCATGGGAAGCTCATGCAGCGGTAGTTTAGTATAAATTTTGTAATTTTAATTATCACAAAAAAAATTACAATATCTAATCATGAATCACCAAAATCAGACCCTTATCATCTTTGCTAAAAATTTAGAAAAAGGAAAGGTTAAAACAAGATTGGCACAACAAATTGGTCATCAAAAAGCACTTGAAGTATACACAGAATGTTGCATTCATACCATGACAAGTACTTTTGATATTCCTGCCAGAAAAATGTTGTTTTATAGCAATTTTGTTCAGAATGGAGATTTTTGGGGTTCTGATGATTTTTTAAAATTTGTTCAATCTGGAGATGAACTTGGACAAAGAATGAAAAATGCGTTTAGAAGTGCATTTGATAAATCTCAAAAAGTAATTATTATAGGCACAGATTGCATGGAAATAACAAGAGATTTAATCAATGAAGCATTTTATCATCTTGATGCACATGATTATGTAGTTGGTCCTGCCAATGATGGAGGATATTATTTACTTGGAATGAAAGCTTTCAATCCAGATATATTTGATAATATCAATTGGAGTACTAATAAAGTTTTAAGCCAAACTTTAGAAAAAATAAATCCATCAAAAAGTGTTTTCACTTTACCAGAACTTATAGACATTGATACTTTAGAAGACCTTGAAAAAACACTAGCTTACGGAGCTATTTACTAGCTCTTTGAAGGGTTAAAAAGCCTCCCCTATAGTGAAGTACCAATAAAATTGATTTCCATAGGAAAGATCTAATCTAATACAGAGCCTATCGGTTCCAGGAGGAGTAAGTCTTACCCCTCCTCCTGCAGACCATTTTTGATAGTTCCACTGCCAGTCATTGATCTGGTTAAATACATTCCCGGTGGCTATAAAACCAGCCAAGGTTAGGTATGGATTAAACATTTTTCTAAGCTCTACTTGAGTCATCCAAAAATGATGATCTCTGTATTGGCCCCTAAAATAACCTCTCATAAATTGATCTCCTCCAAGCATTGCACTTTTATAAAAAGGAACTACCCCCTCATTAAAGTCAGTTCTAACTTGCCAAGCTATTATTAAGCTATTTAGACTAATAAACTTCCGATAATCTAGTCTTAGATTAGTAAACTCAAAGTCGCTCCTTAAAATCTTGTCATATCTTATCCATTCTATATTAAGATAAGCACCTTTATAACTAGCATTAACATTATCTCTTGTATCTCTTCTAATGACCCATCCCAAACCAGATGTTACCCCCCCTTCACTACCTACAATACCACTTTGGATAATTCCACCATCAAGTGTTTCTTTTAATTCAAAATCTTTGTACTGCTGCTGCAAACCAATGTACCACTTACCATCTATATTCTTAATACACTTAGCATTTTGGGTAAGTATATTGGCCGAATAATATTCAAATACAGAAGGATTAACTAGGTTACCTGTACCATAAAAAGGCAATGGAACAAAAGAGAATTCAAAATCTTCCTCAAAAAAGTATCGGTTGCCTGGAGTAAACATAGTCAAGGAAGATTCAAGATTATATTGACCTGTTTGGGCAATTAATGCTTTGGCTTTCAAAAAAGAAGAATGAGTTTGATTATTTTCAAAGGCCTTAGCTTTAATTTTAAATACCTGCATTAAACCCAAACCTGCCGAAAATTTGGTTTCAGGCGTATAATAAGCCACAGGTATAACTAGTTTTGAATTTATATCAGAACTATCTTTTTTGGCAGATAAAAAAAGTGCCAAAAAAACAAAAGTGTAGGTAAAAAGCAGCTTTAACATTTTACTTTAATATCTCTTTAAGCACTTCAATATTCTTTTTAGAATTGCCCACATAAGCTTCCTGATCAATAATAAATACGGGTCTTTTTAAAAAGGTGTAATCTTCCAGTAAATAATGCTTAAAATCAGCTTCACTAAGGTTCTTTTCTTTAAGATTTAAGGCACGATACTTTCTGGCAGACTTACTAAAAAAACCTTCATAGGAACCTACTTTGCGATATAAATATTCAATTTGAGCTTCACTTAAAGGTTGTTTTTTAATATCAATTTGATCAAAATCTTCTAAATCAAATTCTTTCATGATTCGCTTGCAAGTATCACATGTTGAGAGATAATAAATGGTATTCTTCATTCCTATAATTTTTTCGCATCCATAATTAGTAAGTCCATTTGCTTGATAGTAATCCATAAAATCTCTGCTGAAAACTAAATAATTCTATCTTATTAGAGACTTTAATTTGACCATTGCCAGTAGCAATCAAAGCATTTAGTTTTCCTTTTTCAATGGCTTCATAATCTTTATCTTTTGCCATAATAACACATTTAGGTGTACCTACCAACCCATTATAAAAAAAGCATTCAGCATCTTCAATTTTAATGGTAAATTCACCTCCATCATTACCCGTTAGCTTAAAATGTACAATAGTGTTATACCCTATAGATTCTGATGATTTAAATCTTTTTGGTAAATGATTAATTATCATTTTGGCTGTCCAATTGAGTTTATCCACCTAGTATTGTTTAAGCATTTTACCACAAGCCTCATAATGGGCAAACCAATTGGTAATATCTAAATCTATAACGCACACATTTCCTGGGCTAAAAGAAAAAGGGCTGCCAGATAAATAATAGCTTAACTGACTTATACCAGGATTATGTCCTACCCATAACACCGTTGATTTATCATCGGGTAATTGTTCAAAAACCTCTAATAACTGTTCCATAGGAGCCTCGTATATTTTTGATTCAAAGTGAATCAAATCTTTACTCATTGACATACCATCGACCAAAATTACGCCCGTTTGTCGAGTTCTTTTAGCAGCACTACAGATAATATAGTCAATTGGCCAATTATTAGCATTAATTTTAACAGCCTGAGCAGCTACAAAAGTCTTTCCATTTTCACTAAGCACCCTATCATAATCCATTGATCCTAAGGATGTTGGAAGTGCCTCTCCATGTCTTACCAAAATTATTTTTTTCATATACACTAAAAATTGTGGATTAATGCAAACAACCAAAGTTCTAATATCGAGTATATTGTGTTAAATTTCGTAAAGTAAAACGACATCTAAAAAATATGGCGAAAAGAACTTCTCAAACCGCTACAGAGACTGCCTCTAAATCTAGTAAAAAGACTAGTTCAAAAGAGAGCAATTCTAAAATTAAAGACCAAGACAGAAAAATATTTGTTTTAGACTCCTCTGCAATATTGCATGATTTAAACACTTTAATGAATTTTTCTGAGCATGATGTAGCTGTTCCAATTAGTGTTTTGGAAGAGTTAGATAACTTTAAAAAAGGAAATGATACTATAAATTTTACTGCTAGAGAATTTATCAGGTTTATTGATGAACTATCTGGATTACATACCTTAAGTGATTGGATTCCACTAGGAGAAGGCAGAGGAAAACTAAAAGTTATCTTGGAAGAACATTCGCAAATTAATGCTCAAGAGATTTTTGGAGACCACAAAGCAGATCATAGAATTTTAGATGCCGCTTTAAATCTGCATGAAGAATTCCCTAATAGGAAGGTTATTCTTGTATCAAAAGATATTAATCTTAGAGTTAAAGCGAAGTCTTTAGATATGCTCGCTGAAGATTATAAAACAGGTCAAGTAAAAGATATTGATGCACTTTATAAAGGGAAATCCTACAATGAAGAAATCAGTGAAGAAATAGTTGCTGAACTCTATAAAGAAGGTAAAATTGATAGAAGAAAAGTATTTGACAAAGCACCAACGGCTAATCACTATTTTGTTATCAATAACCATTCTAGTTCTGTGCTTTGTTACTACAATCCAAGAACAGACATTATTGAGTTGGTTGAAAAAACTAATTGCTATGGTATAAAACCAAGAAATGCAGAACAAACATTTGCCTTACATGCCATTCTAAATCCTGAAGTTAAACTACTAACTATACAGGGAATGGCCGGAACAGGTAAAACGCTTCTTGCTCTTGCAGGAGCATTAGAACAAAGAAGAAACTTTCATCAAATATTTTTAGCGCGTCCTATTATTCCATTATCTAACAGAGATATTGGTTATTTACCTGGTGATGCGAAGATGAAAATTGACCCCTACATGGAACCGCTATGGGACAATCTAAAGTTTATTCAAAATCAATTTAGTGACCGAACAAAAGATTATCATAGAATTAACGACATGGTGGCTAATGAAAAACTTTTAATTACGCCGCTGGCTTATATTAGAGGAAGGTCACTATCAAACATTTTATTTATAATTGATGAAGCCCAAAACTTAACTCCTCATGAGGTTAAAACAATTATAACAAGAGCCGGAGAAAATGTAAAGATTATATTTACAGGGGATATTTATCAAATTGATTCTCCATATCTAGACTCTAGATCTAATGGATTATCTTATCTCATTGATAAATTAAAAGGAGAGAAAGTATACGCTCATATTACACTAGAAAAAGGAGAACGATCAGAATTAGCTAATATTGCTAATAAACTATTATAAAATGGCAAGTAAGACATCAGAAATTAAATTATCTATTGAATTAGACCAAGAAAACATTCCTCATAAAATAAGATGGGAAGCCCAAGGAGGACAAACCTCTAGATTGGCCGATGCATTTCATCTTTATATCTGGGACAGCCAAGATAAAGCTGTTTACAATATGGAAATGTGGACCAAAGACATGTTGGTTGATGATATGAATATTCATTTCTTTCAATCTATTATGCAAATGGCAGAATCTTACCAAAGGGCTACAGGAAATAAAGATATCACCAAAATGATAAAAGAATTTGGCTATCAATTTGGTGAAGAAACTAAGATTATTCAAAAGCAGGAATAATGATACTCAGTAGGGATTCAATAAGTACCCGAAAGCAACAAGATTATAAGGATCTAATTGCTCAAATCAATGCCTTAATTGAACCAGAAACAAATCTTATAGCCAATCTATCCAATATAATTGCTCTGCTTAAAAACACTTTTAATTGGCTCTGGGTAGGCATTTATTTTAAAGATCAAGATGATTTGGTCTTGGGGCCTTTTCAAGGTCCAGTTGCTTGTACAAGAATTCCTATAGGAAAGGGCGTTTGTGGGCAATGTGCATTACTAAATGAGTCCATCATTGTTCCTAACGTAGAAGATTTCAAAGGACACATTGCTTGCTCTAGTTTATCAAAATCGGAAATCGTTATTCCCATCACTGATACTAACGGACAATTTATAGCCTTAATAGATATTGACTCAGATGAGTTAGATCATTTCGATACCATTGATCAAACCAATCTTGAATATATTTCTCGTATCATTAAGGAAAAACACTACGCTTAATCCTCTTCCTCTTTATGAACCCCTTTTCTGAGTTTTCTAAATTTATGCTCGGCAACGCCTATAATGGTAAGCACTAATACTGTAATGAGTGTTAAACTAATGGCAGCTCCATACTGAGTAAAACCAATTAATGAGCCAATACCAGCCATAATCCATATAACGGCTGCACTCGTAACACCATTTACAAGCCCATCTTTATTAAACATTAAACCTGCGCCTAAAAATCCAACACCCGTAATTACCTGCCCCAAAACCCTTGTTCCGTCTATAGTTTGCCCCTGCACAACAGTAGATAAAACAACAAAGGTATAGGTACCTAAGCAAATAAGTATACTTGTTCTTATACCTGCTGGCTTACCAGACAATTGCCTCTCTAGACCTATTATGGTTCCACAAAGCACAGCAATAGATATGCCTTCTAAAGTAAAGGGTAAAATATATTCTAAAAACTGATTCATTTGATATTTTATACCCTATAATCTAGCAAATTGTTATATTTCATAATGAAAACTCAAACCCATATACTCAACCAACATACATCTAAACCTATCATTTTAGATATTGAGTTAGCCAATGAAGAGGATGCGCCATTAATCATTTTTGCACATGGATTTAAAGGATTTAAAGACTGGGGGCATTTTAATTTACTCTCGAAAGCTTTCAGTGAAAAAGGATTCCATTTTTTAAAATTCAACTTTTCATGCAATGGAGGTACTATTGAAAACCCTATCGACTTTCCCGATTTAGAAGCTTTTGGCAACAATACCTTTAGTCAAGAGCAAGAGGATCTGCAAATTGTTATAAATTGGGCTTTTGATTATTTACAACCCTCCTCTGTTATTTTAATGGGGCATTCTAGAGGAGGCGGAGCTACCATAATTAAGGCAGCTAATGATAAAAGAATTAGTAAACTTATTACATTGGCTTCGGTTGCAAGCTTTGATAGATGGACAAAAGCAG
>Ga0181568_10006703_pt1 | contig 10059 bp, 6 predicted proteins | sample 101ome_20_FD_133758 | JGI IMG/M metagenome (GOLD analysis project Ga0181568, IMG submission 133758) | Coastal salt marsh microbial communities from the Groves Creek Marsh, Skidaway Island, Georgia - 101404AT metaG (megahit assembly) | ecosystem: Environmental > Aquatic > Marine > Intertidal zone...
ATTTCTATGGGTAAAAATGCTTTATCATCTTTTCCAGGATCATCAATAGTATCGAATAAGTTTTGAGCATTAATAGACATAACACTAATATTTTCTGCATTTAGATGATGTAATGAGAAAAATAAGATGAAAGTAAAAAATATTTTAAGCATTTAGATCTCTTATTTTCAATTTCATATCAAATGGAAGATCTTCTATTAGCTTGTTTGCAGAGCTATATTCTAGTAATTTTTTTAGTTTTTGATCACTGAACTCTGTAACCTTTCGAGCATTTAGATCCATATGAGCTAAAACTGTTTCAAATATTGCTGATAATTCTCCAGCCTCATTTTGAAGAATACCTACAAAATGGAGTAGCTTTTTATTAACATTTGCAAGATAGAATGATGGGTATACCTTGTCGTCTAATTTAAATTCTTTTAAGTATCTAATATTATCTTCAAGGGTGAATGTTGAAAATCCACTTGCTAGATATGCATCATCAAAACCAAGATCTTTGCAATACATTGCAGTGTAAACACTATCAAAGAGCTGGTAATAATAATTAACATTCATGTGGCCATTATGATCACACATCTCTTTTGTAACAATTTTTATTTCAGATTTATAAGGAAGTGCTTGCATTTATTGTGTATGAAGTAAAAAAAAGCCCAGTAAACTGGGCTTTATGAATAATTTATATGATCTTAAAAACTTACTCCAGCCTGAAGACCATATGTTCTTGGTTCTGTGATACTTCCGTACAGGTTACCGCCTTGGAAGTTACTACCTGCTCTAAGATAAAAAATATCTCTTGAGTCATCTAAGTTTTTAACAAAAGCTCTCAAGTACCATTCTCCATTATTAGGTGTATAACTAACTAATAAGTCGTCATTATGAAACTCTGGTATGTCAGATCTTTTATTATTCCATATATCAGCATAAGACTGTCCTCTGAATTTTCTTGAAAGTCTTACATCAACTGACCCTTGTGGCAAAATAAAAGTTTTAGTAATTGCTACGTTATAACCAAGATCAGCTTGGGCTGGAACTCTATTTCCAGAAACATCTTGAGCAACGCCATCGTTAGTACAAGGTATGGGTGGGTTGTTTAAAGGTGCGGCTGGAGCTAAGCAGATAAATCCAGCAGATTTATATACTGTCAAACCATTATCCATAACACCAGCAGTTAATAAGCCTAAAGCAGGAGTATCTACAGCACCTAAGTAAAATGGCAATCCAGTTACTGGATGGGTTCCAACACTACTTGCAGCAGCTGGGTTTAGTGGATCAATTAGCTTATCTGAGGTGCTTTTTACTTCAGAGTCTGATACTAACCAATTAAAGTCAATCCTTGTAGTCTCATTAAGAAAAGCAATCATACTTCCTTCAAAACCTGAAATTTCTGCATCAATATTCCAGTTAATAGCAGAAGTATCTTTAATAGCACCAACCTGCATTCCGTTTCTGTTATCAACATAGTAGTTCATATTCAGCCTAATAGCTCCACCAGCTAAAATTGATCTAAAGCCTAAATCAAAAGTTTCTGACTCCTCTTCACCAAATTTAAATGGAACAGAGGTAGAAGCTAAACCAGGATTAAACCCACCAGGTTTTGATGCAGTCGTAAAACTTGCATAAACCATTATGTCATCACTTATGTCGTATTGATAAGCAGCCTTATATGATAAAAACTCATCTTCTTGAACATCATATCTGGCCCCAGTGTTGTTATCTCTTTCATAAAGACCAGTCTGTGGTCCTGTTCCAGTCAACCATGAGGATGTTGGATTTCCACAATTAGCTTCAGTTAAACATGCTATTGCATTGTTAGCTACCGACTGATCGTCATACCTAAAACCAAGTGTAAGTTTAGAAACTTCAGATAGTTCAAAGTAGAACTCACCAAAAGCAGAATTTGTTTTTGTTCTTACGTTAGAATCCTGAAGAACACCACTAATCTCTATAGGAGTATGAAAAGCAGGCATTCCAGCTCCACCTATTTGTTTTACGGCACAAACATCGCCGTTTACTCCAGGTGCTAATGTAACTGTCCATGAGCCAATAATTGGACATAAAGCTTCAGGTGTAAATTCTGCACCAGCAGCTTCAGCTAAAGCTTGGTTAAATTGTAACCCGCCATATGATGAAAGATCGGGTAAGCCTAACATCTGAAATAAAGCATTGTATGGATGATTACCAAAATTAGCCATAAATGACGAACCAGCTGTTTGTACAGAATAGTTGTTATCATTTCTTCCGTCATATGTATATAAACCTAAAGTGTAGTTAAAAGGGCCATCAAAATTGGAGATTAAGTTCATCTCAAATTGCTGGTCGTTAGAATAAACATCAGAGAAATCATAGGTTCTATCTGTATCAACAAACTCACTAAAGTGAAGGAAGTCTATAGTACCGCTTACATCAGGCGCTGAAGGATCTATTAATTTTGCTAAACCAGCAAAAGTATCTGTTCCAACGGTACCATCATTATCATTCATTTGATGGAATTCTCTGGTATCGTATGAATATTTTGCTATAAATGTATAGTTATCGAATTCCTTAACTAACTCAAGCGTAGAAAAAGATGTATCTTGCTCATGAGTTGGATCTCTATTCAAATATGTTGATCTAAATGGATCATCACTTACAAGAGCATTAACATAAGTATTTGAAATTGGGCCAGCATATAGATGGGCTAAAAAGTTTAAGGCGCCAGTATAGTGACCTCTAGTATCAGCTATTTGGTTAGCCTCTCCTCTTTCAAATGGACTACAACCATAAAGTTGATCTTGCTTACAGAAAGATAATTGTTCTTGAGGCCTATTGTCATCAGCAGTATTGTGTTGAGATGTAAACTTCAATAAAAGAGTATCACTAAGAGTTACATCAACAGATAATCTTATGGATTGCTCATTTCTATCATCATAAGTGGTTCCTAGATAAAGGTTATTCATATATCCATCTCTTTTGTTTGAAACCAATGCTAGCCTAGTTAATACGTTATCATTTATTGGTAAATTTAAAACCGCCGTAGTTCTTACTTGATTATAGTCCCCAATAATTACATCAACAGAACCGCCTGCTTCTGAAGAAGGCCTTGCAGTTACAAAATTAATAACACCGGTTGTAGCATTTCTTCCGTTTAAAGTTCCTTGAGGGCCTTTTAGGACTTCTATACGCTCTAAATCATATAAACCAATATCATTAAACACACTATCATTAACACTGTGTCCATTTGAGGCTGTTACAACTGAAGCAGTATTAGCTGCTCCAACGCCAAAAGAACCAATACCCCTAATTGTGTATGCCGAGCCTGAGCCAACTGACTTTCCAACTCCAAGACCTGGAACAGTTTCTGCAATATCAGACATATCAAATATTTGCTGATCTGCAATATCATCAGAATTAAAAGCATCTATTGAAAGGGCAACATCTTGAAGTGATTCTTCTTTCTTAGTTGCAGTAACAACTACTTCTTCGATTTCTTGCGCAGATATTGAAAATGTAAATACCATACTAAAACATATGGACATTTTCAGAAAATTAATTTTAGACATCTAAATCCCCTATTTATAATGATTAATGTATGTAGATTAATTTAGTTACAGCAATATTGGTATTAAATTGCATATAAATTATATATATATTTTCTTATATTAAATAATAAGGCCTCAATTGTATAAGACCTTATTATTAAGGTTATTTTTTGAATTCAAATTAAAAACTTGTGCCAAATGAAATACCCCATGTTCTTGGATCAGTAACAGTTGCAAACTTGTTACCGCCCTGAAGACCACTTGCTAAATACCAACTACCAATGTATCTATCATCTGCAAGGTTTTTAGCCTCAAGTCTTATAAACCAATTACCATCGTTTGGACGATATGTAGCTGTAGCATCTAAGAACTTATGCTCAGGTATTTGAAGATGTGGTTGGTTATAAACAGTACCCTCTCTTTCTGACATGTATCTATATGCTAGTCTTAATCGTGTTGAACCATTTTCTCCAATAACATCTTTATTAAGGCCTATGCTATAAGATAGCTCAGGTGATTGAGGTAATTTATTACCGGACACATCCACTGGTATACCAGGGTTCTCACACCCCCCCTGACCCACTGGAGCAAATGGATTAAATGGTTCAAGACATAGATATCCAGCAAATTTATATACAAGGCCAGTATCTGTTGCTCCAACAGTTAATACACCACCTTCACCAAGCTGTTGAACAAGGCCTCCACCTAGAGCAGCTGGAAGCATAGCTCTGGATGTTGCATTATTTATATTTGTTGGATTAATAAGAGATAGGTTAGTAATTTCTGATTCTGCTTTTAATAAAGTAACATCAATACTAGTGGTCTCATTTAAGAATAAAATCATATTACCTTCTAAACCACTTACTTCAGCATCAGTATTAACATTTTTTGAACCAGCATTCACAATTGATGAAATTAACATTCCATCAGTAGTATTCTGAAAATATGCAGCATTCAATAGCATTGCTCCATCAAGGAAGATTCCTTTTGCTCCAATTTCAAAAACTCCTGTTTCCTCTTGATCATATGGATCAGGAATACCAAGTTCATTTGGATTATTTCCACCAGCTTTTACAGCAGTTGTATAACTTGCGTACAACATTCTGTCATCATCAATGTCATGCTGAATTGCTAGCTTGTATCCTACTGCATCATCTGCTTCAACAACCTGTGTTGGGAAAAACCCATATTCACCAGTAAGTTTTTGAGATGTAGGATAATTAGTACATGATGTAAATGATAAACATGAGAACACACTATCTTTAACCACATCATCGTTATATCTAACACCAACAGTAATTTGTGTTTGCTCAGATAAGTCATAATAAAGCTCACCTAAAATAGCTTTAGATTTAGTCCTGATATGGTCATCATTAAAGAAGCCTTGAACAGGAACTGGTGCAGAATAACCAGTCAATAAAGATGGTAATGCATCCGAACTAAACCCAGATAATGCCCATGGAATATAAAAATCAACTGATCCAGAACCAGCTAAAAACCCACCAAATACTGGGACATTATAGGGATGCGCGACAGCATCTTGAGCAATTAAATTCCATGATGCGGTCTGAACCTGGTAAATATTTCTGTTGGTCTGATCAAAATGATAGTAGCCTATTTGAAAATTTAAAGGTCCATCTAAATCAGATATAAGAGTTACTTCAGCTTGCCAAGTCTCAGTTTCATCATATGCAAATTCATAAGTTCTATCAGCATCTATAGTCTCACAGAATGTACTGTGGAATCCGCCAAAACAGCCTTCCCATTGCATTGGAATTAAAGACGCCGGATGTCCTGTAGGAAATAATCCAGGAAATGGAGCAACAGCTTTGTTGTAGTCATTGTCACCCATATGATTGTATAGTCTTGTTGTATAAGTCCCCTTAACAATCACATCATAATTATCATTTAAATCATGATTCATTTGTATCTGTGCTAACTCATGTTTTTGCATTAAAGTAGGATCTCTATTCAAGTTAACCTCATCCATTGAATTCAATACCGTTATACCAGAATAAGAATCCGCTGTAGGATTTGAATTCAAAGCAGCAGCAAAATTAAAGAAGCCCGCCGTACTTCCATTAACATGTGATGTTTGACCAATAGACCCTACAGTAAAGGGAGAACAACCAAATAATGGATCAGATTCGCAAAAATTAACTCCGATATTTTGTCTATTGTCGTCAGCTTTTTGATAATCATATGTGAATTCAAATGAAGTTTTTTCATTCATATCAAAATCAATAGAAAGCCTCGCAGATTCTGATTCTCTTCCATCTATATCATTGCCAGTGTTTATATTTCTAATGGTTCCGTCTCTTTTAAATAATGATGAAGCAAGTCTCATGGAGATCCTCTCATTTAGAGGAACATTAAAAACTATATTTGTTCTTTGTGAATTAAAATTTCCACCTGTTATTTCTATACTTCCCTCAAGTTCTCCAGTTGGTCTTGCGGTAACTAAATTCACAAGCCCCTGAACAGCGTTTCTTCCTGATAGAGTGCCTTGAGGTCCTTTTAGGACTTCTATTCTTTCAAGATCATGGAAACCTGTATCGTTTAAAGCTGAAGACCCAACAGCATGACCATTGATTGATGTAATTAATGAAGGTACAACAGCCGCGCCAACCCCATAAGAGCCCACGCCCCTCATTGAATATGAAGAGCCTGAACCAAGTGCCTTATCAACTATAAGTCCAGGTACGACTTCTGCTAAGTCACTAAAATCCTCGACCATATTCTTATCAATATCTTCAGCAGTAAATGCTTCAATAGACACTGGAATATCTTGAACAGATTGCTCTTTTTTTGTGGCAGATACAACAACTTCCTCAATTTCTTGAGCAGTTATAAAAGCTGTAAATATAAGCGAAAGATAAAAAGAAAAACTCAGTGATAACCTAGTAAACTTTAACATAATAGTCCCCCCCTAAAATGGTTTAAAGTATGTTCTTTGTTTAATATATCACTAAAAAAAATATAATTAAAATATATATATATAAATTATATTATTTAATTATATTTATAAATTAATATTATTTATAGTTATTATGCCAAGGATGGCATTTGCTAAGTCTAATAATTGCAAGATATGTTCCTTTAAGAACACCAAAACGCTGTATTACATCTATAGCATATTCCGAACATGTTGGAGTAAATCTGCAACTTGGTGGAAACATAGGAGAAATAAAATATCGATAAAACTTTATTGGAAGAATAAAAATTCTGGCTATCATTAGCTAACTTAAAATATTGTTTTCTTCATTTATTTGTTTTAAAGCAATTTTAAAATCTTGAACTTCTGTATCATTGCTACCTATTCTTCTTATAGAAACAGTTCTATTGTTTTTCTCATTTTTACCAATAACAAGAATAATTGGTACTTTTTTAGAACTATGTTCTCTAACCTTATAGCTAATCTTCTCATTTCTAAGATCTGAATCACACCTTATTCCTGTTTCTTCTAAGGCATGAATTATTTCTTCAGCATAGTCATCAACATCTGAAATTATAGTTGCAACTATAACTTGCATAGGAGCTAGCCAAAAAGGAAGTTTGCCTGAGTAGTTTTCTATCAAAACCCCAATGAATCTTTCAAAAGAACCTAATACAGCTCGATGTATCATAACAGGCATGTGTTTTTTACCATCTTCACCAACATATTCAGCATCTAGTCTTTCAGGTAAATTAAAGTCTGCTTGGAAGGTACCGCATTGCCATTCTCTGCCTATTGCGTCTGTGAGAACAAAATCAAGTTTTGGGCCATAAAAAGCCCCGTCTCCTTCTTGAATTTCAAAGGGAAGGTTAAGTTTTTTAATTGCTGATTCAAGAGCATTTTCTGCTTTATCCCAAACTTCATCAGAACCCACTCTTATTTCAGGACGGGTCGATAGTTTAATATCAAAATTTTTAAACCCTAAATCTCTATATGTCTGTGAAAGAAGTTCTATGAATAACTTTGTTTCAGATTCAATTTGCTCTTCCGTACAAAAAATATGGCCATCATCTTGAGTAAAACCTCTAACACGCATAAGCCCATGCATTGTTCCTGATGCTTCATACCTATGACAAGAACCAAACTCCGCATAACGAACAGGTAGATCCCGATATGACTTCAACCCTTGATTGTATACCTGAACATGACATGGACAATTCATTGGTTTTAATGCGTTAGTCCTTTTTTCATTAGCATGCTCCTCATCTATCTCAGTTATGAACATATTTTCTCTATACTTATCCCAGTGACCGGATGCTTCCCATAGTTTTCTATCGACTACCAAAGGAGTATTAATTTCTTGATAATCAAATTCCCTTAGCTTATCTCTCATAAAATCTTGCAGAAGTCTATATACAGTCCATCCATCAGGATGCCAAAACACCATTCCAGGCGCCTCTTCTTGGAAATGAAAGAGATTCATTTCTTTACCGATTTTTCTATGATCTCTTTTTTCAGCTTCTTCTATAGATTCTAGGTAAGCATTTAAATCTTTTTCATTTTTCCATGCTGTTCCATAAATTCTTGTAAGCATTTTATTTTTTGAATCTCCTTTCCAGTATGCTCCAGCAAGTTTTGTTAACTTAAAAGCTCCTATGTGCTTTAGGCTAGGCAGATGAGGTCCTCTGCACAAATCTACAAATTCATCATTTTCTTGATAATAAAGTTGAAAATTATCTTCTTGTTCAGATTCATTAATAATAGATTCTTTATAAGGTTCTGCATTAGAGCTAAAAACTTTTAATGCATCTTTTTTTGAATGTAATTTTTTAATAATTGCAGACTTAGAATTAACTATTTTCTGCATTTCTTTTTCAATTTTTTCTAAATCATCAGGAGTAATAGGTTTTACAAATTCAAAATCATAGTAAAAACCATCTTTAATCGTTGGTCCAATGGCTAACTTTGCATCTGGATAAAGGTTTTTAACAGCTCTTGCAAGAACTTGTGCGGTAAGGGTGTGCCTCATGATTTCAAGCCCTTCATCAGAATCAATAGTTATTATTGATACATCAGAGTCTTCATTGATAGGATCGCATAAATCTTTTTGAATGCCATTTACAGATACAGCTAAAGCAGCTTTGGCCAAACCCGGGCCAATATCGTTAGCTATATCTAGGCCATTTGAGCCAACCTCTAGTTTTCTAACACTCCTATCTGGTAATGTAATTTTCATAGAAGGTATTATATAGGTAAAAATTTTTAGTTTGTATTATGGCACCAACCATTGTGATGCATAATTGTCATTCCAAGTATGCAAAGCTCTTCTGTGTCCAGAGCTTTTTAAATGAAGAAACTCTAATGAATTAAATGTAAATATCAATACAGCAAAATTTATATACCCATCTTCAATATTACCGTCCTTAAGATCATATTCATTTGGGTTATCTATCTTAAAAGAGGAACCTCCTCTGACTGAATAACACTTTTTAGACCTATTTGTTGATCCATCCCATGCATTTCGCGTAACAGAATTATGATAATGAGATTCTATTGTGCCTTGTAATTTTATTTGTACCTTTAGTATTGGATCATAACCTAAAACAGAAGCTGTGCTATTTTTTTTATATTGTTTTATTTTAGGGGCTCTATAATCAGTATGAAATCTCATAAATCTATCTTTAAGATTAAATTCTCTTAATACCATTACACGAGAAACTATTTTTGAATCCTCAATAGAGGAGACTGTCGGTGAATGAAAAAGAGTTTTTGCATTTTCTACTGCATCAGAGAGAATTTGATCAGCTGTTATTAGAGTCTGTTCGATATTATCGTAAGAATCTGGAAGATCATAGTTAGAAGATTTTGCAGGAATCATGACTTTACGCTCCAGTCAGTTCCTTGTTGATTATCTTTGATTTCAACATTCATATCTAAAAGTTCTTGTCTTATTTGGTCTGCCCTTTCAAAGTCTTTAATTTTTTTTGCCTCTAGTCTCTCTGCAATGAGTATATTAATTTTCTCTTCATCAATATTTTTATTTTTTACAGATAACCAATCCTTATAAGAAGACTGACATACCCCAATAAGATTAGTTGCTCTAGTTAAATTAGTTTTAAATAAAGGCAATTCATTTTCAGATATTGAATGAAAATCTTTAATCATCTTGTTGAGATTTGCAATCAATCCTGGAGTATTTAGATCATCTAAAAGAGGTGATATAAAACTGTCAGACAAACTTAAATCTTTTGATGGCTCAACCTCTTTAATTTCATTCAATAAGTTATATAGCTTATCCAGCAATCTTTTGGACTGATGAATAACTTTTTCGTTCCAATCAAGAGCCTGTCTATAATGAGATGAAAGAAGTGCCAGTCGAACTACTTCTCCATGATTTGAATCAGTTAAATCTTTAACCAAAGAAATGTTACCCAAAGATTTGGACATTTTTTCGCCGTTCACTGTTACAAAACCATTATGCATCCAATAATTTACATATGAATTTGGATTATTAATATCAGCAGATGAGCAACAACTTTGAGCAATCTCATTTTCATGATGGGGAAATGTAAGATCTCTTCCACCACCATGAATATCAAAAGGAAG
>Ga0181568_10006705_pt1 | contig 10058 bp, 15 predicted proteins | sample 101ome_20_FD_133758 | JGI IMG/M metagenome (GOLD analysis project Ga0181568, IMG submission 133758) | Coastal salt marsh microbial communities from the Groves Creek Marsh, Skidaway Island, Georgia - 101404AT metaG (megahit assembly) | ecosystem: Environmental > Aquatic > Marine > Intertidal...
CACCGAAAAGTGATCCATGGTAGTGACAATGATGCCTGAAAGGAATATGACTACTTCCACACCCTCTCTGAACAGCACGGCAAAAACGACCAATCCTAACAGCAGAGAATTGTGTGTGGGCAACGTTTTGAGGTGTTGACTAGCACCGTGGCAGAACCAAGCAACATAGGACAATACAACTGCTGTAAATAGGCTGATTAACGCTTCAAATCGCTCTATATTAGCGTGGTTGCCCAAGATCTGAACAGTTATACTGCCCAGAGCCAAAGTGGCTAAAATAGCCCCTGCTACAGCAAAATATATGCTTCTGATCTGTGCCTTGTTATTACCAACCGCAGTGAGGGCCAGCATGGCCAAAAGCCAGGCTTCTAGGCCTTCTCTGGCTATTACAAAAGCACTTGTCAGTAATGGTGTCATCTAGTTGCGAATAGTTATTAGTTGCATCTGTACTTATTGTACCATATAGAGATGGTTGTGTCAACTGAAAGTGCGTGTTTTTTGATATTGACAAATCTGAACAATAATGTACTATGTGTTTAACGCATACCAGATATGCTAAATACAAAACACGTTCGAGCAATATGCTTGGAAGTAGGCAGAAGCCGAAGGAACGCACCTAACCTTATAAGGAGGGTGACATGAACTTTAAATGGGATTTAAAAAAACTGTTCTCGGAAAAGAGCAGAGAGGTATCGGCCAAGGCCCAGTTAAGGAAAAGAAGCATGGATTCTATTGCTAGACCAAAGGCAAAGAAAAACATAACTTCAAAAGATCCAAGACTTCAGGGAATTTAATTACATCTTTTAGGACGTGGTCCAAATTTAACCGTTTTGGCCACGTCCGGAGTAAATAGATCTGAAATGATTTTCACACAGTATCACGCCAAAGCATTACTAACCGTTGCCGGTATGGCCTTCATTATCATGACCTTGACAGGTTGTGTGAAACCAAAGGTTGCCGACCAGACAGGCCAACCAACGCTCACAGACACGATAGCCAACATGGGCAAGACTGGAAAAGTGATAGGATGTGTGTTTGCTCCATGGACAGAAGAGTGCAAGGCCTTGAAAACGGACAAAAAACCACATCAATCTCAGGAAGAGTATCTAGAAGAAGTCAGCGAGGACTTTGAAAAACTCGATAAAGAGTTAGAATCTAATTAATTTCTTTTGTTTCTTTTGTGAACAGGTGTTCCTGCACAGTTTTACCTGTTTCTTTTTTCACAATGATCTGAACACCCGTGGATGTCATGCCTTGTGTGATCTTTCCGTTTGCCACACCAACGACGGCACCAGACATTGGCAACAGTGATGTCACCATGGGTGCCGCACAGTTGGTAAGTGAAAACAAGAGTAGAATCGCTAGTGCTCTCACTTGTCCTCGGCTTTTTTTATAAGTTCGCAAGTTTTTTGGTCTGCATCAAGTCCTTGTTGCTTGTCATACACCCAAGCATATGAGTAATAGATGGTGTCACCTTTCTGCATACACTTCTTGCCAAAACTTACTTTTGGGTTTTTTGGTACGGAGCATCCTATCAACAGCAACGATCCAACCAAGATTGATAATATTGTCTTCATATATTAACTATAACACAATTTTACTTTTTGTCAAACGGTGTTGGCAGTCTTTTGTCAAATTGTTGCTGTGTGATCATCTCCAATTCTACACAATCTGCGCCGGCCTTGTACCAATCCCATACTTCTTTGAGTATCATTTTGTATGGGAAATAACCATAATACCAAGTGTCATACTTTTTTTGGAAATAGTATGACCCGTCTGGTTTGAGTTTGGTCACTTTGAATTTATAGAAACATTCGGATTCCATTGCCTAATTGTACAACATTTTTGGTAGTAGTCAACGATAAATATTGGTAGGAGAATATTATGTTTTTGACAATTGGATTCGTAGTAGGTTTTGCCGCAGGTTGGTACGTCAACGAAAAATTTGAAGACCTGGCAGGACTTATCAAATTCTGGAAAAAGAAATAATTAATTTTTTGTAAATTGTTTCCTAAAGCACAATCTGTTTGTGTTGCCTCCTCGGCTATACTCATTGTATTTTCCGTTCCTATCTATGCCAAACAACACACAGGCACTGGGTTCCACTGATAGTTTCTCACATAGTTCTATCTGTTTCTGTCTGTATTTTTCGAAAGTATGATCTGCACCAAACTTGTCCATCATGTAATATCCCAGTCCACAAGAAAATTTGTTTACGTATTGATTCTGTTGATAGGCTATCATTAGGTCATCGTCTATTCCTTTTGTAAATCTTATGCCTATGCGATAATGAGGGACGGGAAAAACTTTGCTGAGGCTTGTGGTCACAACCTTGATGCATTGATATGAAAGATCTATGCTGAGTCCCTTGGCTAGATTGATGTAGGCCATGTCTACAAGAACTGGAACCTGCTGTTTTTCGCAACTGTTCATGATCTTTTCAAAGTCGTCTGGTATGTTTCCTGTGTCGGCGAACGGACAACTTACAATCACGACATCGTCCTTTTCTATAGGACCGTCCTCTATCCACTTGAATGATTTATACACTTCTCTTGCCGCTATCTGATGATAGAAGTATTCACCTCTGAGCAGACGTAACCTTCTGTGATTGGTGACCTGATACCATTTGTCAAAACTTTCTGTCGTTCCTTGACTGACCGTCTTGCCATCAAACGTGCCCAATCCTGATATTTTGTGAGTCGACGGAAACCATTTCGAATATTCTTCCAAAAACAAGTCTGACTCAAAATCTGCCAAAGAATGAGAATGTTCGTCGATTATGTTGAACAGATGATTGTTTTGTTCAAAATCTTCGATGCACCATGCTCCGCCGTATGGTTTCTTTTTTAAGTCGGGTATGTTATGTTTTTTTAGCACCATCTTGATATCAAATAATTATGCACAGCAATGAATAGTTTCCTTGATATTGACATTCCAAATTTGGAAATTGTGAACTATGGACCAGCGGTACCCCAACCGCCTGTCGCGTCCACTGTATCACAATTTGACAGGTATCAACACATATTTGACAAAACCAAAATCTTGATAACATTTTCGGACCTGTTAAATCATAAGTTCACAAAGAAGTATGTGTTGCTATGGCACATGAACTATGTCAATTATTGCGGAGATCCCGAACCGGCCAGCAGACAAAGTTACAATGATGTAATAAAAAAAATCAGTAAACAAAATCCGGACAAAAAATTTTTTATAATTGATGAGATAGCAGTGTTAAACATAGACCAAAAAGAATTTCCAAACGTGCAGGTATGGCATAGAAAATTCCAATTCAATCTGCAGGTTTTGTTTGAAGATGAAGTTGATATAAGTCTGCATCGTAAACATTGGTTTGTTTCTATCCTGGGGCGGGCCGATCCTTTCAGGACAGACTTTTTCAATTGGATATTAGAAAACCAATTCCAAGAAAACAATTTGATCAGTTATGGTTGTTATGATGCTGTCAACAGGACAGGATGTCCAGTCGAACGATGCCGAGACAACTACCTGGCCTCCGGAGGACTAGAAAAGAGAAAAAACATTATACCTTTCAATAATTTTGGTTCTGTGCCGATGGACCTAGATGGCCGACTACAGATAGATCAAAAAACTAACCATGCCTTGATCAATATCGTGTTCGAAACATTTGCCAACAAAGAACACGTGTTCTTTACCGAGAAGACCTACAAGTGCCTTCTCCAGGGTCATTATCCCTTGATCATTGGAGGACTGGGCTCAATGAGCAAACTGGCTTCGCTGGGTTTTGAAATTCCCGATTATATCAATTGGCACCTGTGGGATCATTTGCCAATGGACGAAGCAAATTATGGCAAAATGGACATCATCAAAAAACAGTTACGTGATTTGTTTGGAAAATACAAGATAGAGGACATAGCACTGAATTACTACGAAATCGCAGTGAAAAATAAACAGAGGCTTATCCATTTCGAGGATCTAAACAAACAGGAAGAAAAAGAAATCTGCAGATGGTTATTAACAGGTTGTGAACAATTAAGTAATCCCGGACTGCAATATTTGTATAATTAAGATTATGCTCAAGGAAGTCAAGTTAAACATAGATTTTGAATTCTTCACACAATGTGAATATCCCGACTACACAAGTTGTACCAAACACCAGGTGCACGAACTGAAGGACATCCATAAACAGTTTGGGGGCTTTCCGGAATCTTATGTGTTCGAGAACACACGAATCAAACAGAGATGGTGGAACAATGATGAAATTGATTTTGACGACCTTGGAAGGCAGTTGTCTATGGAAGTGATCACTGTCAGCACAATCAAACAGTATCCAGGAAACACCATTCCGTGGCACAGAGACACGTTCTATCAAATTAAAAAACGCTTTCCGGAAAGACAGGATCAGCCTGTGAGAGCAAACGTGAATTTGGAAGATTGGAAGATCGGACACTTCATACAATACAATGACCAAGTGTATTCCAACTGGAAGGCAGGCGATGGATATATGTGGGACAGCACTGTGCTACATCTCGGAGCCAATGCCGGCATGGAACCAAAATACACTATACAGGTAAGTGGTTATCTAGTCTAAAAACTCTCTGTTGAACTTGACCCATTCGGACACCATGTACTGGGCCTGGTCACCGTCTATGTCTAATCCCAAACAATCGTTCAGTACGCCGGCAACATATTTTCCACCCTTGTTCCAAAAATCTGAAAGATTGATGTGACAGACGACCCTAGGGTCCGATGATGCGGCACACAATCCTTTGACCTCTGGGTGATCATAGAACTGTTCTTTATAGAAATCCTGTTTGCTTTCATACACATACTCGGTTTTAATATTTTCATGGGCAAACCTTTTGGCAAGGTTTGGATGTGCTATGTGTCCTGTTATGAATCTTTTTAGATAGACCTTTGTGTTGTCGATCTTGTCCCATTCGTAAAAAACTATATCCCTGCGCCTACGTAAGAAATCCATGCTGTCGGGATCATTCACGATCCTGACACATTGTCCGGTGAACCATTGTTCAAGATATGGTTTACAGGTGGGAAGCATTATGCGTTCTAGGTCGAGGTACTGTGGATTTTTCTGCTGGAAAAGGTCCTGTGCTTCCTCGGTCGTGAGCGAATCACCTCTGGTAAATGGTAATTGTCTAGTGTAGAAATCCATAAGATATGGATGTTGTGGTTCCTGTTTCATGTGTTGGTAATGGTCAACCAGCATGAACTGGTGCACAAATTTTTCTAGATCAGTATCAATTACCTTGTTCCAGGAATCAACACGTTTGTCCAACTGACCGATACAGCACAGAAGTTTGCCTCCCGCACCGGGAGTGTACTGGCACCATATCCAATCAGACACATCAAGCATAATCATAATTATCGTTATGATCTTTAGAGGCACAACCGATCCGAACTGGAACATGGACACAGTGAGATCCTTGCCGTTTGTGAGATATCCTGTGGACACACAAGGATGGCCAGAGGCAAAACACTATCCAGAACACTTGGTAACTGGCAGTCTGTGTAGCGACAAAACAGCAGAAGAAAAAAAATTAGATTGGTCATGGACTAACGGGTTCAGGATACGAGAATGGAAGGTATGTGCTTTGTCTTTCTACAATCTACCTCCCGGACACATCACTCCATGGCATCATGACGATTTTGTCAAGTTCAAAAAACATTACCAGGCAGAAGGTATGAATGTGTTGAGGAGATTGATTTTCCTAGAGGACAGTCTGCCCGGTCAGTTGTTTCTGATAGATGACATCACTATAGACAAATGGAAGGCCGGAGAATGGGTGCAGTGGACCCGGGAACACAGACACATGGGAACCAACCACAGCGACCAAAATAGATTTACTTGCCAACTAACAGGTTATATAATATAGAATGAAAGTTTTTACTAAAAATGAATACAGCGAACTGAAGAGTGTTATTGTCGGCAGGCCCGACAAGGCCAATTGGCCAAAGGGTGACATTTACTTTGATCGCCTGATACAACTCAGTACCTATGAACCAAAACTGAAATCTGGTCCTGTCCCCGAACAAGTTATAAAACAGGCCGGCGAAGATGCCTATGCGTTTATCGACAGATTAGAGGATCAAGGTGTCAAAGTCTACAGACCAGAGATAATGGACTGGAAAAGGACCGTGGCAGGCCTCAATCACGTCACTACCGGAATGCACAGTTGGAGTGCTAGAGACCTTTTGTTGGCCGTTGGCAACATGGTCATAGAATGCCCCACACCGTTTGTGTCTAGACAGCACGAACACATGGCGTTCCAGGAAATCAAAAACCAGGCCATTGCCGATGGCTGTCGTTGGATCGCGGCACCGGTGGCTCGAATGGAACCTGCCGAATGTGTGATAAAAGATGGCAAAATAAAACTGACAGAAAGATATCCAATCTTTGATGCCGCCAATGTTTTGAAATTTGATGACAAACTGCTGTACCTTGTGAGCAGTACTGGAAATTATGCTGGTGCCAAATGGTTACAAAATGTTGTGGGATCGGAATATGAGGTCGTGGTATGGGACAATGTCTACAATTTTGCCCACATAGACAGCACAGTATCTGTGATCAATCACAACACAGTGATGTTGAATGCGGATCGGGTGTCGGGAGAGATACTGCCCAAATTTTTGAAACCCTTCAATAAAATATGGGTACACGACTGTGAAGCATCCAAATTCCACAAGTTTCCTTATGCTTCAAAATGGATTGGCATGAACACATTGACCATAAATCCAGAGACTGTGTTTGTGGACAGTGTACAGAAGAGCCTAATCAAACAGTTGCAGGATTACGGATTGAATGTTATCGATATCGAATTGAGACATTCGAGAACACTGGGCGGCGGTTTTCATTGTATGACCTGTGATCTAGAAAGATCACTCTAGCCTTGATGTAAAAAAATTTTATCGCTTTTCAAATCTAGTATTTCATGATAGTTTAGAGAAGTAAGCAATTCAAGAAGATTTTGTTGATTTTCAAACCATTCTAAACAAATGATTGGCCTGAATTTTTTTATCGTTTCTTCTGCTCCGAGCAAAGCATTGTACTCGGCGCCTTCGATATCTAATTGTATCAGATCACAGAATTGTAAATTCAAATCATCTATAGACATCACAGGAATCGTGCCTGCCTCTTCTCCTATCTTGAATTTTCCTGTGTTGGGATCTTTTTTGCTATCAAATCTAACGATGGATGCCGGTGGTTTGTTTTTTTGTCCTACAAATGCGTTATACTCCACTGTATTGTCGCACTGTTTCAAATTCTCTGTCAGGCAATAGAAGTTCAGCGATTCGGGTTCGAACGTGTACACAGTTTCAAACACATCAGCAAACTGTTTCACATATACTCCTGTGTTGCCCCCGGCCTGTACACAGACTTTTTTGTTTGTCACATATTTCAAAATAGATTGTGGCAAATCATATGTTCGTTGAAAACAACGCCAACAGCGAACATCATCCTTGGGCCACGTCCATCCATCGCGAGTTTCAGTTAATTCTTTCATTGAAATAGTTTGTAAACTATTTAATCGGTGTGTCTTTGAGATTCGACCTTGTCTGCAAGACCGTAGGCCACTGCCTGATCTGGAGTCATGAAGTTGTCTCTCTCCATGTCTGCTCGTAGTTTTTCTTTGGATTGGCCCGTGTGTCGCTCATACACGGCTATCAGTTCGTCTTTCCAACGCAACAGTTCTTTTGCCTGTATTTCCACATCCGTGGCCTGTCCTGAAGCACCACCCAGTGGTTGGTGTATCATGTGTCGGGCGTGTGGCAACATCAATCGTTTGCCTTTGGTGCCTGCAGATGCCAACAGCGATCCCATGGAACAGGCCTGTCCCATGACCACTGTGCGAACGTCACAGGTGATATACTGCATGGTATCATAGATGGCCATGCCCGCCGTTACCAGTCCTCCCGGCGAATTGATGTAGATAGTGATGTCTTTCTTTGAGTCCTGTGATTCCAGGAACAACAACTGTGAGCAAAGTACGGATGCCGAATGTTCTCCAATGGGACCTTCCAACATGATGATACGGTCCTTGAGCAACCTCGAGAATATGTCATAACTTCTCTCGCCCTTGCTGGTCTGTTCTATCACTACTGGTATCAATGGCATATGTGCTGATTGTACTAGATCAATCCGGATATGTCAACCTTCTTTCCGCGGGTGCCTTTGAGATGGAAAACCGGAAACAGTTGCCAGCGTTGCTCCACGGTCTGGTCTGCCAGGTCCTGGTGGCAACACCATTGGTGCTGTAGCCTGTTGATTGCTGTGCTGAACACTGTCCTCAGCAACAGTTGGTCCATGGAATGATTGCCCTGGCCGTTGGCCAGCATCTCTTCCAACCTGCGGCTGTACTCCCTCCATTGATGCCGTTGGGCACCCGAGGCACATCCGAACGTGGCCATGAGACGATTTTTGTACTTCTGGAAACCGGTCTGCCTGTAGAGATCCTGTAGCCATTCCGGATTGGGCGGTTGCGTGGCACAGGCATCGAGGTCTGTCATTATCACCTGCTGTTCCGGGCCTATGAGATGTCCGGTCACCCAGAATCTGGCCACTTGGTATATGCCCACCAACCATATGTCGCGTGCCTGATCGGGTCGGTCCTGCCTTTGGGTCCGGTGTGCGAAGTGTTCGATCTCGCCACGGGTCCATTCGGGATCCAGCCTGTTCCAGGTCACTGTGCCGGCCAACGACCGTGCCTGTTCCAGTGCATGGTCCGTGGGATCCACCAGATGCAGGTGCAGTGGCAACTGCCAGTGGCGCCCCCAGGAACGAGCCCAGCGTGGACCGTACCGTTCAACGAAGATCGAGTCACCACCCGCCATGACGAATCGCCGGTGCGTGGGCCACTGGCCCTCGATCTGTCGTGAATCTAGCATGACCGTATTTACGCCGTAAATAACAGCATGGACTCATGGTATGACTGGGACACATCTGACCAACCCGAATGGAGCCTGTACAGAGAATGGCTGGATCCAGAGATAATGGGCGAGCGATTCACAGAGAGCGGCGGATTCGGAGAGGACGAATGAGACGACCCCGACTGATCAATGCTGTGGCACCCCTGTGGAATTACCGCAGTTGGCCCATAGGCACCTGTTGGCAGAACCCTGCCGGCACAGTGAGATACATTCCGATCAGCAAGTGTGCCCACACCGCCACTGTGCGGGCGGTCCAGGCTGAAGGCTGGCGACAGACCGATTTCTTCCGAGCACCCGATTTCCGGGGCCGGTACGTGGTGATCCTGAGAGATCCAGTGGATCGTTGGCAGGCCGGGATCGATGTGTACATAGGTGCCGAGCTGGGTGGTTGGGACTCACTGTCGGATCGCACGTGGCAGGCCTTGACGGACATATGGCGAGTGGATCCACACACGGAATCGCAGATGCTGTATCTACACGGATTGCCCCTGTCACAGATCCAGGCCATAGACTTCCAGGCCCCCGACTGGAGCAGGTTGGGTGTGGAGGTTCCCCAGGGAGTCAACAGCAGACCACACTGGTGGCCCAGGCCCAGATTACAGCAATTCAGACAGGACGCGGCCGTCGTGGCCAGATGCCAGGCAGTGTACAGGCAGGACTATCATCTAAGAAGTTGGTTGTTGGGACACGCCGTCCCTGACACGATCGGGTAACCTGACGGGTCGATGCTGGTGATCTATGACGCACATCTCACTGGTGGCGTCCACCAATACCCGGTCATTGGCCCGGAACCTGTGTCGGAACACCACACGCACACCTTCAACTGACACATGGGTCGTCTGCTGGATCCGGGCATTGAGTCCCACATTGTGCCGGTATCTGCAGTCCACACGCACCAATCTCCAACTGAGTCCATCCTGCAGGGCCTCGTGTTCTGAGTAATTGACTCGTTGCCAGAAAGCCTGACGGGCCCAACCCATCCAGTTCATGTACTGGGCGTTGTTGACCACACCCTGCATGTCGGTGTGTTCCATGTATACCCGATGTTGGGTCTCGATCTGCATCGTTTTGTCCTCTGTTTGACCTGCCCCCGCTGTAGACAGGAGCAGGCGGATCTACAGTCCCTTATATGGTAC
>Ga0181568_10006707_pt1 | contig 10056 bp, 11 predicted proteins | sample 101ome_20_FD_133758 | JGI IMG/M metagenome (GOLD analysis project Ga0181568, IMG submission 133758) | Coastal salt marsh microbial communities from the Groves Creek Marsh, Skidaway Island, Georgia - 101404AT metaG (megahit assembly) | ecosystem: Environmental > Aquatic > Marine > Intertidal...
TAGTGATTTAGAGAATATATATTTTATGGGTCATTCGGCGGGTGCCTATTTTGCAATAAGTCCGGCGGAGAGGTATGGTTCAGGTTTAATACAGTTGGGTTCGGTATTGAATTCAAAAGGTGTTTTGCCATGGAAAAAGAAATCGTTAAAGCGTTATAAGAGGCCAGTGTTAACTTATTTGGGTGGAAAAGATGGATATATAAATTATTTGAATAGTGTACAAGAGTTTGAGAGTGTGGGAATGGATTTAGTAGTGGATAAACCGATAATAGTAGATGATGATATAAATCATTTGATGATGGGTGATAATAAAGAGACGGATATCGCGAAATTTTTGGGGAAGAAAGATAATCCGAGTGAGTTGCCGTTAGAATTAGCACATGACAAAATATCAAGTAGAATAGCGATGTTTTTAAATAAAGACGATAGATTGATAATGGATATGGTAAGGAGTCATAAAAAGATAAGTAATTATTTAGCTTTAAACGATAATATAAATGATATATGTGAAAACATACAGCGTAAAGTAGTGAATAGTAAGGATGGATATGAAGTGAAGGTAGATAATGTGATATATGAAAATAAATATGATTTTATAATATCAAAGCCGGAGATAAGTAAGGGTGTAATAAGAGTGAATAGTTTTTTGAAGAGTATGAAATGTAGAGGATATTTATCAAGTAGTTTGGTTATAAAAATGAAGACGCAGGAATCGGTGATGGAGGATGATGCGTATAGGGGTATGGAGGTGTATGATAGTTGGAGTGCGAAGGATATAAATAGAGAGATTTTTGAGTCTATATTTATTGAATCGTGTCCTGTAAATATAGTGTTTGAAGAGGATAGGATATATAGCAATGAAATAGATTCTTCATTAAAGTGGTTAAAATCGGATATAGAGATTGATTTTGATAAAAAGGAGAATGTATTGAGGGTACGTAGTCCAGTATTGAATACAGGAAATAATAAGGTGGCTGCGTTTAATGGTATGTTATACATGAAATTATTGACGCCGCAGTTAGCGGAAGAGATAAAGACCTTGTACCTTTGATTATAGTGAGATGTGGAAGTAATCATTCAGTTGTTCAATATAAGAGACGAGTTGTTTAGAGAAAATACTGTCACTGGGATAATGGTGACCGCCTTTGACTCTAACTTCTGCGCATTTTTCAGCAAGATGATATAGAGCTTCTTTTTTCTCGGGGAATTTCAGACTGAGTTTATATGCTAAATAATATGCTTGGAATGCATGTCCGGAAGGGTATGCAGGGGTGTTTGCGGTAGTAGATGGTAATATATCTAAATTAGGATCAAGTTGTTTAGGTCTTGGACGGTTAACTATGAGTTTTAAAAAGATGATGATGAATAGAATATGTGGTTGAACAATTAATGATCGTATATTTTCATTTTCATGGTTAATAACTGTAAAGAAGGCGTCTGCAACAGATTCGTCGGTAAGTTCAAATAGATGTATATCAAGTACAGTTCTATTTTTTACTTCTTTTTGAACAGATGTAATTTCGTCGTTGTTATAGATGGGTATAGTAGGTAAAAACATGTTGTATCTAGGTAAAGTGTATAAATAGACAATAATGATTAATAAAATGATAAAAAATATTTGAAGAACTGTGATTTGCATAATATATATATACTATATATTTTATCATAATTGGACCGACTAAAGAAAGGTGGTAAATTATATTCTGTGTATGTTGTAGTAAATAAAGAATATAATGATTATGCACATGATAAAAAAAGTGAATACGATGATTCCTTTTAATAAGAGTGTGAATGAGGAATTATCTTGTAGTTCACTTTGTTTAAATTCATTCTGTTTAAATTCTTCATAATCGGTGTTATATGACATAAATGCGGCTTCGGAAGATTGGTTGCTGTTTTCTTCAATGATTGTGTGTAAAGGTGAGGTGACCATTAATATATAGTAGGTGATTATTAAATATATTATGTTATTTATTCCAAATAATATCATATCCTTTTAATTGTAAAGGTTTTAAGAATGTAGAAATATAATAAAAGCAGTCGCTATTGATTTTTTCATGTATTTTTACTTTTCTAGCGTATAGTAGTAAAAGGTAATATGTATAATAATCGTACATATCAACTGCAATAGTGGTGGAATATTCAGATTCAATAACGTAACGCATTAATTGGCGATATTTGTGTCTTGCATCGTACATTAGAGGGTAGGCAATATTGTGGATTAAATCTGTATTATTCTCGCCGGTAGTGTATAGTCTAATTATGTTTTCGTTAGAGTTGGGTATAGTTTCAACACCGAGAAATCTCCCAGTTTTAATCGTTGTTTCTTTTTTGGAATTCGTAAATGTAACATAGCAGTTTAAGAATTCGTATTTAGAGTATTTTGAGTCAAGCCAATCGGGATAAGCAGATAATTCGGTATCGCTCAATCCACATGCTATTTTATGATGGTATTTAAATTTAAATGGAATTAATTCGGACATATTGTATAAAAAAGAGTGGATGATAATAGAGTATTCAATTTTATACATATATGTGGTAGGTTATACGTATAGACTTTGAGACGTCATAACATATTTCAATACAGATGGTTCAATCCTTTTTAATTTTTCTAAAGTGTCTAGGTGATTTGTGAGGGTGGGTATTGTTTCAAAAACATTAATGAGTTCTTTTGTGATGGTTACGATTTTTAACATGGCTTTTGTGAAGTCACCGATGGATATATTCCATTCGTAAAGGTCTTTTTCAATGAAAATTCTACAGTCGGTTTCGTTTTCACATAAGCACCATTGTTTGGTAAGATCAATGATATCATATTGTAGAGCGTCGTCGTATTTGATACCGGTTTGAATTTGTTTGGCATGTTCTAGATCATTATATCCTTCATATAATTGTAATAGTTCATATATTTTGCTATTTAAGAAGGAGTCTTCAGAGGATGGTTCAAAGGTTTTATCGTCGGAATGTAGTTTAATGTCTGTAAAGCAAGAGAATAGGCCAATCATTTGTAAATAGTTGAATTCGGAGAAGTAATCCCAATGTTTGATTAGACGGCATAAGATGATGGGGTGAACTTCTGCAATGTGAGATCCCATAATGCCATCTTCGGTGAGTGAGTATTTGTTGTCGTCTTCTTGTTGTATAAATCCGTCATCGGAAAGTATATCAATGATTGTTTGAATATTGGTTTGAAAGAAATAATCGTAGGAGGCGAGATCTTCTTCTAAAGAAGTGATTTGTTTAGATAATGTTTGTGTTTTTTGTATTTGTTTGTAGTCATTTTCTAAATATTTATTTTCAAGTAAGAGTGAGTTTATCAGTTTTTGTGTTTTCTGTTTTTTTTTCTGATTGCTGGACGGAGAGTCAAGTGTGAATAATTGTTCAATGTAGGTTTTCATGGTATCTTCGGGTGTTTTAAAAGTGTAAGGAATATTCTTCTCATTTTGTTTGTTCTGTATTTCGTTGATGATATTATTTTTAGATATGGCGATAGAGTCCGTGATCATACTTTTTTGACAGAATGAGGAGATGTTGAATATATTGGCGGAGGGATTGTTTTTGAGGTAATTAAGTATGAGGGAGTAAGAGATATAAAATTTGGAGATTAATTTTTGAGGTTTGTTTGAGAGTATATTTAGGTATCCGGTTTTAGAAGGGGTGTGAAAGAGGTTGTTACAATGTACGACGTAACCGAGTTTGTCAATGCCTCTTCTCCCGGCTCTTCCGGCCATTTGTGTATATTCGTGTGAATGGAGGAATCTTTCGGAGGTTCCATCAAATTTGGTGATATTAGTAAATATGGCGGTTTTGATAGGGCAATCCAGTCCGATGGCGAATGATTCAGTGGCGAATAATAGTTTAATGTATTTTTTGGAGATCATAAGTTCAACGATTTCGCGCAAGATGGGTATCATGCCGGAATGATGTATACCGATGCCTTTTTGTAATAAAAATACGAGTGTTTTATATTCAGGTAGTTGCATATATTCATGATAATTAGGTAATTTGCGAATGATTTGTTCACATTCTTTTTCAACTGTGTATGGTATTTTGCTATCAAATTCAAGTAAAGGTGTGGTAATATCAAGAGCGCAGCTTTCAACAAGTTTTCTTGAGAAGATGAATGCGATGGCGGGCAGCATATCTTTATTTTTTAAGAAGGAAGCGAGTTGATTTAGTACGTGTTTTCGTTTCATAAACTGATTATTAGTTTGAAATAGTTTTTGCATTTTAATTACAGTGTTGTACCCGGTTTCATTAAAGTTGCCGTTGTGATCTTTGAGGAGTATGAGTCGGTTGGTATTGTCTCTAATTTGTTTTTGGATGACTTTGTCGGTGACGTATTTAAAAATGGATTCGGTATGTGTCATGAATGCGTAATGGGTGAGGGGTACAACGCGATGGTCGGTGGATGATAGGTATACGGTTTTGTTGGAGTTTGTGTGTATATTTTCGCACCAATTGGCGAAGCCTTGTGGATTGTCAATAGTGGCGGATAGCATGACCATTTGGATATGTGGTGGAAGTAGCATGATTGTTTTTTCCCATACTTGTCCTCTATCTTTGTCGTTGATGTAGTGTACTTCATCAAATACGACGCATGCGAGGTCGTTATGAATGTCCATTTCAAATTGTAGTTGAGGTTGTTCGGTTTGTTGATTTAGATTGAATAGATAGTTCATGAGTATTTCAGTGGTCATGATGAGAACGTCGGCATCAGGGTTTGTTTTAATATCTCCTGTAAATAATCCAAAAGAGATGTGTGGAAATTTTAATGAAAAGTCGTGAAATTTTTGGTTGGAGAGTGCTTTGATAGGACTTGTATAAATGATTTTTTTTTGTTTTTGATTGAAATGATGAATAGCGAATTCGGCAGGTAATGTTTTACCGGATCCGGTGTGTGCAGTGACGAGAGTATGATTTCCTTCAACGATGGCTTGTATAGCGTATTTTTGAAAATCGCTGAGTGGGAAGGGATATAAATCAAAGTGGGGTTGGAAGTCGTTGTTTTGATAAGGTTTATCGCAAATAAGTACCATTATATGTATTATGGAGTTAATTTTTAAATAAGTATTTTATCAATTTTTACATAAAATTGATAATATCGGTGGTATACTATTAATGTATAAACTGAAAATGGGAAATTTGAACACAAAACGAGTAAACGTAGAGGTAAAGGAGGAGGATATATTAAAGGAGGTGGTGATAGATGATAGTGTAGATGATAGTGAATGCGGTGTAGTAGAGAAGGTGACTACAAAAAGAGAAGTAATACTGAACGATTTTAAGTCTTTATTACAACAAAATTATGGGAATATGGATGCAAACAATAAGAGGATAGTAGATATAGTTTGTCATGATACATTGGAGAAGGGTTTCCAACAGATGTGTTTACATCCGGAAACGGGTGAGCCGTTGACGTATTCCCAATTAAGGATGTTGTATGGTTAAGTGGTTTTGGTTTTGATGTAGAATGCGTCTCCCCAGCCACAATGTGTGATGATGTTTGTGGCGGCTCTTTGAAATCCGAAATTGTGTAAATAGTCCAATTGAGATGAGATATGTGGAATTTTAAGGAAAATCATGAAATATTTGATTACAATTTCAAAGGAAGATTTTTTATCTATTAACAAACAATTAATGGAAGATTTAAATAGTTTTTGTGTTAAATATGGATACACAACATTCGAGGAGTATTATGTATAATAAAATTACATGAATATAAATATAACTTATATTAATATAAATATAACTTATATTAATATAATATATGGACATTGTTATTTGTCATGGACCTAATGATGATAATATATTAGATTTAAACCTTAAGCATAACAAAAAAAATATAATTCATCGCAATATTTATGTTATAACATATGATTCAAACTTAAAAAGAGATGATTGCATTATTATTCATGAATCGGCGTTACCTTTTAAAGCTAAGATTTCAGAAATGTTCCCAAATGAAAAAAAGAGACATGGTTGGTATTTTCAACAGTTGATCAAATTATATGCAAAAGATATAATATCAGATTTATCAGAATATTATTTAACAATTGATTGTGACACTATGTTTATTAAACCAACATTATTTTTTGAAGATAATATACCATTATATAACTTTGTTACTGCGTCTGTACATAAACCTTATTTTGAACATATGAAAAGGCTACATAAAGATCTAAAACAAGTAAGTAATGTGTCTGGAATAAGTCATCATATGATTTTTAATAAGAATTACCTTAATGATATGTTCAGCAAAATTGAAAATGAATATAATGAAAACAATTGCACCAATCTAGAGTTTTGGGAGATATTTTTATATTGTATAGATAAAAAGAAATTTAGTGGTTCGGGTGCATCTGAATATGAATTATACTTTAATTATATACAATTATATTATCCTGGTGAATATAAATTAAGAAAAATTACATGGGACGAACAATTAAGTACAATTAAAGATATAAATGATTATAATTGTAAAAATTCACAACACAATTACATTAGTTGTCATCATTGGCGCGGAGGCAGATAAATTTAAGTTGTTTCAAAATAATTAATTCAATGGTTGCTATTCACATAGTCAAATATTTTTTATACTTTTGTGCATTAAAAGTTGCTTCGTTTAATGTAGTAAAAAAATATAATATATCATATTATAATATTATGTTTTATTCACAAGACAAACAAGATGAGTATTTAGAAACACATATATTCAAAGGTTACAAAAATGGTTTTTTTGTAGATGTAGGCGCTCATGATGGAAAAAGTTTAAATAATACTTTGTATTTTGAAGAAAATAATAATTGGACAGGTATAAATGTTGAACCTATAAAGAAGGTATATAATGATTTACTGGTAAATAGACCAAATTGTATAAATATAAATTGTGCTGTTTGTAATATGATGGAAATACAGAATTTATATGTAATACAGGATATACTGAAATGATTTCAGGAATTAAAGATACTTTTGACAAAAGGCACATTCAACGATTACAAAGAGAAAATAAACATTATGGTTCAACTACAGAATTAATTGAAGTGGAAACTAAAAAATTAGAAACAATATGTGATAGTAATAAAATATCGCATATAAATTATTTATCAATTGATGTAGAAGGTGCCGAGTTTGAAGTAATTAAATCTATTAATTTTGATAAAGTTTATATAGATGTAATTGGATTTGAAAATAATTATAATGATACAAGTTTACCTATTATAAAATATTTACAAGAAAGAAATTATATTGTTATTCGTAAATCTTTAGATATTTTCATGATACATAAAAATTCTATTTTTTATAAAAAATAAATGAATCGGTGTGTAAATATGTTATGCAAATATTGTTATAAAATAATTAAAATTTAAATTATCTCTGTAATTAGTTTTTTCCCAATTTTGTAAACTTTCGTTATAGAAGTGATCTAATTTGTTTAAATCTAAATCATTCCAATCATCAAGTAAATAAATTGGAAAAAGTTTACTATAATAGTTTGTAATTGGATTCTTTAAACAAATAGGTATTGTTTTTAAATATAGAGATTCCCACAATCTGTGAGTGTCTAATCCGTTTCCTTCAGGGCAAATTGCAAATTTATATGATGATAATAAATATAAATAGGATTGATAATCTCTATTTGGCAAATTTTCAATACCTTTTTTTGATATTATATCATAACATTTTGTTCTTTTTGTTTTATTTGTACCAATTGAAAAATTAAAAAATATATTGTTTGTCTTTAGAATGGAGTGTGAATTTGATAAAACAATATTCCAAATGCTTATATTTCCATGAGGCCACATTCTATTTGCAATGCCTATTGGAATAGGAATTAAGTTTTCTTGAGGTTCAATCTCAAGATTTTGAGTAAATATTTTTTTCAAGTTTTTTATTTTAAATAAATCCATATCCTGTTGTTTAAAACCATTATCCGAGTTATGAAAAATTAAACAAAAAGGTGTTTTAATTAAATTTAATATATGTATTAATTTATTCTTTTCAATATTAAGGATATGAGTATAACAAAATAGTAGATTTATATTTTTATTTAGCAATTCATATGTTTCAACTTTATCAATAGCAACTTGTTTGTTTTTTGATTTATTATAAAAGGATTAAAACGGAAATCTTCTAATCTACCAATATACAAATCGCATTCATTTTGTATTTTTTCCCCTGTTATTATCATTTAATAATAAATAAATAAATATACCTTTGTATTTATTTATTTAAAAATTTATATATATAAATGAATTTATAGAAAAGTAAATATGTATATTGTTTTATTGAATGACCCATAGAGTTTGGTATTGATGCATTATTTTTTTTGCACCCATATTTTCAAGTTCTATGTTAACAAGAGAACCTTTACCAGACATATTTGGATCAAACTGTTTTTTTAGTTTTTCATATATAGGACTTTTTACACCTCCATCCAACCATTCAGGACTGTATGGTGTATCGTCTATAAGAACAACACTTCCTGGTTTTAAAAGATGCTTGATAAGATTAAATTCTTTTAAATGGTGTTCAGCTGATGGTTTCGGATCTAAAAAGTCTACATCATATGAATCAAGATATAAAAAATCAACTTGTTCATGTACTTGAGGTAATAATTCAAGTGAATTCATACAAAATACATTTGTTTTTTTAGATACATGTTTTTTAGTTATATTTACTGCATTTGGATTTAAATCTACAGAATATACTTTACCGTCAAATAAATTTACAAATTTATCCCATAAAATAGTAGATTTTGTGCCATGTGCAGCGCAACCAGTTTCAACAAAAAAGTATTTGTCTTTTTTATTTTTTATAAGTTCTGACAAAGATTGATACATAGTATGGTAATTTATATGTGTATAAAAATCACCATTTTCACCACCAGGAACTAAAGATGAATCTGCATAGTTAGCTAATCCTTCATGTCCTGTGTTAGTTGGTTTTTTAAAAAAGTGACTATTAAATAAATCGTAAAGTTTTTCTTCAGACATTATATTTTTAGTATATATTTATTTATATTATTTATATTATTTATATTTCATAAAAGTGTTTTAAATTTTTACTATGAATGTGTAGATTAACTATAGGTATTGTTGTATTATTTATAGTAATTGCTGGAACTTTCAAATGGTTTTCGTCAATAACCCACTGTATATTAAATTTTGAATAATCTATTATACATGTTTCATTAATAAATCCTATAGTATTTTTATTGGGACTGTTTCTTGGGTCAATACCTCCCAAATATTGACCAATCGCTGCTGCATCAAATATTGCATTATAATGTTTAAAATTTTTAGTTATCATATATTGAACTGGAGTATTCGTTAGTTCATTAAAAATAGGTAGAGTATCTATAATAGGAGTTAAATTATGGTAGCAATTTGCCCAGTTTTGCATATCATTCAAACCTTTTTGAAAATTTTGTAGGCATTGTTCTAATAATAAATAATTTGGAATATACATAATACCAGGTATACATCTATTTTGTGAATCCATAGTTAATAATATTTTATCTTTGTTATGAAAATTTATCGTACACATATTTTTGAATATCATAACATCGTTTTCAATGTGTATAACATCTTGCTTATTATATTTTTTCATATATGAATATAATACTTTAAACCGATAAGAAGTTAATTCCCAAAAACCATTTCTAAATGTATTACTTAATTTTTTAGTATATGTATTATAATCGTCTTGTAATTCTTCAACTGCTATAAGATTTATATTAAATTCTTTGAAATGATCAAAAAATTTTGTGTCAGTTATTACTGTTATATTATTATTTTGAAACCGTAGTAAATTTTTTATGTTTACTAGAATATGTTCTTGAAAATTATTCAAACAAACTAATACAATTTCCATAATATATATATATTTTTAAATTACTATTTATATTATTTGATAATTATAAGCATTCTAATTAATTTTATTGTAACGTTAAACATATTTAAATAAAATGTTTGTATTTATATATGTCTAAAACTGTTGATTGTGCTGAAAAAGGAAGACTATGTAATCAGATTATAAGAAATTTATCTTTGA
>Ga0181568_10006708_pt1 | contig 10055 bp, 8 predicted proteins | sample 101ome_20_FD_133758 | JGI IMG/M metagenome (GOLD analysis project Ga0181568, IMG submission 133758) | Coastal salt marsh microbial communities from the Groves Creek Marsh, Skidaway Island, Georgia - 101404AT metaG (megahit assembly) | ecosystem: Environmental > Aquatic > Marine > Intertidal zone...
AATGTATCTCCATGAACTTTTAATTCATAATCATGCGGAGCAGCAATACCGTATCCTGTTGTTACTCTAGTGGATCCTATAACGCTTATGTCTAGATCACCATCAACTAATAGGCCTTCACTGTTTTCATAATTCCTTGTTTCTATTCTACCGTTTGCTCCAATCAATAAATTAAAATTAAATGCACTTTCAATTTGAATACGACCTGCTTCTAATTCTGCTTCGTCTTGAATTTTAGCAATAGGATTTCCTTCATCGTCTCTTCTATGTAACTCTGTAGGGGAAACATATTCGGCAGTCGCTTTCATATTAATGTTTCTACCTGCTTCTATATTAACATCTCTGTCTGCTTTAATATTAAGATCATTTTCACTATGAATACTGATACTATCGGCTGCATAGATATCTATTTTTCCGTTTGAAGTAAGTTCAAGCCATGCTGTGCCTTTACTGTTTCCGATATAAATTAAATCTTCAGAATTATGTAAAAGTAATTGATGACCTGTTCTAGTTCTTAATCTTGTGTATTCATTGTAAGGAATAGTTGGTTCACCTGATTCTCCAGCCAACACGTCAGCATAATCTCTCCCGCCTGAAGATGCAGATGTTTTTCTTTGGAATCTATCATCGCCGTCATCTATTACAAACTGTGTTCCGCCTAATCTGCTTACTGCAACTCCGGTAAGTGATTGGCCGTCTGCAGGTCCTGTGGTCATCCTTTTTGAACCAGAGCGCCAATCAAGCGGACCTGGTGTAGTTACACCAAATACAGGATTAGGAACTTGTCTACGTGAAGTTGTAGTTGTAGTTCCTCTAACATCGTCCTCAACTGTGCCTTGCTCTAAAAAATGTTCAGCAATAGGATGAAGTGCTTTTTTAATTTTTTCTGGATCTTTTTCTTGATCGTCTGTATTTTTTCTTTTATTAATTTCTCCTACAGGCAAAGGCTGGTCGCTTGCTACATTATATTTTTCTTTATCTTCAGGAGTAAGATCAACCTGGTTACTACCTGCTATCGCCGGCACCATATGATTAGAAAACGATGGTGGAACACATGCAAACCAATATCCTTGAGATGGGTTTCCGTCTACAAATGCACATAATACTGTAACCCCAACATCTGGTGGAACAAACCACATACCATAACTTTTTTGTGTATCATTGAAGTCGTTATTATTTTTTCCCATTGCAGGAAAAGGTGTTTGACCAAAAAATGGTGAAGCATAGGTTAAGTTATATGTTTGATTATCATCACCCATTGTGTTACCTTGCGTTTGTAACAAAGTGACTCTTAGTTTACCCATGAAAGTAGGATCCATAACACTAATAACCTTAGCCATATAGATACCAGATCCTAAGCCAATATTAAAACTTTCACTTGCTGGTCTTCTTCTTTCTATCGCCATCTTATAATCCGCCTACTACTCTTTTTCCATCACTGCTTAGTTTAGGTTCAGTAATATTTGTTTTAGGTTCTTCTTTACCTTCAATTTTTGTAGTTTTATCATTAGTTTTATCAATAGTTTTATTCTTGCCTTCAAAGTCTTGCGGCTGTCCTTGCATTCTAATGCATTTCAGTGTTTGTGTAAATTGACCTTTTGCAAAATTATTTGTGCATTCAGTTACTCTGTATATTCCACTAAAAGGACTTTCAACTTCATTTACAGAAAATTCTACAAGGCCAGTTACTGTATTAATATCAGCCGGTGTTCTAAAACTTATATAAATGTAAACATCACTATTTTCATAGTTCATTGTTCCGTCTTCTGTAAGTTGAGAACTTGTTTCTGATTTTCCGGCAAAGTAATTATTCTGTCCACTATCAATTAACCAAAATGTATCTCCCATAATTTTCAAATCAATTTCAACTAAGTCCGACGATGATGTAGTTGTAAAAATATTTTGAAAGTTTTCTGCTACACGCTGTTCTACATTTGTTGCACCAGGGCCGCCTTGTAATATACTAAATGAATTAGGGTCCTTTTTAATTTTAGATTTTCCTACTGTGGCAGTTTGAGCTGACTTATCTGCACCTTTACCAGTTTCTGTTTTACTTGCTGTTTTTTCAACTGTTCCTTTATTATCTTGATTAACTTCATCTTTAGTGTTACTTTCTTTTCTTGGAACAGTTCCTGTAAAGAACATGTAATTAAGTGCTATTTCAAAATCAAGGATATCTACATTCTGTCCTGTATAGATATAATCATATCTTTTAACAATTTGTTTTTCAAGTTCTGAATACCCTACAGGCACTGCACTTGGATTTCCGAATACACTTGCATGAACTTTGAAAGGAACTACTCTATAGATATACCTTTTAGCAAAATCTCCTGCTACTGTATCATAATCTAAAAATTCTACCTGTGCGTCTATCTTGAACCAATTAATAAATCCATCTGAACTTGTGGCTTCTTGTGTTGCTTTCTTTGCAAACGTAGACGATAAAATTGTTTGAGTAATAATATCTGTCAATTTTTGTTTTTGCGTAAAATGAAATTCACGTTTAGTTTCATCAATTTGCATTTTATCTCTGATAACTCTGCTGGTTTTATCATCTACTACGTCTTTATCCATTTTGAAAGGAAAATTTCCGCCATCGCCGACATCAAATCCAAAATCTGAATCTCCTATTGCATTATTACCAATGTTTACACTTGTCGACGATGACTTGGCACCGCCAACTGTTTTTTGAGAAGGTTGTTCAGGATTTATTGTTGCACCTTGATCGGCACTTGATGCTGCACTAAACGATCCTAATCTTTCGCTAGAATCTTTAGGAAAGTGTATTTCATATTCGTCAGGTATAAGATATTTTCCTGCTGCTACATTTTCTTTCTCTTGGTTATTAAGATATGTAATTAAACTTTCAGGTCCTTTTGCTAATATATCTTTTACACTTCCTACTTTTGTGTCGTCTCCTAATTCTTTTGACATTTCTGCTGATGTAGGTCTGATACTTATGTTTGCAAACATAGTGTCAACAGTGTCAGCAAAACCTTGCATGTTGTAAGGTATTCCAGTGCAACTGTATTTGCTGCCCGACTCATCTACATTAAATGTTATATCTGTCAACTTAAAAATAAAAAACTTAGATTTAACAGAACTTACTAATTTACCACTATCGCTAAATCCTCTAAAATCTAATTTTAATAAAAACGGAGCGTTTAAATAATTTGGATAACCTGCTTTAATTGCTGCAACTTGTAATGATTGTAAGAGCAATCCCATACTATAAGGTTCGTATATTGAAAAATTAAATTCTATTGCGTTTTGATTTCCAGTTTTTACGTTTGCAGCAACTACTGCTTTCATTTCAAAATCATCAAGATAGTATTCTGGAGTTCCGAACGCAGTTGTAACTCTTTCAGTATCTGAACCTCGGCCACCTGAAGAAAATACTACACCAGATCTAAGTGTAGTTGATTTTTCACCAAATGCTCCGTCATCGTCTACAAATTTAGATTTAACATCAAAACTTTGCGCACCAAATGATAAACCTTCTGCTTCTCTATATGAAGCAGGATTATTAAACTGCTGTGGAGTTAACACCGCAAGTGTAAAAAGATAATTTATACTTGCAAAATTTTCTAAAGGATTAGGAACAAGGCTGTTAAGGTTGACACCAGCAGTGCCGCTGGTTGTTGGTGTAGATGATTGAACATCGCCTTTACCCGTCTCGTCTATTTGTGTTACAGCACCTTCTTCTTTTAATGGTGTTTTTGCTTCATTTTTTGGAATAGACGTTTGTGTTTCAACAGGAATCTTTTTTGTGCCGTCGGGTTTTTTATTTTGAAATTCGTCTAATTGATCCTGTGTTCCATAAACTCTAGTTTTTTTACCATTGATAACTGTGTCAATGTAGGGGTTATCTCTGTTTATCCTTTTTCCGTATGCAGAATAACCACCGTATCGACTAGGTTTAAGTTGTCGTTCTCTAAATTCCGCTTCGGCCACGTTAAACTCCTAAAAATTTCTTTAAGTTCGAACCCTTAGGTATGTATATTTGTGTGCCAGGGACAAAATCAAAAATTGGATCTTTTAAAATTTCCATGTTGCGTTGAACAAACACCCACCATAATTTACTATCTCCATACAGATCATGTGCTAAAAGATCAGGTCTATGCTTATATTGATTTTCTATGGTATAATAAAAATCATCTTTTTGGCTTGGCACTGCTCTAATTTTTAGTGTTTCAAGATATAAATTATTTTGTTTTGTATTACTCCACGGAGAAGTATTTTTATAGGTAGCCATTATGCGTATCCCTTATCAGTAGGAGTTCTTAAAGTTCCTTTAGCATATTCTTGTAGACTAAACGATCTTAGATTTCTTCTGTTGTATACAGGTTGAACAATTACACTTATATCACTTACAATAGGCACCCATGTTGTTCCGTCAAGAGTATCTGCTTTAACATAGTTTACATCGTTAGGAAAATCTACACTGAAACTTTTTATTACAACCGGCACATGATCAAACACATGTGTTCCATAACCTGACAATGTGCAAATTATAGGAGGTGCTCCAGCGTTGGCACTTTGTCCAAAGAACATTTTTGTTGCTGTCTTAAAAAATGTAGTTGCTGCAAGCCAGTAAAATGCATCATAACCAGTTTCTGCTGTGAATATTCCTGTAATATTTATTTCGTCAACTTGAGAGTTCTTATAAGCCTGGAAAGGATAGTTGTTATGCACAGGATCTATCTGTGTGTAATTTGCTTTGGTAGCAAAGTTTATTGTAGGCAAGTAAGGAAATACTACTCCGCCTGTATTTTTAAGTGTGCTGAATAATGCATTATCTGGAAACAGCGACCAGTCACAGGAAATTTTTACACGCCAATCACCACCATTGTTAGGTGTGACTTGAATACCTTCTCCTGTAGATGCAAAAAGTTCGCCATCTTTAGGTAAATTCTCTGCACGTTTCAAACTTAATAAATCATTTAGGTCACCAGCAGCATTAGCAATGTTACTTGCAATACTTTTTACACCTGACGCAAGGCCTCCACCTGTCAAACTAGAAATTTTTCCAACCACATCACTTATTGCACTGCCCGATGCTGCTTTTGTAATATCACCTACGCCTGGCACAGCACCAACATTTTCAGCAAGACTGGTTATCGAATCAGTTCCTACTTTAGAACTAATTGTATCTGCTGCCTTACCCATTGCGGTTTGTGCAGCATTTATTATTCCGCCGGACGATGCTTGGTTCAATCCACTGCCAATAGCACCGCTTGCTTGAGCTATTGCTGCATCTAGTTTTGCTTTTTCCAAAGCAAATCCTTCTTTTGGTATTCCTTCGGCGGCGGCTGCATATAATTCTTTAGTTTCACTTGCTACCTTGTTTACTAAAGTTGCAATTGGGTTAGGTGATAAACTCATTTTGGTTAAATTTCCTCATCATTTGATAACTTTACTCTATTTATTTCTATCATTATATGCTATTATAATAAATATTAGGAGAACGTTCACAAATTATGAAAAAAATCAAATATCTTACAAATAAAGACCTATTGGCAGAAATACACCGTAGTAAAAATACATTTTGCTCCTATGTAGATGACAGTTATAATCAATACGATATAATACTGCCAAGTCTAGAAAAAATTAACATACGAACTATTGCAGAAGCGAAACGGAATCGTGCTGCAAGATTAGCAAAACAAAATCACGAAGCAGCAGTGGAAGCCGCAGGTAAAAAAATTCCGGCAAAACAATTTGAAATTGATTATAGGAAAATGAATAAAGATGATTTAATCTTTAGAATTATGACATTCGAACATGTGCCAGAAGATTTAACACGCAAGAAAACTAAAAAGACTGTTGCAGACCATCATGTAAAGGTAAATTTTCCACCATTCCAGCATTGGAAGTTCGACGAAAAGGACAATTTAATATGTGTTGGTAAAAGTCATTGGGTAGGAGGAATGGATAACGGTTATTTTGATCTCAAGGCAGGAAAAATGACTAATGACCTTGCAAGAATGTTTATGAAGTTATGTGATAGATATGCTACAAGAGGAAATGTGCGTGGATACACGTATAATGATGAAATGAAAGGCCAAGCAATTTTACAATTGGCACAAATAGGACTACAGTTTGATGAATCTAAGAGTAATAATCCTTTTGCTTACTATACCGCTGCTGTTACTAATTCATTTGTTCGTATCATTAATATCGAAAAACGAAACCAAAATATTAGAGATGATATTTTAGAAATGAATGGAATGAATCCAAGTTGGACACGCCAAAATGCAGATTCACATCCTAGTCACGATAAAGATAAGAAAAAATCTTGACATTATTAAAGATTTCCGTTACAATAAAGTAAGGAGTTAAAAATGCCGTTATTTAAGAAAGCAGCCTGCTTTACAGACATCCACTTTGGAATGAAGTCTGGCAGTAGGTCACACAACATCGATTGTGAAGATTTTGTTAAATGGTTTTGCGAAGAAGCAAAAGCCGCAGGTGCTGAAACTTGTATCTTTTTAGGAGATTGGCACCACAACCGTGCGACCACAGATGTCAGCACAATGAATTACACAGTTTCTAATCTAGAAAGACTTAACAATACATTTGAAAAAGTTTATTTCATGGTTGGTAACCATGATTTGTTCTATAAAGACAAGCGTGAAATCAACAGTGTTGAGTTTATGCGACTGTTTCCTAACATTGTTCCTATTACAGAACTATTTACAGAAGGTGAGGTTACATTGCTTCCGTGGCTAGTTGGTGAAGAATGGAAAGGTGTTAAAGATATAAAAAGCAGATATGTGTTTGGACACTTTGAATTACCATATTTTAAAATGAATGCTATGGTAGAGATGCCTGATCATGGAGAACTACAACCAGATCATTTTGTTAATCAAGAATATGTGTTCTCTGGACACTTTCATAAAAGGCAAACTAAAGGAAATGTAACATATATTGGTAATGCATTTCCACACAACTATGCAGATGCATGGGATGACGAACGTGGTATGATGTTTTTAGAATGGGGTGGCAAGCCAGAATACAAGACTTGGCCTGAACAGCCTGTTTATAGAACTTTCAAACTTTCGCAGTTACTTGAAAAACCAGAAGATCATCTACGAGAAAAGATGCATGCCCGTGTAACAATTGACGTGCAAATTACATTCGAAGAAGCAAACTTTATTAAAGAACAGTTTATTCCGCAATTTAAATTGCGTGAACTTATGTTGATACCAGAGAAGGTAGAAGTTGAATCTAACATTGATCCAATTGATCTTTCTTTTGAAAGTGTTGATACGATTGTGTTGAATCAGATTGAACAATTAGACAGCGAAACGTATGATAGGCGTATGCTAACGGAGATTTATCAGGACCTATGATAAAAATTAAAAATATAACTGTAAAAAATTTTATGAGTGTAGGTAATCAAACTCAAGCAATTGATTTTGACAAAGGAGAACTTACACTTGTGTTAGGTGAGAACCTAGACTTAGGCGGAGATGATAGTGGTTCCAGAAACGGCACTGGTAAAACTACTATCGTCAATGCACTAAGTTATGCAATCTATGGCAATGCTCTTACAAATATCAAAAGAGATAATCTTATCAACAAGATTAATGGCAAGGGCATGTTGGTTACTATCGACTTTGAAAAGAACGGTGTAGAATATTCTATACATAGAGGCAGAAAACCTAATATATTGAAGTTTACAGTGAATGGAACTGAACAGGAACCAACAGATACAGACGAAGCACAAGGTGATTCAAGAGAAACACAAAAAGATATTGAAACACTGTTTGGTATGAGTCATGATATGTTTAAGCATATCCTTGCATTAAACACATACACAGAGCCTTTTTTATCAATGAAGAACAATGACCAACGTGCTATCATTGAACAATTATTAGGTATTACTATGCTTAGTGAAAAGGCAGATAATCTTAAAGAAAAAATGCGTGAAAACAGAGATGCAATCAACGCAGAAAATACAAGAATAGAGACTGTCAAGGCAAGCAATGAAAGAATACAACAAAATATTGAAAGCCTTGAGCGTAAAGAAAAAATGTGGGAAGATTCTAAGCAGGAAAATATCAAAGCATTAGAAGCAAGTATTACAGCCTTAGAAAAAATTGATATTGAAGCAGAAATCGAAGCACACAAGTGCTGGGAAAAATTTAAAGAACAGAAGCAAAAGTTAGAAGAAGCACAGCGTTGGATGGCAAATATTACTGCTGATAACGAAAAACAAGAAAAAACTATTTCAAAACTAGATAAAGAAATTGCAGATCTAAAAGATCATAAATGTTATGCATGTGGTCAAGAAATACATGATAACAAACAAGAAGAAATTTTAAAAACAAAAGAAGAAATGTTGCAAGAAGCAGCAATGCAGATTGCATCTAATCAAACACAATATGAAGAACACTCAAATGTAGTAAAAGAAATAGGAGAACTTGATAGTTGTCCTGCTACCCAATATGATAGTGTCGAAGAAGCCTACAATCATCGTAACACTGTTGAAAGTTTACAAAAAGAACTAGAGCAAAAACGTGCAGAGGAAAATCCTTATGCAGAACAAATTAAAGATTTGCAAGAAACTGCTTTGCAAGAAGTTAGTTGGGATGAATTAAATGAACTTACAAAAGTAAAAGATCATCAAGATTTCTTATACAAACTTCTTACAAATAAAGACAGTTTTGTTCGTAAGAAAATTATCGAGCAGAATCTAGCATATCTAAATCAACGGTTAACTTACTACTTGGCTAAAGTAGGATTACCACATATTGTTGAATTTCAGAACGATTTAACAGTGATTATTACACAACTAGGACAGGACTTAGACTTCGATAACCTCAGTAGAGGCGAACGAAATAGACTCATTTTAAGTCTAAGTTGGGCATTCAGAGACGTTTGGGAAAGTCTATATCAAAGTATTAATCTGTTGTTTATTGATGAACTTGTAGACAGTGGCATGGACAGTGCAGGTGTTGAAAGCAGTATCGGTATTCTTAAGAAAATGACTAGAGAACGTAACAAAAATGTATTTTTAATCTCGCATAGAGATGATTTAGCAGGTCGTGTTAATCACGTGTTGAAAGTTATTAAAGAAAATGGCTTTACAAGTTATTCAAATGATGTTGAGATAGTGCAATAATGAAACACGATTGGTTTTATATAAAAGAACTATACAATAAAGAACAATGCCAAGACATCTACAATACAGCATTAGATTCTATTACTGATCTACCAGACCTTCCTGCAAAGAATAAAAAAGCAAAAAGTTTTGTTTGCAACAGAAAAAGTTTTGGAAACAAACTTGATAGGTTTTTTGATTCAGTTATTTGGACAAACAGAACAACGTTTGGACTTGACATATACGATGACTTGCCAAATACTATTAATATAAATGAATATGCTGATAGTGACAACGAATACGGATGTCACAGAGATGCAACTAATCATGGAGATATGTCAGACATAAAACTGACAGGAATACTAAATTTAACAACTGAACCATACACCGGTGGAGAATTTTGTATAAGACAACACGAGGATATTAATATACCAGAACTTGATACCCCCGGAACAATTCTTATATTTCCAAGTATTTTTTATCACAGAGTAAAACCTGTGTTAAGTGGAAAACGAATATCTCTAAGTTGTTGGTTTTTTGGCCCTAATTTTAAATGAGCACTGATTCACACGATAAAATGATAGAAGCGTTCCAAAACTATTTCAAGTGGCAGGAACGTTTTGAATACAAAGGTTCTGACGAAGCAGGCATCAAGGCAAGATTTTGGCTATCTGAAATTAGAAACTTTGCAAGTGTAAGACGCAAGGAAATACAAGATAAAAGGCAACAAAGAAAAGAATCCAGAAAAGGCATGGTTGGTCGACCTTCGAAAGTAAGTAAGACTGATGACGAATCCTAGTTGGACATTTGAAGGCAAAGAAATAGCAAATATTCCAGATGAATATGAAGGTTTTGTTTATCTTATTACCAACAAAACAAATAATAAAAAATACATAGGCAAAAAACTAGCCAAATTTAAAACTACTAAACCACCTCTCAAAGGCAA
>Ga0181568_10006712_pt1 | contig 10053 bp, 6 predicted proteins | sample 101ome_20_FD_133758 | JGI IMG/M metagenome (GOLD analysis project Ga0181568, IMG submission 133758) | Coastal salt marsh microbial communities from the Groves Creek Marsh, Skidaway Island, Georgia - 101404AT metaG (megahit assembly) | ecosystem: Environmental > Aquatic > Marine > Intertidal zone...
GGTTTCTGATCCTTTTAATCCAGTCCATTGCGAAGTCACTCCGTCTATTGTATTACTTGTCTGTGTAGTGGGTAAGTTAATCTGCCCACTAGAAGATTTTACATTAGTTCCTGTTACTGAATATTGATATCCAGTAGAATAATCCATTGAGTTAATGGTTTCATTGATAGTTTGTTTTGTTTCCGTTCGGGTAGTCATTGACCCTTGGGTAAAGTTAGGAACCACAGGAACAGCTTGTGCTGCCCCGTGGAATACACCAAGAATCAATCCCAATCCGATTGCTTCTTGTAATTTAGTCATCACTCAAAAATAGAAACTTCAGAAACAAACTGACCGATAGCAGATGTGCCTGCTCCACCTGCAGTGATGCTGATAGCACCAGCAGTATCAATGGTTCCAGCAAGAGTGCCAGCAGATCCAGCAGCAGTAGAGGTAAGGTCACTGAAGTTAGCAACATCCCCAACACTTACAGCAGAAGTTGGAACGGCATCTCCTTGAGTGTAAGAAGCATTGAATGAAAATGCTTCACCTGATGTTGCCTGTGATGCTGTAATTACACTGGTAGCACCAGTAAATCCATCATTCGTAAGGGACAGTGAGTTACCAACAACACCAGAGGTAGTTCCGTCAGTTGTGGTTACATTATTGCCAGAAACAGACATTGAGTGTCCAAGTCTTACTGCTCTGGTAGCAGCAGCATCAACATTAAGTTGAACGCTGGAAGATAATCTGGAGGTAAGAGCACCTGCATTAACTGCTGTGCCTGTCATCAGTAACATTCCAAAAGCAAGTAATGCTTTTTTCATTTTGAGTATTGATTAATACGACTGGTTTTATTTAGCATTCTTTGATAAAATAAATATCTAAAAGTGTATCAAGTATCTTGAAAAAGAAATTATTATCACCATTAGAATTAAAAGAGTTTCGTCTTCAGCAAGAAGAGCAGAAGAGAATTCGTGCTGAGCAGTTATCAAAGAAAAATAAGAGACTTACATCACCTAAAGAATTACTTGATCCTAAACCTGTAGTTGAGGTTAAGGAAGAACCTGTTGTTGTAGAAGAACAAAAAGATCCTATTGAAGTTCTTCGTGAGAGACTGGAACAAGTTGCTTCCACAATCAAGGAACCAAAGTATTATGATGAAGACCTTGCTAAGTTAGAAGTTCTTATTGCAAGTAAGGTTGGTCTTGATGAGATTAATTATGAACCTATTAATCAGAAGATACAAGAACTTCGTCAATACATTTCAGAGTTACCTGAAGTTAAGTATTATGATGAGGATGTAGAGAAACTTACTGAGAGAGTAGATGAACTTCAGGTATCTGGTTCTGAAATCTTTCAGCAGCATGGTGAAAGTCTGAGAGAGATTAAGAAAGTTACTCATCAGATGCTAGAAGATCTGGTAAAACTTGACCAAAGAGAAATACCAGAAGCATTTGACCCTTCTGATATTCAGACTGATATTGCAGCAACGAAAGAAACTTTCTATGAGAGAGTTGCTGAACTGAAGAAAGAACTTTCTGAACTTCCAGAAGTTAAGTATTATGATGATGACCTTACAAAACTCAGAGAAAATATTGAGAGTGTAAAAGAATCTATTCCTACACTTCCAGATATTCCTGAAATTAAATACTATGATGATGATTTAAATAAAGTCATAGAAATGGTTGAGGATGTTCGTAAGAACATTCCAGAACTTCCTGAGGTTAAGTATTATGATAGTGAGATTGCAGCATTAGAGAAGGCACTTAATGAGGTAGAAAATAAAATACCTCAGATACCTGAGATTCCAGAAGTACCTGAGGTAAAATATTATGATGATGATATTGAGATTCTTTCTGAGGATATTGATAAGGTAAGAGATAGTCTGATTGATATTAAACTTTCTATTCGTGCAGTAGAAAAATCAGTCACTGATGTAGAAAATCGTGAGATACCAGAGGCATTTGACCCAACTGGTTTGCAGATTGAGATTGAGAAAGCATTTAAAGAGATTGAGAAACTCAAAGAACAACCAGTTACTGTTAAGGAAGATGTTGACCCATTACTTCCATTAGACCAGAAGTTTGTTACGTTTGATGATTTAGCCACACATTACAGAACATTCATCAATCGTGTTCAACAACAGTTGATGAGTCTTGGTGGTGGTGGTGAAGTTAACCTCCGTTACTTAGATGATATTGATAGGTCTTCTATCTCTGATGGTAAGGTTCTGTCTTATGATGCTACTTCTGGTAAGTTTAAGTTTATCAGTCCTGGTGCTGCTTCTTCTTTATGGAATGAGCAGGGTGCTAACATTTATAGAAACTCTAATGTTGGTATCAATAGTGCAGACCCACAGGTAGCACTTGATGTTGTTGGTGATGCAAGCATTACCGGAGTGATTACTGCAACATCATTCTATGGTGATGGTTCAAATCTAACTGGAGTTAGTGCTGATACTGCTGTTTATGCAACTAATGCTGGTATTGCTTCTTATGCAGATGTAGCAGGAATCGCCACTTATGCAACTAATGCTGGCATCTCTTCTTATGCTGATGTAGCAGGTATTGCAACAGTTGCAGAGAACCTTACAGGGTCTCCATCAATTAACGTCACTAACATTACTGGTGTTGATGCAATCTTTACTGGAAATGTTTCTATTGCAGGAACACTGACTTATGAAGATGTAACGAATGTTGATTCAGTTGGTCTTATTACTGCAAGATCTGGAATTGAGATTGGTTTTCCTGGAACTGCAACAACACTCTCTGCAGATGGGAATGCAACCTTCTCTGGAGTAGTAACTGCTACAGCATTTACAGGTGAGTTTGTTTCTACTATTGATAAGACCTTAGAGTATCAGTCAGGCACTCTATCCACCATCACCACATCAGAAGGAACTAAGACATTCTATTATGATGGGGCAGGTATTCTCACAAGCATCGTAGGTACTGGTGTTTATGTAAGTAAGGAATTTACTTATGATGGTGGTGGAAACTTGATTTCTGTGAATGTTTTATAGTATAATAAATACTTGAGATTTGTTTATAAAAAATGGCATTTGATCCTGTAATTCAACGTTATATGTCACATTTTTATGATGTGCATGGAAATCTTCATATCACAATTCGTCCAGACCTGACAAAGGCACTTGGATGGGCAAATTCAAAAGAGAAAAATGATGAACCATATTTGGAAAGTTCTCAAGAAGTTTGTCTAGATATTAATTATTCTGGTGAGATTGGAGACTTTAATGCTAACTGTGACATTGTAATTACCACAAAAGCAAAAGCACAGGGAGTTCAAGAAGATGAGTCACAGTCCTGATCCTCATAAAACTTTTAATTGTCACGCTGTGAAGAACTCAAAGAAAAAAGTAATTAGGAAGAAATAATGGCAGCACCAGTAATTGGGGTAAATCTTACTTTAATAGACGATGCTGATGGTGGTGGATCTTGGGCTGCAACTGGAGGTGGTGCCGCATCATTCGACTCTGACTATAGAATTCAAGGAACTCAATCATTCACAAAAAGGGTGAGCAATGGTACTAGAAGACTTTATCATTTAACCACACAGACTTTTTCTAATGATGATCATTTATTTGTATGGGGTTATGCAACTGGTGTTATTTCGGTAGACACCACTGCAAATGGTGGATTTGCTCCAATTATGGGGTCAAATGCATCTAATTATAGTGAATTTTATCAGAGTGGTAGTGATGTAAGTTTGACTGAAGGATTCAGATGTTATGTTGCATCACCAGTCTTTGGAACTCCTGATAGCACTGTTGGTAATGGTGGACTCACTACTCCCACAAGTATTGGTTTAGTTGGTATGAGAATTCGTACCACACAGGCAGTTAATGGTAGAAATGGTGCTGCTGATGTTGTTAGATATGGAACAGGACTTAGTATAAGTAGAGGAGAGGAAACAACAAACGAGTCAAATTTTTTATCTATTACCACTGAAAACGATAACACATCTAATCAGTATGGTGTTTTTCAGGCAACTTCTACTGGCGCAAAACTTCAAGGCAATATAACAATTGGTGTTGATGATGCATCCACTGATACTTTTTTTAAGGAAGAAAACCAAGTTGTTGAAGTTCCTGATAAAAATCCATTAATCACTGAAAGCACTGGTGCAAATCCAAATACTGCAAAAGAATTTACTGGATTTGATATTGTTGGTTCAGCAACTACCTGTATTTTAAATAATATTTCTTTCTTTACTGCCGATAGATATGATAGAGGATATCTTGATTGCAATTCTGGAACAAATAAACCACTAAATATCGATATAGATGGGTGTACTCTTCAGGATTGGGGTCCAACCAGACTATCATCTAATACGGCAATTACAAATACTACTTGGATTGGTTGTGAAAGTATTGTATTAAATGGTGGCACAATAGATCAATGTACAGTCCAATCTGGTATTAGAACTACTGGTGTTGGTGGAACTTATATATTTGCCGCAGGAACTCCTGAAAATATTTCTAATACATCATTTATTTGTCCTATTGGTGGAGGAGGACATGCATTTGAAGTAACTCAAAGTGGAACTTATAGTTTCGTTGGTAATCAATTTACTGATGCAAATGGAGATGCTTGGGGTTTTCCAGAGTCGAATGATTCTGCAGTCCATATTAATGGAGGAGCAACTGGTATTGCCGTAACTTTTAATATTACTGGTGGTGGAGATGCAGATTTCACATATAAATTAACAGGTGCTGGAAGCACTGTTGATTTTATTTCTGCAGTCACTGTAAATATTAATGGTCTTCCTGTTACTCCAACTGGAAATGCAACTGAGATCAGAATGTTTAACGCAGGAACAACAACTGAAATTGCTGGAATTGGAACTGAAAATCATAGAACTTCCACTTATTCTTTCTCTCTTCCTAGTGGAACTAATTTTGATGTTAGAATTTTGAATCTTGATTATGTTCCAGCATTTATTGCAAATCAGACAGCATCAACAGACCCAACAAATATTCCAGTTGACTTGAAAATTGATAGAGTATATGATGACGATACTCCTCCGAGTGGTGAATGATATAATTAATAAATATAGATATAGAAAAGATCTCTTAGAGTTTTTATAGTAAGATGGCAAAAATTACGGATCCAGATAATCTAGCATATGCTGATTATACTTATGAAACTGCAATTGACCCAACCACAGCTGATGGTGAGTCTGCAGCTCACCTTCTAATTGATTATACAAACAGAAAGTTTGCTTTAACGGCACCTCTTTATGGAGAAACTGCAAGAGGTGGTGTTGGAACACTTGTAGGATTTGCTAATACTGGTGGAGTTTCGGGACAGGCACTATACTCCAAATTTAAAAATATTTGGAAAACTGATCCCAATGCAATTAGATTTCCATTCCCAATGGAAGCTATTACGCCTGAGTCTTTTGAATTTATTAATAACTGGACTCCTGATGAGGAGACTTTAGATAGTAGGTCATCAACAGCATTCATCACAAGAAAACTTATAAGAGATGCTGGTTGGGCAGAAAAGAATGCCGCAGGTAATATTAAGAGAAAGTACTTTGGTATTATTACTCTGGGTGGTCTTTCTGTTAGTGGTCTTAATGTAAGTGGATCATTCCCAGCAGGTATTGCGACTGTATATTGCTCACAGTTTGATCCTGGTATTACGACAAGTGTTGATCTGGGAACCACAAATGCAGATACAACACTGAATAGAATTATTTTCCCTGGTTCTGCGGTTGATATGTATACGGGCAACCGTATTATCGTTCAGCACGATGCAGCAGATGTTGGACTTGGTGCAAACGTAACTCATAATGATGCATTCTTTATCTCATATGCATCTGGTGCAGAATCGGCACAACCACAACCAACGGGTGTGGGATACTCATTCTCACTTCATACTACAAGAGATGATGCACTTGCTGGTATTAATAGTGTTGCACTGACTGATGGTAATACTGGTGTCGTAACATTCAGAAACCAGTCTGATGGACCAAACTTTATTATTGGTATTACTGAAGAGGGTGGTCAGGCAAACGAACCATTTATCTTCTATGCAACAAAGGATGATGATGCGACTAACGTTCTTTATGATTACACTGATTTCTTTAAGATTTTCTATAGAGAAGAAGGAAAGACTTTTGCCGAACAAGCAATCAGTCAGATTGGTGTTAGTGTTCTGAATTATCAGGCATATAGAATTCCTCTACAGAGTGTTGTTGATGTCAACATTGATACTTCTTTATATACGGACTCTCAAATTGTTGCAAGTTCTGATATTGCGGGTATTGGAATTTCATTCTTCCAAGATCCTCAAACAGTAACTGTTGGTGGTGCAGCAACTACTTATAATGTATATGTAAATGCAAATCAACAACCACTGAAAGCAGTGTATGCTAAGATTCAGTATCTGTTGAGAAATGCGGATGCAGGAGATACATCACCTAAAGTTAATGCAACTCCAGCATCAGGCATTAACACTTCAATCAACTCTCTGAGTGCGATTGGATTTGGCACTGATCCTGGTGCTAATAATGAGTTTGGTAATGACTTCCGTTATGGTAAAATTGAAGAACCAATTGTAGAGTTTGTTGGTGTTGATCTTCTCGCTAAGAAGAGAGAAGATGTCTTTAGTGAAACTGGTGGAGGAACAAATCATGGTGTTTATATTGCTAATGTAAACCCAGATGATCTGAACTCTATTGCATACTTTGATAACTTTGGAAATAAAGTTACTGAACCATTCGTTGCTAGTGCTAATATTTCATTCAATGCATTCTTGTCTGGAGATGGAGACGCAAAATTCTGGGTCTTCTATGATGAAGCAGATGATGGATCTGAAGTTCCAATTCCTGGATTATTCAGATCGGTTTCTAAGAGCACTGCTGGAACGGTTAATACTACTGATGGTATTGATGCAACTAATAATCAATTTGTAACTGGAAACACTGGTAGTAATCACCCATTCGTACAGGGACAAAAAGTCGTTGCAATTGGTACTGCTATTGACGTTGGTGCTGGTTTTGCTTGCACAACAGTCTTTGATCCAACAGTTTTAGGTGCTACGGGTCAGGGAATTGCAACTGCTGTTTACTATGTAAATGCACAGAAGTCTGCTGGTGTTGGACAAACTTTTAGTGATATTACAGAGTCTGGAACAAATACTCCTTCAAGTAGTGAAAATGTAACTGGTGCTGGTGCAACACAAACATTTAGATTACACAATACATATGCTGATGCAGTTTATGCTGGTGTAGGTATTAATACAATCGCATTGACCGTAGATGGTACTGCTGGTGTTGTAACATTCAGACAATTAGATGTTAATTATTCTGAATCGAGTGCAACAATAGTTAAAACCTCTGCTTCTCAAGCAGCACAGGATGGTATTGCTGGAGGAGAAATCTTCCTCGATGGTTTGACAGTTCCTTCTGATCAAAGTTTCCAAATCACATATGATTATGATTCAAATTCTCAAAGAAATAGAATTCCTGGAGATGCTGATAATAGTGGAGGAAGTTTTGATCCTAAACTTAGAGTTGTTGCTGTGGGTTTACAAACGGGACAGTTTGCAAGTGTTCAAGCAACTCTTACCAGAGCAAAAGGTCAGTCGATCTCGGTCGTTGGACCTCTTGAAAGGGTTTACTCTGATCCTTCTTGATGATAAAATAAATACCTAATGTCAGATAATGTATAATGCCTAATCCATTTACGGTTGCTGGTACTAATGATACATTTACCTTTAATGGTCCAATAAAAGAAATTGAGGTGGGAGCTGGGACTTCCACCTTTGAATGCTTCAAAGTCTATTCTTTGTGGAAGCAATGGACTCAAGAAGGTAATGCACAATATCGTCCTGCTTTCAGACCTGTTGGTGGGGACGATCTTGGTGGTGGTAATAAAGTTGCTTTCTATGCATTCCTCGCAAATGGATGGAGAATAAGAGTTCCTACTGGACTTGATAGTTTGTTTGTAACTGGTGGTATTCTTGCTACTGATGAACTTGATAATCCATTCCGATTTGATGGAGTTTTGATTACACTTCAACAACCCGTTTCCGTTCAGTTTGTTGATAACCCAGATATTATTGCTCTTGAGCAACGAATGGGAGCAATTGAGAATCAGCAAGCAGACACTATTATTCCAAACCAAGTTTCTATTGCTGCAACAGCAGATAAGACTTATGAAAAGGTAGTATCAGTAGGTGCCACTGCAGATAAGACTTATGATAAGCTTGTATCTGTTGGTAATACTGTAGATGCAATTTATACTAACACTGTTGGTATTAACAATGTTGTAGTAGATACTAATAGTCGTGTGATATCAATTGGTGCTACTACTCTGGACATCAAGAAGAATACAAATCTTATTCCAGCACTCTTATGATGAACCAAAAGTTCGATACTTGATGACTTATAAATACTAGAAAAATGGTATATCCGTAAAATGGCAAAGAAAGTTGTTAATACTGGTGCATCTGCTAATGATGGTACAGGTGATTTTCTTAGAGATGCAATGATTAAAATTAATGATAATTTCTCTGAGATTTATACAACTTTAGGTGATGGGTTTAATCTTGAAATTGATTTAGATTCAGAAACACTTAATGGACAACCAGCAAGTTACTATCTAAACTATAATAATCTAACTAATAGACCGACAGATTTATCTGAGTTTGATAATTCTGTCGGTTTTGTTACAGCATCTATTATTAATGGATATGCCACAGAAACTTATGTAGATAGTGGATTAAACTTAAAAGCAAATCTCACTGGTGCAGTATTCAGTGGTGCTATAGTTGGAACAACTATAATAGGAGATAACATTTCAATTGACGGAGGAACTTCTAGTCAGTTTTTAAAAGCTGATGGAACACTTGATAGTAATGCATACTTAACTTCAGAAGCTGATACTTTATCATCTGTTACTAGTAGAGGATCTGTAACAGGAAATAATATTACGGTTGGAGATTTAAATGCTTCTGCTATAACAGCAACTTCTTTTTCTGGTGATGGATCTGGATTGACTGGAGTTACAGCAGAAGGAACTGGAATTACAATTGAGAATAACGCAGTTACTGTTGGGGTGACATCGACAATTAATTTTGGAAGTAATGTAACTGCAACAGTTTCTTCTGGTGTTGCGACAGTAAGTGTTGCTGATATTGAATTAGTTAATGATTCAAGTCCTAGTTTAGGAGCAAATTTAGATCTTACTAGTAATGATATAATTGGATCTGGAAATATTAATATTTCTGGGATAGTTACTGCTACAACTTTATCAGGAAGTTTTAGTGGTGATGGTTCTAATATAAGTGGAATTCTTAATTCAAGTTTAGTAAACTCCACAATTTCTATTGGAGGAATTACTTTTAATCTTGGAGATACTGATACAACACCAGCATTTGATTTAACTGATGCAATTAATTATCCATATACATCTTTAACTGGTGTTACTACTGAAATTCAAGGAGACACTTCACCACAACTTGGTGGAGACTTAGATCTCAATGGACAAAGTATTACTGGAAGCGGTAGTATTAATATCTCTGGAAACATAACTGCTACAACTTTACAGGGTAGTGGAGCAGCAATCACTGGAATTCCTAATTCAGGTTTAGTAAACTCTACAATTTCTATTGGTGGAACAACTGTTGCTTTAGGATCTACTGATGCAACTCCATATCTTGATCTTACAAATGCATTTAATTATCCTTTTAGTTCTGTTGTTGGAGTAACAACAGAGATTTCTGCTGATATTACACCACAACTTGGCGGAAACTTAGATCTTAATGGACAAAACATTACTGGTACTGGAAACATTAATATTACAGGATCATTTACTGGATCTGGTGCTGGTTTAACATCTATTCCTAATTCAGGTTTAGATAATTCTACAGTATCTTATGGAGGAATTCAAGTTTCTTTAGGATCATCTGATCCAACACCAGCATTTGATTTAACTGATGCAATTAATTATCCATACACATCTTTAACTGGTATTACTACATCTATTGTTGGAGATACTTCACCACAACTTGGAGGTGAATTATCGTTAAATGGTAATAA
>Ga0181568_10006715_pt1 | contig 10051 bp, 6 predicted proteins | sample 101ome_20_FD_133758 | JGI IMG/M metagenome (GOLD analysis project Ga0181568, IMG submission 133758) | Coastal salt marsh microbial communities from the Groves Creek Marsh, Skidaway Island, Georgia - 101404AT metaG (megahit assembly) | ecosystem: Environmental > Aquatic > Marine > Intertidal zone...
AATCCACCCATTGAAATAATATTTAAAGTAATTCCAGATATAAACATAAGTAAAAAAGCAGCAATGACAGATATTGGAATAGCTAGTCCGACGATGATTGTAGGTTTTAAATCTCTTAAAAATACCAGCAGAACACCAATTGCAAGCAAACCACCTATTAAAAGGTTTTGAAAGACAGAATTGATTGAATTTTCAATAAATTCTCCTTGGTTAACTAGAACCTCAAATTGTGCGTTTTCTAAATCCATCATCGTTTGAAGTTTCTTTAAAATACTGTTTGTCACTTCAGTGATTTCCACATCGGATTGCTTTAGAAATTGTACTTGAATTCCTTGTTGTCCATTTACTTTAGAATATGAATTAACTCCTTGATTAACAAATTTTATAGATGTTGATAATTCTTGTAATGTAATAACTTCATTTTCAAAAAAAGTTATTGGTAGTTCTCTTACTTCATTTAAATTATCTGGAGATGATGACAAATATAGTAGTCTTATTACTCCTTCATCAACCGCAGCACCAACTAATCCAGATTCATTTTGTTGATTAATTATGGAAAGGACAAAATCTTCACTTAATCCGTATTCATCTAATGAATTTAAATCTAAATCAACCTCAAGAACAATATCTGCTTCACCAATTGTTTGAACATCAGATACACCTGTTACACTTTCTAGCTCTGGCAAAATATCTCTCTTAAGCCATTCTGTATTCAATACTAATGCATCTTCATCAGATATGTTATTATCGTATGATTTAAATATCGTTACTGTCATAACTGGGAGTAAATCAGGACTGATTCTTAAGATATTTGGACTATCAACATTCTCGGGAAAATTTATATTGTCAATAATTTCTCTTAATTCAACTGAAACACTATCTAGATTTGTTCCATCTTGAAAAGTAATAAATGATATTGCAAAATTTTCATTAGATTGTGAAGAAACACTTGAAAAATTAGTAACTGTTGAAACAGCAGCTTCGAGAGGATTGGTTACATCTCGTTCAATTTCTTCAGGACTAGCACCAATATAACTTGTTACTGTTACAACAAAAGGAAGATTCACGTCTGGAAACAAAGTCAAAGGAAGCCTTATCAAAGAAAAAAGACCAAGTACAATAATTATTAATGTTCCCATAAGAACTGTTATTGGTTTTTTTACACTATATTTACTCATTTTATTCCTCTCACAAAAAATTTTATTATGTCTATTATATTAGATATTCGATATAAACAAAAATTTAAAATGAAAATATTCATAAAAAAATATAAATTCACATAAAAAAGAGGATTAACCCTCTTTTTATTTTTGACCACTTATTGATAATTTTTTCACATGTAAACTTGGACTGCCTACTCCTGATGTGTTAAATTTTAAATCATTTCCTATTCCACTAACACTATTTAATAATTCAAAGAAGTTTCCTGAGACTACTATCATCTTCACAGGTCTACTTAATTTTCCTTTTTCGATTTTGAAACCGTTAGCTTGTAGCGAAAATTCACCACTAATAGTTTTAACTCCTGCATGTAAGCCTGCCAAGCCTGTTATATATACTCCTTGATCAATTTTTTCTATCAATTGATCAAAATTTTTATCTCCTGGTTCTAAATACAAGTTTGACATTGAAATACCTCCACCAAATCCATTACCTGTTGGGTCTGTTTTTGCCATAGCTGCAGTTTTTAAATTATTAATAAATCCTTGAAATATTCCATTTTTTACAATACTTTTTTTATTACAAGCAACTCCCTCATCATCAAATGAGTATTGAAAATAAGCTTTTTCAGAAAAAGGATCATCTACTAAATTAATATCTTCTTGAAATATTTTCTTATTAACTTTTTCTTTAAAAGGAGTGAGGTTTCTTAATGCAGCTTCTGCAGAAAAAAGATTCAAGAAAACAGATAATAAGTCAGAAAAGGTTTCATTTGAAAAAACAACAGGATACTCTTTCGTTTCAATTGATTTAGCTCCAATCTTACTTAATCCTTTTTCTAAAATTTTACTAGCTAACTTTGATGGATCAAATTCTCTGTAATCTTTAAAAATATCAACTTCATATGCAGTAATCTTTTCTTCCCCATCCTTAAATACTCCAATTGCATATGCGTATGCCATTGTATTTTTTCTTGACAAATTTAACCCTTTTGTATTAATTATAGATGTTTCACTAGAGTTTTCATGATATACAGCTGCTTGAAGATTCTCAACATGACTATTTTCTCTAATTTTTTTTTCAAGTAATAACAGGTCTTTTACTTTTTGTTGAGTTTCAATCGAATCAAAATCAAATATTTCTTTATTTATTTTTCTGTATGACTTTGATCCCTCAAATATAATTGCCGGTTCATTTGCAGTTAGTGCCTTAGCATTATCAATTAATTTATCTATCATATTTTCGATAGTTGAATCTGAGATATGTTCAAATTGAACTTCTCCCATTTTTTCTTGATAAACTCCTCTAAGACTTATTTTAGAAACTGTTGAAATTGTATTTTGCTCAACTTTTCCTTCATAAACCTTTAAATCTACGGAATTATTTTTTGTGATATAAGCCTCTAGATCTGTTAATCCTTTTTTTTCACCTAGTTTGAATAACTCTGAAATATTTATCATTATCTTTCTCCTCTTCCGCCTACAGTAATTTTTGAAACTCTAATTGTTGGTTGCCCGACATCAGTTGGTATCGAACCAGAAATTGATCCACACATACCTTGTCCAAAATCAAGATTATTTGCTACTCTGTCAATTTTAAATAATACTTCGTGACCTTTTCCAATTAACATGGCACCTTTAACTGCTTTAGTAAGCTCTCCATTTTCAATCATATATCCCTCTGTCACAGCAAAATTGAATTCTCCTGTTGCTGGAGAAACTTGACCCCCTCCTAATTGTTTTGCAAACAATCCATACTTCGTGTCTTTAATAATTTCTTTGTAATTTTCTTTTCCGTTAGCAATATATGTAGTATTCATTCTAGATGTTGGAGGATATTTATAATTTTGACGGCGGCCTGATCCAGTTGTTTGATGTTTCATTTTAAATGAATTTCTATAATCAACTAAATAACTTTTGAGAATTCCATTTTCTATTAATAAATTCTTTTGCGTTTTTTTACCTTCATCATCAAATGTAGTTCTTCCCCATGCACCTGGTGCATCTCCATCATCATATGCTGTCACAACATCAGAACCTATCTTCTCTCCTAATTTTCCTACAAACGGAGAAAGTCCCTTTGCTATTGCAGTCGCTTCTAATGGATGACCACAAGCTTCATGAAAAATAACTCCTCCCCAACCTTTGTGAAGCACAACAGGCATTTCTTGTGCGACAATATCCTCAGCTGAAAGCATTAATATCGATCTTTCAGCTACATCATCAGCCATATGATTAAAGTCAATTCTATCAAATATTTCAAACCCCATAGATCGCCCAGGCCCTTCAAATACCTGTTGCATATTTCCATTTTCGCTTGCAACAGACATAAGTATTACTCTTGCATAGTTTCTAATATCATCTTGATATATTCCTTCACTATTTACTACTAATATTTTTTGTTGCCAATGTAACAACATACTAATCGCCTGAACAATTCTTTTGTCATATTTTTTCATTCTATTAGATAATCCAATAAGAACATTTGCTTTAGTTGTCTGAGAGACTTTATCCATTGGCTTTTCGATATCATTTTTAAAAGGTTTAGAATTTCCAATATCTTTTGACTTGGATGGTTTTCCTGTAAAAGATCCACGTAGTTTTTTGATTAGATCAAAAAGACTTTTTTCTGTAATGTCATTAGTATAACCATACACTACGTCCGAATTTTTAATTAGCCTTACCCCAGCTCCATGAATGTTACTAAAATTTGTATCTGTCACTTCACCTGAAGTCACTCTTAGACTTGATCTGTTAGTATCCTCAAAAAAAATTTCAGCGAAATCTGCTCCCGTTTTCAATGATTCATCTAATAAAAATTTTAATTTACTTTTATCTAACATTTTTTTTCTCCTTATCATATTGAATTTTGTATAAATTATAATAGCTACCTCTATTTTTTAATAATTCTTGATGATTTCCTCTTTCTATAATTTTTCCATTATTTAGAACTAATATTTTATCAGCATGTTGTATAGTTGAAAGTCTATGTGCAACAATAATCATGGTTGAAATATTCATCATTCTTTCTAAAGATTTTTGAATTATTTCTTCGCTTTCTGAATCTATATTTGAAGTTGCCTCATCTAACATCATTAATGACGGATTATATAAAACCGTTCTAGCGAAAGAAATTAGTTGTTTCTCTCCAGAAGAGAAATTATTTCCCCTCTCTAAAACAAATTTATCATATTTTTCCTTAAAACCACTAACAATTGAATCTAAGCCAACAAATCTTGAAGCTTCAATTATATTTTCTAAAGATTTATTATTATCAAACAAACTAATATTTTGTTCTATTGTACCACTAAACAAAAAAACATCTTGCATCATTTGTCCAATGAATTTTCTTAAAGAGCTTCTATTTATATCTCTTATATCTATGCCATCAATATATATATTTCCTTTTTGAACCTCGTAATCTCTAACAATAAGTTTTAATATTGTAGATTTGCCAGAACCTGTAGGTCCTACTAGAGCTATTGTTTCATCTTTGTTTAACTTAAAACTAACATTTTTTAATACCCATTCATTAGGTATGTAATTAAACCATACATTTTTAAACTCTATTTCTCCATTAAATGAATCTAAAGATATAGAATCAATTTTATCTTGTATGGTTGGTTTTGTATCAAGAACATCAAAAACTTTTTCTGCACTTGCAAAAGCATTTTGGAGCAAATTAAATTCTTCTGCAATTTGAAGAATTGGCTGAAAAAACTCTCTCACATAATAATAAAAACTGAATAATAAACCACTTGTGAAAGGAATTAAATAAATTGCATTGTTGATAACATCCAAAGCTCCATAATATAGTATAAAAACAACCCCAACAATTGACAACAAATATATTAATGGTCTGTATATCCCAAATATAAATATTTCTTTTAAGTAACTATTTTTCAATTTTGAAGATTTATTTAAAAAATCTGTGTTTATTTTTTCTTCTTGGTTAAAACTTTGAATAATTTTTATTCCAGATAAATTCTCTGATAAGTATGCATTAATATTTGAAACTCCACTTCTTACTTCTCTATAATTTTGTCTAGAGTATTTTCTAAATATAATTGCTGCAATTATTACAACGGGCAAGAATAATAATAAAATTAAAGTTAATTTGTAGTTAATGATAAAAAGAATACCTAATGTTCCCAAAAGAAAAAATATATTTTTGATTAAATTTGCAGCAATTCCAGTATACATTTCAGATAATGTATTTGTATCATTCATCACCCTTGTAACAAGTTTTCCAACTGGTACTTGGTTTATTTGATCAGGTCCTAAATTATTTATATGATCAAATGTTTGAAGTCTAATTGACTTTATAATATTCTGACCAATTTCTTGTAACCATAAGTTATGAAAATATTCCGCGACAATATCTAAAATAAAAGATAAAAAGAAACCTACAGAATAATAAACAATTAAAGTTAGCTTCTCTTCAAGCGTTAATTGATTGTTTGATATAGCATCAATTGTTAGTCCCAATAAAAATGCAGGTATAAGTCTCATAACTGTTGAAAAAACCATTAAAATTACAGATGAAAAAAACTTCTTTTTTTCTGGTTTTATGTAGGTTACTAACCTTTTAAATATATCCAAATCTGATATATTTCTTGTGTACTCTTTGAAATCTTTCATTAAATATTCATCTCTTCTAATTTTTGTTTTTTTACCATTTCTCTATATAATTCTGATGACTTTAACAAGTTTTCATGTTTATCCATCGCTACAACTTTTCCTTTATCCATAAGTATAATTCTATCCATATTTTTAACTGTTGAAATTCTGTGCGCAATAAAAATTGTAGTTCTGTTTTTTCTAATTTTTTGGAGATTATTGATAATCGCCTCTTCGGTTTTAGTATCAACAGATGATACTGAATCATCTAAAATTAAGATTTCTGGATCTTTAGCAAGAGCTCTAGCTATGGATATCCTTTGTTTTTGTCCTCCTGAAATTGTTACTCCTCTTTCACCAAGAACCGTATCATATTTTTCTTTAAAATTTATAATATTGTCATGTACATCTGCTAGCTTACTTGAGTCTATGACTTTTTGATCTGAATAATTCTTATCTAAGCCAAAAGCAATATTATAACTTACAGTCTCAGAAAACAAAAAATTATCTTGTGGAACATAACCCATCAAATTTCTAACATTTTTGATAGATAGTTCCATTATGTCTATACCATCTATAAACAATTGCTTTTCATTTACATTATATGTTCTCAAAAACAAATCTACTAAGCTACTTTTTCCACTTCCTGTTTTTCCTAAAATACCAACCATTTCTCCTTTATTTATTTTGAAGGATACATTATCTAATACATTTTTGTCACCATCAGGATATTTGAAAGATAGATTTTTCAACTCTATATTTCCCGATAAATTTTTAATGACAATATTTTCAGGATCCTTAACAGTAACAGCTGAATCTAGAAATTCAGATATCCTTGCTGCGCTAGCTTTCGCCTGAGATTGAATTGAAAAAAATCTTGCTAAAGCAAAGGTCGGCCATAATAAAGTAAAAAAGTACGCTAAATATTGTGCAAGTTCACCAGGTGTTAAACCATCAGAAAAAGAAATTACATTTATACTTCCATAGATGATTACAAACATTATAATTATGTTTTCTATTAATCTTATTATGATCTCAAAAAATATATTTATTTTTACGTAGCTAATCGTCTTTGAGTAAAGTTTTTCACTTTTCTTTCTAAAAAAACTACTTTGACTTATTTCCTTTACAAATGCTTTTATTACAGACAATCCAGAAAAATTTTCTTGAGTAAAATCACTCAATTCTTCAAAAGATTTTTGTCTAATTTTAAATCTTTTTCTCATTTTTTTAATAATGAAGTAAGATACAAATGATAGCAACATAAGTGGGAAAATTACAAATAGTGTTAAATTAGAATTTAACGAAAACATACGAAATAAAGCAAAAGATCCTAATGTTATTGCATCAAAAATAAGTAATATACCTGGTCCATAAATTTTTCTTACAGCCTCTAAATCATTTGTGTAAAGAGCCATCATTGCACCAACTTTTTGTTTAGAATAAAAATCTTGTTGAAGTGCCGTGGAATGTCTAAACATCTTATTCATAAGATCAAACTGTATATTTCTTGATGCACCAAAAATAGTATATCTCCAAATAAATCTACCTGCTGTAACGACCAAAGCAATTAAAACTATAGATGTTATCAAATTGAAAACAATCTCAAAATTTTGATTGACTTCTAAAACATCTATTATTTCTCCAACATATTGAGGAATAAACAATTGCAAATAATCAATAAAAATTAAAACTGATATTCCAATAATGTAGGAAAGTAGATAATCAATATAGTATTTTTTAAAGTGTCTCATCAATAACATTATGTTTCCCCTAATCATTCTAACACTTTTTAATAACTTCATCAGTTATTTGAGTTATAATAATAAAAATTAACATATTTTTGTAAATACCTTTTTTTTAAAATTATGCTTGATATAATATTTTTATAGTTTTTTGTCGAAAGGAATATATATGAATAGATTACTTAAAAGATTTTTAAATTACGTTAGAATTGATACCCAATCTAATCCCAATTCTAAGACTCAACCCTCAACTATGAAACAAAAAAATTTATCTAAATTGCTTTTTAATGAATTATCTGACATGGGATATTCTCCGATCTTAGATAAATATGGTTATACATATTGTCACATCAAGAAAAATGCAGAGGGATTTACATCTGTAGGATTTATTTCACATGTTGATACCTCTCCAGACTTTAATGGATCTAATGTAAATCCAAAAATTATAAAATCATATGATGGAAAAAAAATAGAATTAAATAGTAACCTTTTTCTTGACACAAATTCATATCCAATATTAAACTCAGTTGTTGGTGATGACTTGGTTGTTACTGATGGTTTATCTTTACTGGGTGCAGATGATAAATGTGGTGTTGCTGAAATAATGGAATTAGCACAAATATTAAGTGAGGATACTAGTATAAAACACGGAGATATTTATATTTGCTTTACCCCTGATGAAGAGATAGGCAAAGGAACAATAAATTTTAACTATGATTTTTTTAAAGTAAATTACGCATTCACATTAGATGGTAGCACTGTAGGAGAAATTGAATATGAAAATTTTAATGCAGCTTCTGCTATTGTTAAATTTACAGGAAAGGCTATTCATCCTGGATCAGCAAAAAATAAGATGGTAAATGCTTCAAGACTTGCAATGGAGTTCCATTCTTTACTTCCAAAAAAAATGATCCCTTCTTTGACATCATCTTACGAAGGATTTAATCATCTTACCGAATTAAAAGCCCAAGTAGATTCTGCTCTTTCAAAATACATAATTCGAAATCATGACTTAAGTAAATTTAAAAAACAAAAAGAAAAATTTGAAGAGATCATTAAATATTTAAATAATAAGTATTCATATGAGTGCTCAAGTGTAGTAATTACAGATACATATTTCAATATGTACGAAAAAATAAAACCAAGAATGGACATAATTGAAATTGCACGCAAATCAATAGAAAAATGCGGAATCAAAGCTATATCAAATCCTATCAGGGGCGGAACAGATGGTGCAGTACTAACTTATAACGGTCTGTTATGTCCTAACCTTGGAACGGGGGGATTTAACTTTCATGGTCCATATGAATTCGCTTCCGTCCAACAAATGAATAAAGCAGTCAAGATTCTACTTGAAATAATAAAATATTAATCTTCATAGAATAGTTCCATAATTTTTTTGTATATTTGATATCCATTTTTATTTAAGTGAATGCCATCTTCATTGTAAAGATTTTTATTCTCAATGGCTTTCTGAAGAAAATTTGGATATAAATCAATGATATCAACTGGATCAAAATTATCTAAAATTTCTTTTCTAAGTATAGATAATTTCTCGTTTGATATTATTTTTTTTAATTCACCAACTCTTGATTCTACAATAGGAATAGGTGTACATATATAAACCTTTATACCAACCAATTTTTCTGAAATTTTTTTAAGGTTCGAGACTGTTGACCTTTTTTTTTCATCGATAAATATAAAATCATTAAAGCCAATATGTATTATAACTATCTTTGGATTAAGTTTTTGGATCAAATTTATTCTATTTAGTAGTCCTTCTGTTGTATCACCAGGTATTCCTTGCAATGACCATGATGAATATTTCATAAAGTAAGCTACCATTGAATCGCCAGCAATTAATGATTTGGTTTTATTCATTTTTCCAAATTTTTTTAATTTTGATTTATAGTCTCGATTTATCTTTATTCTTAAATCATTTATATCTATCATTTTTTCATCTCTATTATTAAATCTCTAAGTTGGGCAGCAGTCTCAAAATCAAGTTTTTCAGCAGCTTTGTTCATTGCGATTTTAAGCTCTTCAAGAATTTTTTCGTTGTTCACTTTATTTTTTTTATTTGTCTTTTTTGAGACATCTAAAACTTTTTTAATGTTTATCTCTTCTCTAATTTCTTTATTGACTGTTTTTGGAGATAACCGATGAAATTCATTATATTCTATTTGTAATTTTCTTCTTCTTTCGGTTTCTTTAATAGCATATTCCATAGCTTTACTTGTTTTGTCTGCATACATTATAACTTTTCCATTTACATTACGTGCAGCTCTACCTATTGTTTGAATAAGTGATCTTTCTGATCTCAAAAAACCTTGTTTATCAGCATCTAATATTGCAACCAAAGAAACTTCTGGTAAATCTAAACCTTCTCTTAGAAGATTTATTCCAACTAAAACATCGTATTTGCCTTTTCTTAAATCTTGAATTATTTGAATCCTCTCTAGTGACTTTATTTCACTATGAAGATAAGCAACTTTTAGTCCCATATTTTTTAGATAATCAGAAAGA
>Ga0181568_10006722_pt1 | contig 10047 bp, 14 predicted proteins | sample 101ome_20_FD_133758 | JGI IMG/M metagenome (GOLD analysis project Ga0181568, IMG submission 133758) | Coastal salt marsh microbial communities from the Groves Creek Marsh, Skidaway Island, Georgia - 101404AT metaG (megahit assembly) | ecosystem: Environmental > Aquatic > Marine > Intertidal...
TAATTGCAGGGTTGTCCGCCATAGCAGACTCAATAAGTGCGGGGTCAATACTTGAATACATCAACCAAAACACAAAAATCAAGACAGCAATAAGCCCAGCAAAAGCGGCATAAACGACCACTATATAAGACATCACCTGATCAAAGCTTCCAATTTCTACATCTGCGAGCAGCTTTTTTCGAGTCGACCACAACCAAAATGGTACTAGCCCGGCGAGTAGAGTTAAGAAAATCCCCCCGCTCATTAGGTATTGGATCAACTGAAAGGCCGATAGGGTTAAGGCAACATAAAAAATGATATTTTGCTTTTGACTAAAGGACATAAAAACAAGAATTTAGTATGTTGTAAAAATAGAAAAAAGTGCTGGGTTTTGATTGGAAACAAAACATCAAATGCAGTATCTTTGCCATATGGGAGTCGGAGGAGTCTTTTTAGCGAGCATTGCACTTTGTATCGGAGTGGCAATTATAGCAGAAATTGTTGAGCGCATCAAATAGATGGCAATCTCACATGAGTAGTTAACAAAGCTGTCCAAAGCATCAATATGCTACATTATTGACACCCAGCCCATTCACAACACTTTTGTGGCCTAGTTTTTTACTTTTTTTCAAACCGTTAAAAAAGACTTAATGATTTACAGAGACCTCTATTTCAAACAAAAATTATAATACATTGTACCAACTAAATCTTTGTACAATGAAAACCTGGAGGTTATGATTGATACACTTTCGGGATCGAAGCAGGTAAAAGTGATCGTGAAGAAAAAGGAGGAACAGTAAAGGGCCCCATATTTCTGCATAAAGAGTCTGCAAATAATTATATTCTGATGTTTTTGTAACTTTAAACAAATCAAAAGTTATGGAGCACATTTCATTTTTATTTCAAGGAGTTGTTGCAGTTTCTGTTCTGATCGTTTGGGTTTTTCGATATCACAATGTGATTACCGAGTTTCAGCAGTTTGGTTATTCCGATGTTTTTAGAAATTTTGTTGGCGCGTCAAAAATTGCCATTTCAACCCTATTGTTGACAGGAATTTGGTATGCGGAGTTAACTCCTTATGCAGCGACGGGCATGGCTGCATTTATGTTGGCTGCGCAGCTGTCTCACCTTCGGGTTAAAAACCCATTTACACAACGCCTACCGTCTTTAGTGTTTTTATTCATGTCGCTTTTTATTGCGTTATTCCATTTCGGGGTCATTTAGGATGGATTATTTTTTAACTATTGTTCTCTTCACCGGCATTTCTTTTATCGCTTATGGGATCAATTCTTTTATTTCTCAACGCATGAAAAAAGAGTTTAAAAGGTGGGGTCTAGAGAACAAGCGAAAAACCATTGCGTTTAGCCAACTTCTAGGCGGAACAAGCTTGTTGTTGGGGTTAGAATGGAACACGATTCTTGTCCTCTCTTCCGCTTTTTTAGCAGGAATGATGCTGGTTGCGATTGGGGTTCGAATCAAAATCAAAGACAATATTTCAGACATTTTGCCCGCATTTGCTTATTTGGTGCTTAGTGTGATCATACTTTACGAAGCGAGCGGATAGCCCCTAGATTCAATAAGGCAGCACAAGTGCCTGAGGGCATTTTAGTTTACAAGTATCGCGGACTATTTAAAAGATAAGAAGCCGCATAGCAAAAAAAGATATGCCTGTGGTTTAGTTTGAACATGCACCCCTTGTATAGGCACTTACACCACCATAATTGGTGGCCGTACAAGGATTTGAATATGTTAAACCGTCACACCCACAAACAGGGTCATATTCTTTTGTGCAAGCAGTGTTTAACTTTATATTATCGGGATTAACACAATTTCCTTTGGCTTCACCTTTTTTGAAATAGTAAGTGATTTCATCATCTGCAATTAAAGGATCATCAATAAATGTGAGCGCGACTTCATCACCATTAAAGTTAACCACATATTCTTTGCTACTATCCGCCAGAGTTAAAACCCCGTTGATTAGGTTATACTGTTCGGCTTCGTTTGGGGGTGAAATGTAAACGCCATCATTTACGTTCCCTTTACTAACGATAAGATTTTTACTCGGGAAAACCCACAATTGATTATTACGGAAATCATAATCTTCGAAAAAACAGAAACAGCTAACGTTTTGAAGGATATATTGACCGCTTAACTCATCTGAACTTTTTGTAATGCTATCCTTTTGACACATTTGAACAACAAACAAAAGGGAAAAGAGAAAAAGTTTCATATGCCAAAACTAACAAAATCTATACCAAACCGGAATAAACAATCTTAGACTTATTGAAGGAAAAGGAAACGCCAAAGATTTTATTTATTATTTTGGGATATATTAAATGCTAGCAGTAATTCATGATAAAACATGAGATTATAAACTTCAAGATCGAGTATGAGAAGCATTTTTATGATTTAAACATAGCGTGGCTGAAGGAGTTTTTTTGGTAGAAGATTTTGATCAAAAGATTTTATCGAACCCTCAAAAACACATCATCAATAAAGGCGGTAGTATTTTTTTTGCAAAAAAAAATAAAAAAATTATTGGGGTTGTTGCGGTTAATGCCCACAGACGAGTTTGACGTATTTGAACTAACGAAAATGGGGGTTAAAAAAAGTTTTCGAAACCAAGGTGCGGGAAGGCTTTTAATAAATAAATGTATCGAGAAAGTGAAATTAGACAAACTAAAAAAAGTCATTATATATTCGAACAGAAAGCTTGAAAACGCAATATATTTATATAAATCATTTGGCTTCACTGAAGTTGAATTAGAAAAAAAATCTAACTATCAGAGGGCTGACATAAAATTAGAGCTTCGCTTAAAATAATTAAATTAGTACCACTAAAAACAAGACAATGAAGAAACTATTACTTTTATTTATTATTGTTGGGTGTTCAACACCGACACCCACACCTACAATTATTGGCTATGAAAACGATAATGGAACAAAACATGATATCACAAGCGGAAATGTAAGTTCAACAGAAGTTGTAAAAGCATATTTTGACGCATATAACGCTAAAGACCTACAAGCTGTATACAATTTAGAACACGACGATGTTGTGCTTTATGCGCCAAGTGGAATGGTGGTCGAAGGCCCCAAACAACATTTAGAGCTGGGGGAGCAGTTTCTTGAAGCAAATCCTGTTGCAAATTGGGAAATCATTTGGTCGATGTCAGCTGATGTAAAATATGACGACAGACCTAATGAAAATTGGGTTACTTCAGGCCTGCTGGTTACCTATGGAAAAGACAAAGAGTCAACATCATCGGTTAGCCGCGTAGTTGACTTGATGATTGTTGACGGAAAGGTTAAAAAAGGCTATTTCTATCAACGTGAACTTTCAGAGACTGAAAAATCTAATTTAGAATAATCAAATTTTTCCCACATAACACAACATTATATGTCAAGCAAGTTTTTCGGAAATAGTAAAGACAAAAATTCTCACTCCAAAAAAGGTGGCAAACACAAGGTGGCCAATCAAAACAATAAACAAAAGTCCTCAGGGGTTCGAAAAGTAGGAAGAGGGGGCTAAGTTTTAGCGAATGCTCATAAACTTTTCCACGAAAGGTAATACATAAATGAGCTAGCAAAGCGGAATCTTAAAAAAACCTTCCCGAACTGCTAACTGGGAGGGTTTGTGTAAAAAATGACTCTTGACAAAGCTTTTTTAATGTGCCTACCAACAAGTTATCATATCATTTCGAAAATACGTTTATAAAGCACTATTTTTGTATTTGAGTTACAACCCAGGTCCTATAGCTCAGTTGGTTAGAGTAGCTGACTCATAATCAGTTGGTTTTTATACAACATAAAAGAGCATACCCTTGACGGTCAATTAGTTAAAGTGATTAAATAAATCATGAATAACTAAAGTGCCATATAAATGCCAAAATATAGTCTGTCCTACCCCAATATTCGTAAACACCCAAACGGTAAATACTTCATTGATTTCTTCCTAAACAACAAGCGTTATAGGTTGTTTAATGGTAAGCGTATAGGTTCATCTCTTGCACCTAACTCATACCCATCCAAACTAAGACACTCAAAGACTGCGTTGCTTGCTAAAGAGGTGTATGATTATTTAGTTAGTAATGATTACTCTTTTGAAAAGCCACTTATGGGTGTTGAGCTGTTTGATAGCCTCATAGAGTCTAAGCTTAGTGAACCATTATCTACTATGTATAGAAAGACACTTATGTCTATTGCATCGCTTCTTAGGCAGGAACTTATTTTGAAAGGTAGCATAAGCAAGCAGTTCTTAAATAGCACCCCTCTTAAGTACAATAATAACACCTCTTACAACACTACAAGAAGACACTTAAATGTGCTTGTAAATTACCTACACAACAATGGATTTACTGTTGAGAAATCAACGCTTAAAACACGTAAACAAGAAGAGGTGTTACACAAGCCTATAAGCGACTTAAAAGACCTCTTAGAACGCATTAAAACACACAACAATAACCTCTATATATGTGCTTTACTTACATATGGATGTTTACTTAGACCACACCATGAAATAAGGCTTCTTAGGTGGGGTGATTTTAGTGATGATTTATCGTATATCACACTCTCAGGAAGCAGAGTGAAGTCTAAGCGTAATCGTGTAGTTCCTGTGCCTGAATATGTGCGTAAAGAGCTTACTATTGGGGATAGAAACCACAACATATTTTCGGGGGATATTGAGCCATATAATAGAAGCTATTTTAATGGGGTTTGGAAGCGTTTTAAGGCACTTAATCCTGAGCTTGACAAAGACATTACACTCTACTCATTTAGATACACAGGGGCGATAGAAATCTTTAAGCGTACAGGCTCATTAAGTAAGCTTCAAAAGGCTATGGGACACTCAAGTTTAAAAGTTAGTTTAACCTACTTAAGGGGCTTAGAAGTAGCCGAACTAAAAGAAGACGATATGCCTATGGTTTAATTGCAATCAGAATTTAATCTCCAAAGTTGACTAAATCCACCATCCATAAAAAGTTTACCCCCATCACATTCAAATGTGATTAGAGCAACTAATTCATTTCCAAAATGCAAATCAACCTTTAAGGTATCATTTTCAAATGTATATGCATTAGAGCTTGGAAGAGCGTCAGTTATATCTAATGAATTCCAATATACATCATCAGCAGGACAAGTGATACAATAATAAGTATATCTTACACCATCAATAAACTCATACATTGTATTGGCGTCTAACCTATTCTCACTTGGAGACCACAGCCACTTACCCTCAACTGAATATGATGGCTCTATTAAAATTTCCTCACCATCAACACAACAAAGAAGTAATGGAAAAAATATTGTTATTAAAATTGCCTTTTTCACACTCAAATATAATTAAACCTATTAAAGAGGTTTAGAATTAGCAGAACTAAAAGAAGAAGATATGCCTATGGTTTAATAAAGCAAATATTTTTTAGACCTATTCTTCCAACCTGCTTGTGATTTATATTTAACAAAGTATATCTTTAAATCACTTTGACTTTCATACTCTACGAAATAAATTTTCTTGTCAGCCTGAGATGCATAGTCAACAAAATACCATAAGCCATCATTTCCGTCAGCTTGTGAAGAATAGTCCACTTTATAAACTTTCAAATCACATTGAGATTCATATTCAACAACGTAAGCTTTAATATCAGCTTGTGAAGAATAATCAACAGAATAGATTTTTTGACTAAAACAAAATATTGGTATAAGTAGTACAAAGTATTTCATAACTTAAATATAAATAAAACAAATTAAGACGATACGAGATGGGGGTCTTAAATAGTGAGATATAACTATGGTTTAATTCCTTAAATTAGTGCCACTAAAAACAATACGATGAAGAAACTATTTAACGTGGTAACAGCATTAGCTATTATCGCACAATTAACAAGTTGCACAACTACAGGCACTACACTTACATTTGATGATGAAAAAACGAATGAGATTAGAGCTCATTTTGAAGATTATAAGAATGCAAACCTTGACGGAATGTTAACACGTTGGTCTGAAGAACTTATGGTTTTAACAAATGATGGAACGGTTGGATTAAGCGATGTCAAAGACATTATTCCACTTCACCATATGCTGTTTTCTGAAATTTATTTCACTTCACCTCACTCTGATGAAGATGAGTTTTATGCTGAAACAAATACATATCCTGATGGAAAAACATGGACTAAAACATGGTATAAGTGGCATGCTACAGGTAATTTCACAGGTAATAAAGTAACCAACTTAGGAATGATTGGTTTCCGTTGGGAAGACGGTAAAATTGTTGAGGAAAACCACTTTGGCGATAGTGCAGCGTTTAATTCAGAATTAACAGCTTACCAACAATCACTCGAAGAATAATACAAAAACGTTTTTTCGTATACAATTAGGGGGGTTATTAGCCCCCCTTTTATTTTTCCTTAAATTAGTACCACTAAAAACAATATGATGAAATATTTTATACTCGCATTTAAAAATTGGAACAAGTTCAATGGTAGAGCTAATCGAGCAGAATATTGGTATTTTACTCTATTCTATTTTATAATAAGTATAATTTTAAGTGTTGTAGATTTTTCACTTTTGGGTTATGACCCTATGGACGCCACCTCAATGGGTGTTCTATCAGGTCTATTCAACATAGTGTGTATAATTCCATCTTTATCTGTTACTGTTAGACGTCTTCACGATGTTAATAAAAGTGGTTGGAATATGTTGTGGAGTTTAACAATAATTGGTGTTTTTTATGTTCTTTATTTAGAAATCATAAAGGGTAGTGAAGGTGATAATCATTACGGTGCACCATCAAACGCCTAAACTAAAAACAATACGATGAAGAAACTATTATTTCTATTTACTGCACTATTATTAATCTCTTGTTCAAAAGAAACTGCAACTAACACTACTGTTGGTGAATGGTATCAAGGCGATTTAATGGGTAAATCTTTTAAACTTGGTGAACAAAAAAATATTGATTTGATTAAAAAAGCAGGGCAATATTATAATGATATGGATGCTGAAAACTTAGCTTCACTTTTTGCTGATGATGCCAAAATATATACATATCAAGGGGATATGCTTTCAGTAGACTTACAGCTTTATGAATCATATTTTTCATCTTTAGACTCTTTAGAATGGACACCACACGGAATGTCAACACAAACAATTGAAGACAACTCAATTGCAGTTGTTTCTATCCCATCAACAGACAAGAGGTATTACAAAGATTCAGAGAACGAAGAGTGTTTCTTATTTGAGCGATTTTGGATAGTTGATGGTAAGATTCAGACAATTGTACAGTATAGAAGAAACTTTCCAACTAACTATGACACTTTTTCCTTTTAAATTAGTTCCACTAATAACAACACGATGAAGAAACTATTTTTATTTTCCTCACTCACGTTTTTATTAATTGGTTGTTCACCTACAATTAATCAGCCCCGTTTTTCTGAAAGCAATAACCCAAAGGAATTAATCAAATCAAAATATGGCGAACCGTCATCAGTTATGCTAACAAACGATGGTAGAGAGGTTTGGGAATTTGATTTCAAAAGCCCTATTAAAAGTAATCGGACTGTTGTTTTTGATGGCAACAACAGAATTTTAGAGAATAAAAAACATTACAAGACATTTCATATGGTTAGTGGACTAAATAAAGGCGGCTATATTTTTATAGGTCTACTTGTCGGTTTTTATTTTATTAATGGTTCAATAAAACCATTAGGATGAAGAAACTTCTTTATAATTATGAAATTTATTAAAAGAAATTGGGCAATTAACAATGCTATGCCTGTATTCTTTATTAGCTTTTTTTATCCATTACCAATGATGATGGAATACTTAATTTCCTTGGTTTTGGTATTATGGTATTTTCATTTTACTTATGGTATTTAGCATCTAAACAGGATAAGAAAAAATAGCCCAAGCTTATTAAAAAATGGTCAAGCCACCCACTTATATTTTTCCTTAAATTAGTACCACTAAAAACAATACGATGAAAAAAATATTATTTGCTTTAATTTTCCCACTTCTTGCTTTTTCACAACAAAACCCAAATGATGACAGGTTTGTTTATGAACTTAGATTTGAAATAAGCGAAAGCTCGTCAGTGGCAGATGCTCAAAAGCAGCTTTTTACTTTTGTTGACGGTTTTAAACAGAGTGAATACGCAACAAACGTAATAGTTTTACAACATCATACAGGTGATAGGATGGATTTTAAAATATTGGCTTTCTCAGACACGTGGGATAATCTCAATAAAATGCAGGTGGACGCAGAAACTTATTTTTCAGAAAACGACCCAACAATGTTTACAGAGCCTTGGAAAATTGTTCACACAGGGGATAGTATTTATGCGGTTAGAAACAATCTTGAAGAAGGATGGATTAGTAGGTAAATCACTTAAAACAACACGATGAAGAAACTATTTCTCATACTATTAATTGCGCCTGTTTTGGGGTTTGGGCAAATTGGAAAAATTTTTCCTGCTGAAATTTTTGATGTTGTTTTTTTTTGGTGAAGGTGACAGTGCCCATTATGAAATCCCTGTAGGATATGTTTTTCAACCTTTAGTTGACCCAAGACAGGGATTTACTGTATATAGTTCATCAACAAATGAAGAGTTAATTAATATGGATGATGGCCTTGTTGAAGGGGGCTATTCAGTTTTTGAATATGGTGGTTCAGGTGTTTTATTTGATTTTAATGATTCTGATTTTGAACTTGTTTTTCATATTGACGAAGAATTTGATAATCCAATCATAATTGATGTTCCTCAAGGAAAATTTTTATATGTTTTTTCAATTAACTCAGAAACGATGCAAAACGGAAGTGGTGAGGACATTCTTATGCCTTCAGGTATGAGTATTACGCTTAATTCAACTAATGATTATGTATATCAAGATGGCAGCCCTATTGATACCAATTATGATGGTGTTATTGATGAATCAGATATACAAAAGGAAATACATTTTATAAGTGGGGTTTTAGTTGACATTGAAAAGTTTAATAACTCATTGTCTGCTAACGAATTACAGTTCATAAAAAGCCCTACTATTTACCCCAACCCTACATCATCTTTATTAACACTTAATAGTGATAAAGAGTACGACATAGAGGTATATGATATGGCAGGGAATAAAGTAATGGCGCTTACAGGAAACACGATTGATATGTCGCACTTGTCTTCTGCTACTTACACTGTTAAAGCACTTGATAAAGTACAGAACGAAGAAGTGAGTTATAAGGTTGTAAAGAATTAAATGAATTAAAAACAATACAATGAAGAAGTATTTAGGGGCGTATCTTGTTATAGTAGCTGCATATTTAATTTATCTCGTTCTTAGAATATATAATGGTGGTTCATTCGATTGGTTTGGGGATTTAAGTATGCCGTTTCTTTTACTTGTTTTGTATTGGTCAATACAGTCAAAAGACAAGAGCAAAAAATAATACCATAAAGAAACCATTCCTTTTCCTATTAATTGCCAAGGTCTAAGTATATTCTTACAAATGGTTAAAAGATAGTTGAGTTATCCACATTAATTTACTTGAAGTGCGTTTCTTTAAGCTCTAACTTTGGTGGGTGAGTGGGATAAATACCTACTTGGTTTACAAAGATATTTACATATATGTTTTTTAAGTTTTTTAAATTAATTATATACTTAAATATTACACAATGATACTTAATGTGGTATATGCTTCACTCAAAGTTATAAGCTCAATACAGGATAAGTATGTATTATAAACCTTGATTAATCAATTTTTTTCAAAATCCTTATGTTGAAGTTAAATTGTAAAATGTTTGATATGCATGAAAAAGTGCCATATATGTGCCACAGAACACCTCAAAAGATTATTTTTGTACCAATTACTTTAACTCAGGTCCTATAGCTCAGTTGGTTAGAGTAGCTGACTCATAATCAGTTGGTCCCTGGTTCGAGCCCAGGTGGGACCACCCTTAAACCCTCTAAGTCCTTGACTATGAGGGTTTTTGTTTTTAAGATACATAAGGGAGTGACAAATAGAGTGATAAGATTGATATATTTATAGTTATGATTTTAAGTGAAAACCTATTAAAAGACA
>Ga0181568_10006724_pt1 | contig 10045 bp, 7 predicted proteins | sample 101ome_20_FD_133758 | JGI IMG/M metagenome (GOLD analysis project Ga0181568, IMG submission 133758) | Coastal salt marsh microbial communities from the Groves Creek Marsh, Skidaway Island, Georgia - 101404AT metaG (megahit assembly) | ecosystem: Environmental > Aquatic > Marine > Intertidal zone...
AGAATTGTACAAATCTTGCTAATTGTTGTGCCTGTGCGTCTGTAAATTGTGTGGCTGGTGCAGTAAGTTCTGATACTTGTTTTTTGAGAGTCTCGTTCTCAATATACAAGGATGTTATCTTGTCCTTTAATCGCTCTAGGTTCTCCCTAGTCTCTATCCACCAACCCCTTAATTCCTGTGGCACCATATCCTCTTCGGGAAATCTTGCCTCGATGTCCTGGGAAAATGTTCTTATGGTTGGTGTACTCATCCCTGCCCTACTGCTTGTGTGGCTGATCTAGTGTCTAGTCCACTCACCTCAAATGTTCTACCTACAATCTTAATTGGGTTGTTTTTAACATACGGCCTTTCCGTGGTGAAAAATTGCTCTTGTTTTTCAACATAGCCAATCTCGAGTGCCGTATTATTCGAATAATCGTATTCAGGCAAAACTGTGATCTCATCCCTAATATATGGTGCTTGGACATACATAGGTATCATGTTCTCATCTTGTAGCTTATTTAACTCTACATAGTCTAGCTCCTGCCCATCCACTACTTGCATGGTTTCTATTTGTTCTGTGCCTTGAGGGGATGTGGTTGTGCTAATTTTTACTCTCGTAGGAGTAGTCCCGTACTTGCTAGATAACTCAAGCACATATGTGCGCACCTCCTTATCGGAGAAGGAGTCACCGAAATCTATCAATCCACTCTTCAGCCTGGATTCATAACCATACCCTAGCCTGTTATATAATCGATAAGGCTCACGCTCGTTTACTTCAGGTGGCCCATATCCATATCTAACCAGTACTCCTCCGTACAAATAATCTTCTCTATACTGAGTGCCTGGGTAAATAAAGTCTCCGATTCCATCGACCTGATGAATACCCATAACAAACCATGCTTGCTCGGGACCCACCCTATTGTGCTTAGGTCTACGAATATAGGCACACGCCGTAAAGGAGGCATCTATGGTTGATAATGTTTTATTGATATAGTCATACGCAACCACTCCCCAAGATATTCTTGGTCTCTGATCTTCTATACCCTCCTTAAGCCAATATTCCTCATTAACATATAAACCAGGCCCAAATGCATAATCGTATAGAGTCTCGTCATACAGATTTCTGCCAGCTTCATCGATATACTCACCGACAGAGTTAGTAAGTAACCCAAGAGGGCAATTTATAAATACCTCTCTGGTAATTGGATTGTCGGCTGCATATACATACTCTGCTAATTCAGGCGGTACATTCTGCCAGAACGGAGGGCCGATCTCAAACATGCTAATTGGCTGAGGTTCTGTGGAAGATCTATTGATCGCATAAATGCCACTATTACCCATGAAGATATGTTGCTTGCCATCAACATCAATAATTGTGTGCCTAAAGTCTGCCACTCGACCACCTATATATCTAGGCTCGATTGCAAAAGGAACCTCTGCAGAAGTAGTCTTAGATATGAAGAAAAATCCCGAGTCACGATAGACCACAAGTTTATCTGCTAGGGCTTTCATTTTCAGGATACGAGAACCATCTTGTGAGAACTCTCGCACAGAAGCAGGCGACTTTAACTGCTCTGCATATGGTCTCAAGACAACCGTGTAGGTTCCGGCAGATAAAACAGAGCCCGTACTTGGGTTAGTTAAGATTAGGTCACTTCCGCCAGAATCTACTAATTTATATCCGTTCGTGCTCTGTTCCGCGAATATTCCACTTATTAGTAATGAGTTTGGATCTTCGTTTACAGTTTTAACCGCACTAATTGGCGACACCATATTCAATGTATAAGCTTCCTCGCCTTGGAATATTCCTGACTGCCGTAATTTGTACATGCTGCCAGGAGTACCTATTGCATAGTTGTAATTTGAGTCTATCAAATACTCTCCACTTGATGTAACCGTAAGTGTAGCCGGCAGACCGCCAGACTCCATGACTACCGAGTTGCCTGAGACTATTCCTGTGTTGAATAACTTAGGCTCACCCTCAGCTGAGTAAATCATTCTATATTGAAACCTTTGCAACTTTACCTGACCATATAGCGATGAAGTAATTATATTTCCGTAGTGGTCGACTGTGTCATCCGTGAACCATGTATCGAAGCCGTCCGTTATTAAGGTTAGGTCTGCACAGAATAACCTATCTTGGAATACACCGATTGTCCCAACGGAAGATACACCATTCTCTCTTAATCCATAAAGTGGCTCAGCCTGAGAGTACTCGCTCTTATAAACCACTGGGAGATCTACTCCATTGTTTATAATTACATGGTTCTGGACATCTACAATCTCCCACCTGTAAGCACCGCCCTCAAAAGGATCGAGAATCCTTCCATTCAGAGTTTTGTCCATATAGTTCTCAAACTCATAAATTTCCTGCCAGTAAAAATCTTCACCCGCTCCAACCCAATATTCTTCTCCAGCATTATTAGATGCATATAAAGCATTGGGGTCTGAGTAATCTTTAGCATATGTATCGGCGCTTGAGAATAACCTAAATAATTTACTTCCAGCTATAGCAATTAATACCGGATTTCCGTCAGTACCTGGAAACTGATGAATTGCCCGTATTGGAAATTGTGCATCTAGTGGATCAAAACTATCTGAACCCCAAGAATCTGTAAGGTTTCCAGATGGACTAAATAACTCCCATCCTTCTCTTCTTAACTCCCCGTCGGTCTCTCTTCTGAAATTTACTTTCTCGGTATAATTAGCAGAGGAGGAAAGGTAGTTTGACTCCTGTGTGATCGGTACATCATCAGACGCAGAACCAATCAATGCACCCCCTTGCGCGGGATGTATTGTTATATTCTTGTATGCTTTTCTGCGTGCCATTAAAGGGCCAACCAATATGTAGTATTGGTAACTGGTATTGGGTCATCCGATGCATCCTTTAAGGGGACTGCCTGCTTAGCCTCATAGTAATTCGTTCCTGATTTTACTATCGCTCCACTTCCCCAGATTCTATTGGTTGAGTGAGCATCTGAGTCACTCCAGGAATATGCTTGGCTCCTTTGTATCTTAAGTAGTGTATCACTTTCTGCTTTTGTGTATCTATTACCTAAAGATGTGGCAGTTGTTGTAGCAAAATTTGGATCGTCTCCGAGCGCCGCAGCGAGTTCATTTAATGTGTCTAAAGTTTCTGGGGCTGAGTCTACTAAATTGGCAACAGCATCATCTACGCTTTTAAGGTGAAATGATCCATAGTTGGTGGCTCCCTGCTCTCCATTTTCCACCAACCACATGGTGTTGGTTAAATCATATACAATACGAGGATTCTCGGACAGTCCCGCATTTACTGTTAATCCAGCATTATTGTATGCAGACTGATCAATCTCGAAGTAATCCTCGGAATCATCATCATCATCCGTACCATATACACCATCTGCTCCGTAATCTATAGAGTATCTAACAAATTCATAGTTACCATTTCCATCATCATACTCGGTATATGCATAACCATTTTCGACACCACCAGCTGTACCATCAACTGTCAGGCTTTCCTGAACTATAGTTTGATTCAGTATGGTCTGCTGGGTTACATTATCACCTTCGTTTATTATGGTGGTGGATGCCCCGATAGGCTCAACTGTTTGACCGTTATACGCATACCATTGACCTGCAAGCTCATCATATCTGATGTAAGGCACATCAAAGGTTCCATTTGGATATATTAACTCAACTGCTTGGTCAGTATTTAATAAATTAGTGCCATCAAAAATCTGCCACTTGTTAAGCGTTACATTGTATCTGAAAAATGGATTAGTTGATGCATTTCCATAGTCGACTAATATGCCTGTATTTACTTGCGCGGGTGTACCAATTAAAGCCCAGTATTCTTCACTACCATCATCTTCTGTGCCATATATACCATCTGCTCCGTAATTTATCGCATAGTGACCGCTTGCATCATAAGCGTACCCCGTGTCTTCACCAGAGTAGCCACCAATAACCAAATCTGTTAAGCTGCCACCTGCTTCCTCGCCACCCCCTCCTATTGATCCACCCGACCCAGACTCAAGTTCGCTCCTTAGTGCATAACCCGATAAGTCAGGAAGATCAGAAATATAAGCTACTTGATTGGTTGCGTTTCCAGTAATAACCAATCTATCTGGAACAACTTCACTTCCGTCCGTATATCCAAAACTAGGAGTAAGCTTGATGTTTTTCTGTGCGTTTCCAGAGCCGTCATATTTAGCTATATTCCAGATTTCAATTTCCTGAGTATCAATATACCTAAGATTAGATGACTGAGATGTTAATGTACTAAAGTTTGCTGTACCATTATCTATCTGTACGGACTTAAGGAATATATCACCGTCTGGCTGAATCTCCATTAATACCTCATTTGCGGTATTGGTAATGGTTATATCTTTCGTGTTAACATCCGTTGTATTAACTTCCCCAGATACATCTAAATTACCACCAATTTCTGCATTAACAGAAAGTGCCAGGTTGCCCTGTTGTGTAACATTAAATATTGTATCACCAAGTTCATTTTTTACATTGAACTCACCATTTACAGTAGTTGATCCACCTACCGTAACATTGTCATTAAGGTTTAATAACTCTGTGGTGGATGAAATATTCTCTCCTAGGGTAACACCTCCTGTTATTGATGTATCGCCCTCGATTTCAGTATTTGATTGGATTACTATTTTGTCAGTGGAGGAAGTGATGTTTTGATTAAAAACAGTATCTCCTGTTACATTAAGGGTTCCATCAATTAATGTATTATCCTGAAGCTCTAATATTTCCGTGGATGAAGCTAGGGTGCGGTTGACAATCGTATGCCCCTCTACAGTTACATTATCTATGGTCGTATTGTACAGACTTAGATCACCTTCCTCAGTAATTTCAAAAACAGAAAGGCCTTCTGAGTTTGTTATATTAAAGGTGCTACTCGTTGTGATCTGGCTAAGATCAGGTAATTGCAACTCATTTACCCATATAAATTCACCAACTACTGTAGCTAGTCCAGCATCCACATCTGCTTGGGTGGCCTCCCTTTCGATATATACAGGAACAAATGGAATTTTTTTCCATTCTAGTGTGTTCTTGAAATACAGATTATTAGGATCATAACCAAAGTCGCCAACTATTCCTGCGGAATCATTATTAGATAATGGAGTAAATGCGTACCTACTAGACTCGATATAAAACTGCATCCTGGAATCAGCCTCTGCAGTGGAGTACACATCGAAATAACTTAGGTCTATATTATGGGGATTATCAGTAGCAAGGTGTGCATCAAGCAATTCTTGTATGTTTAAATTAACTACATCTCCTAAGCCTATTGTTTCCTTTGTTATAGAGTGTGGATTATCAGCTAATTTATGATCGTTTAACTGATTCTCTACTAAATCTATTTTGTCCTGGGTAACAATATTAGCACCCTCAAGTATTTCGCTAGGTGTAAGGTTTTCGACATTTCCAAGACCTACCTGTTCCTTGGTTACATTATGGGGATTGTTTTGTAGAATTGCGTGATCTTGAACTAGGAGTGTTGTCTTAGCTTCAATCTCACCACCAAGTCCCGTAATGTCGGTATGGTCATGAATGTGATCCCTGAAAGTATCAATACTATCAATTAATGTATCTACCTCTGTTTTGGAGTAGATGTCGTCATGTACATGGTTTACATGAGCAAGGTCTGGTAGTTCAGATTCTATATCTGCGACTTGTGCATTAAGTGCATCGATTGAAGCATTGATTCCAGAAAGGTCTACTGAACCACCACCTCCGTCGATTGCGGTTATACTAGCAATTAGGTCATCCTTTACTGCATTTAGTTCGACCAAGGATGCCTTGGCGTCCAGCAATGCCTGGAGTCCATTTACCTCAGATACCTCGTGCGTATGTACGGAGTCAGACTTGCTTGATAAAGCGGTATTGATTACGGCTAATTCGTCATTGATGTCAGATATTTGACCTGAGAATGGAAGTGCCGCAATGATGCCATCAACGCCAGCAAATATATTATCTACTTCAGTTTTCGTGTAGTAGTTAGATACAAAGTCGTTCTCCGCTCCCTCAAGGGTGGTGACTCGAGCGTCTAGTGCATCTATAGATTCACTTAATACAGCTCCTAAATTAGCAGATAGTGGGTCGGTTGTTGATGCAGAATTAAGCGTAGTGACCAAATCCTCAACCAGTAAGGTCGAATCAATGAGGTCAGAAAAATTAGCTTCAGTAGGAGTAGCTCCCGAGATGAAGTATGATTTAAGGGTAGTTCTACTTTGTACGGTCATCCTATTACGAATCCTCCACCACCAATACCTGTGCTATTAGCGATCTGCTCGATAGAAGAGGTCTGGTATTCCTTACGGTTAATATGAATTTGTGCGCGCTCCTTATTGTACATTTGCATGTATGCTTGGTATTGAGCTAAATCGTTATCTACATCTCTTGCTAAATGTGCTTTCACATAGCCCGCAGATGCCTTTGCTTCCATTTCGTCAAATATAACAGGAGCATTTTTCTCATCCTCGGTGGCCCTGTAAATAGGGGTTGGCCTAAACTCTCCCTCAAAATAGATATACATTGCCTCATCATCCCTTAACTTTGGAGCTGTCCAGAATTTATTTTGCCCAAATGTTATTCTACCTGGCATTGTTGACGTGCGCTCAGGAGTACCACCATCAATTAAATTAAATCGTGACTCCCAAGGGATGGAGTTAGGATAGAAGTATCGAGAGATGCTTTGACCATTCTCTTCGGTGGCTATTCTTCTAACAACTACTTGCTTAACCCGAACATTAGACATAGCAAATTCACCTTTGTGGACATCTAAATCCTCAGAGTTTACTGCACTTAAGTCCTCTGGGTTGGGCTCCACCAAAGATGAGCTAGAGTAAAACTTGTACTGGTTCTGGCGAATAGCTGGCACATATCTTTGCAGATCAACAACTGAAGCAACAATTAGAGAATCTATATTCTCTTGTACGCCCCTACCCTTGCGCTCACTATCCACTATGAGGAACACTCGGACCTGGTCATTGTATTCTTGCCAATTCATCGTCTACCGCCGGGAGTGAAATAAAATCCCAAAACCATGGGGGCCAAAACAATTACGAAGTAACTCGCTAGCGATCCTGTAGTGACCATAATGGGGGACTGCTTAGCAGGGAAGGTGATGAGTCCGAATAGGATCTCGGTTGCTCCTTCGCCTGTTGGGTTTGTAAGGGTGATGATTTCTGCGCTTGGGAAGAGTGTGCAGAGGATAACGACCGCTGAGAGGGTTCCGCATAGTATGAGCGAGAGCAGCCTCCTAGTAACCCTAGTAAACATACCACCCTCACCGCTGTTAAGTTGTTCTTGAAATTTAAGTGCAAATTCATTTCCCCTCGCTTCCCTAGCTAATTCTAATTCAAACTTTTGCTGACGGGAATCACTAATCGCACCAAACACTCCTTTTAATACGGATCCAAGTGCGGCACTACCCCCCGCAGTAAAAAACATTGTTACCAATTCAAACATTAGTTAAGTACCCTAAGTGCCCTATATCCTGTGCCACCGCTGTCCTCAGGGCCAACTTCTACTTTTTTCCACTGACCATTAATATACAATTCTAGCGGGTTCTCTGTATCAGTGCCTGATTTAATTAATGTTGATACCAAAGTATTCTCATCAATTAGTGAATTAATAGTGTACCTAAGTATCTCAAAGTTATTATCAAGTTCTTGCCATGTGATGGGGTCATCGCCCTGGCTTGGAGAGGTTCTATATGTAATGAGTTGATTCTGCTCTTGGATTTCATCATAGCTCCAAGCCGGATAGTTTGACTGTATTTTGTTGATCATTTTAATAAACAGACTTTGCCTCCTCCCATAGTTGATCGGATGCCACTTTACTTAACCCACCTAAATGGATGGTAACTTCAATAAAACTTCCTTCAAAAAAACGATCTCTAAGCCTTCCTATAGAAACAGTGTCAAAAGTAGTACCCTCATCATTTATCAGTTTATGCCCCTCGCCCGCGCCATCGCTTTTCATAGTTATTACGCGCTCATTGTTCTGGGATGGATCAATACCAGAAAATAACTGATTTACTAAATTACCAGAGTCCTTACTTATTGAACCAAAGTCATCATTGAATGTAAATCTGTTGGTCTTCCTGCCCGGCTCAACGGATACTTGATTAATACCAAATATTCCAATCATAGGTCTAGGGTGGCTTCCATCTCCTATTGCTGTAATCGTAAAATCTTTTCCTACATTTGAGGCCGGATTAACGCTAGGAATTAATTCCGATGCTGATATTGCAAATAAATTATGAACATCATCAATAAGGTGAAAGTCATCGAAAAATAATTCTTCATCCACTCCCTCAATCCCATTAGTAAAAGCGTTCTCTAAAATTGAGTATGCATCAACTAGGTAAACATTTACTGATAGGTTATTAATTATTTCATTTAATCCTGAATTTATGTCTTGAGATAATTGAGTTGCATTTGGATCGGTTACGCCTGGCATTCTGTACAAATTAATCATATTTAATATGACTATATTTTTGCCACCTTTAGTAACTATTTCGTCAAGACACTCCTCGATTCCTGATAATATATATGAGGAGTCCCTACCTGCCCCCAAGTAATCATTTCCTCCTCCAAAAAAACATATTAAATCATCCTCCTCAAATGTTGGTGCGCTTGATATTTGAGATTTTATTGAAGGAATTTCTATATTGTTAGACTGAGTATATGTCTCAAGTAATCTTGCCCCACCCCAAGCGTAGTTATTTCCCGAGTCATTAGATGGTGAAATGTTCAAGTTGTTATGTTCTGCAATATATTCCACCCAAACTTTTTGACGTGCCGGGAATAGATCTGGAGGGTAGTTGCCTATATCGGTAAAACTATTCCCGAATGCATAAATATTCGTAAATCCCGCAGGAGCATGCAAATCCATGTACTGACCAATTTTAAAATACGCGTAATAACCATTATCGTCTTTTAATAACTTAGGTTGAAGTGACTCCCTTAATTGCTCTGCATTGAAAGGTTTATATCCATAATAAGCCTTTTGGTCATATATCCTTACCACAAACGCATCTTCGTTTTCATCGGGTGTATTTTCTGGGTAATCAAACTCTTGACCTTGCTGCCGATATCTAAATAAGGGCCCATCATATAACTGTCTGAGTTTCCTGCGCATAGACAATGCAATAAGTGCAGGCCAAGCATCCGCAGGTTTTTTCCGGGGAGATGAATCGCATGGTGTTGTGAATTGAGCGATCACACTAAATCTCCAAATGCATGCCAGGCATTATCCCCATACACTACTGTTGCCGCAGAATATCTTTCAGACAAAGTATTTCCCCTGGCCCTTACAACTCCATTAAGGCTCACGAGCTTACCCTCCCCTGTATTCATGAAAGTAAATATCGTTCCTACTGGGGCGGTGGTGGGGAGATATATTGCCATGTTTCCAAGGAATGGATCGCATAAAAACATGGTTCCGGTTTGTTCTGGATTAACAGTAAATGATGTACTCATTACTTGAACTTTAGCTGTTCCGTTATTTTCACCCTTGAATACTCCCGTAATGTCATCACATTCGATTCTCGATGATGTTATTGTGCCTGTGGATGATACCTCAAACTCACTACCTACCGTAATCTTAGTGGGAGCAATGGTTCCGGTTACACTAACATCCCCGCCCATTGATATTGCACCATCAACGACTAGGTTTCCGTAAATTCTCGCATCATCTACATACAAATTGTAGTTATGCACAGCAGAGGGTATTCTCAGTGTGTTGTACTGCGAAATACTTAAATCAACATACGGGCGTACTTTGCCTTCCTCTAGGAGAGTCTCCCAGTATTCACTGCTAGGATAAACGAGTATATCTGTCACCCATGGGGAGAACCCTTCGGTAGGATCACCTCCATCAATGAAATTTAAGTTATGGTCTGCCCCGATAACTTGTAGCGGATAAGATGATGCATCAGGGACATCAGATGCAGAGCCCTCGACAAAACTTATAAATTGGTGAGCTGGTTGATACCCCTCTTGGACTTTAATCTCATCTTGCATAGAATCCGCTTATTGAAATTGTTTGAGAA
>Ga0181568_10006729_pt1 | contig 10042 bp, 9 predicted proteins | sample 101ome_20_FD_133758 | JGI IMG/M metagenome (GOLD analysis project Ga0181568, IMG submission 133758) | Coastal salt marsh microbial communities from the Groves Creek Marsh, Skidaway Island, Georgia - 101404AT metaG (megahit assembly) | ecosystem: Environmental > Aquatic > Marine > Intertidal zone...
TGGTTCTGCAAAAGGAAATGGTGCAAAATTAATTGATAAATTAAAAAAAAAACATGATGTTACAGGTATTTCAAGATCTAAAGGAAAGAGAACAACTATAAGAGCAGATATTTCGAATAAAGAAGAGGTTAAAAAAGTATTTTCAAAAATACCTGTCATCGATGTTTTAATTAACAATGCATCAATATCTAGTGCACATAAAGATAAATTAATTAATTTCGATAAAATTATCTCAACAAATCTAAACGGAGCTTTCTATTGTTCATTTTTTTCAATTCCAAAATTAAAAAAATCCAAGGTAAAAAAAATTATTAATATCTCAAGCATAAATGCTCATGTTGCACTACCTAATAATCCAGGATATGTGGCGTCTAAAGGAGGCATTAATGCTTTATCTAGATCTTTAGCAGTTGACTATGGCAAATACGGCATAAAAGTTAATTCATTATCTATTGGATATATCAATGCTGGGATGTCAAAAAAAAGTTATCTTAATAATACCAAACGAGCAATCAGGTCAAAAAATACAATACTCAATAGATGGGGAACTAAAAAGGATGTTTTAAATTCAATAAATTTTTTGATAGATGATTCATCAAATTATATAACAGGTTCTGATATTGTTATTGATGGTGGATGGTTAGCAAAGGGACTAAAATGAATATTGGTTTTATGCAAGGACGGTTAGTAGACTCAGAAAAAAAAAATTTACTACAATATTTTCCAGCTAAACAGTGGAAAAAAGAAATCATCCTAGCTGAAAAAATAGGATTTAAAATTTTTGAATGGACGATAAATTATGAAAACATAAAGAAAAATCATTTATATAATTTTAATAAAAACAAAGAATTATTAAAATTTTTAGCTTACCATTCTATTTGTATACCAAGTGTTACTTGCGATTTCTTTATGCAAAAACCTTTTTTCAAAAGTAAAAAGTTTAAAAGTACACTTGCAGACTTAATGAGAGTAATAGAGCTATCAAAAAATGTGGGGTCAAAGTTTATAATTCTTCCCTTAGTTGATAATTCTTCTATTAGTAATGTACAGCAAGAAGGTACTCTAGTAAAAGAATTAAAGAAAGTTTCTAAATTTTTAAATAATGATCAAAAAATTTTATTTGAAATAGATTATCCTCCAAATAAAATTATTCCATTTATAAAAAAATTTAATAAGAAATTTGGTATTAACTACGATACTGGTAATAGCGCATCTCTAGGATATGATTTTAATGAAGAAAAAAAATACTTTAAATTTGTACATAATGTACATATAAAAGATAGAATATACCGAGGCCAATCAGTTAGATTGGGGAAAGGTGATTTTAGTTTTAAAGAATTTTTTGTTCATTTAAAAAAAATTAATTATAAAGGAAATTTAATTTTACAAACTGCAAGATCAAAAAAACATATTAATGAAATAATTTTAAACAAAAATTTTATCGAAAATTTTTTATGAAAAATATAGTTATTTGTGGTGCATCGAAAAATTTAGGTAAATTTATTTTTCATAAATTTAGTGAAGAAAATAATGTTCTGGGAATTTCTAGGTCAAAAGTTAATAATAAAAACTATTTTTCTGCTAATTTAAATTCTTTTGCACAAACTAAAAAAATATTTAATCAAATCAAAAAAAAATTTAAAAAAATTGATGCAATTATATTTTGCGTAGGTAATAGTAAAAAAAATTATAATAAATCCCCAAATTCAAAAGATTTCGCTAAATCCTTTAATTATAATTTTTATCCCTTTGTTAATTTAATAAATTCTTATTTAAATATTTTTAAAAAAAAACCTGTAAAATTTATAGTGATTTCATCTATTGCTGGTTTGGTCAATATAGATGCACCAATTACTTATTCAGTTGCAAAGAATGCTTTAAATTTTTATTGTATGTTTTTGGCAAAAGAATTTGCAAATAAAAAAATTTTTTTGAACATCATTTCTCCAGGCAATATTCTTATGGAAAATAATAATTGGGCTAAAAAATTAAAGAAAAATCCAAAATTAGTAAAAAAATATATTTATAAAAATGTTCCTAGTAATAATTTTTGTACTGCAGATGAGATTTATAAAATGTGCAATTTAATAGTTTCAAATAAAACTAATTTTGTAGGTTCAAACATAGTTATTGATGGAGGACAAGTATTGTGAAAATTGAAAATCAAAAATATATAATTGTTACTGGAGGATTTGGTTTTCTTGGCTCATTTTTTTCAGAATTTTTAATAAAAAATAATTTTAAGGTAATTATAATTGATAAAAATAAACCAAAAACTTTGTACCAAAAAAAAATAGCCAAAGCTTCTTTTTTATGGAGACAGGTAGATATTACAAATGAAAATAAAGTTTATAAATTTTACAAGGAAATGAAATCCAAAAAAATTGTAATTAGTTATCTAATCAATAATGCTGCTATTGATTCTATTCCGAAAAAAAATCTAAAAAAAAATCATCTACCAAAAATCAAAATTTGGAATAACGAACTTGCTGTTTCTCTTACAGGCTCATATTTAATGATTAAATATTTTGGTGAAGATATGGCAAAAAGAAATATTGGGAAAATAGTAAATATAGGTTCAGATCTTTCTGTTATTGCACCAAATCAGAACCTATATACAGATTTTGATAATTTTTTAAAGCCAGCAACTTATTCAGTAATTAAACATGGTCAATTGGGTATTACAAAATATTTTGCATCTTTATATGCAAAAAATAAAATACAAGTTAATATGTTGTCGCCTGGGCCTATTTTCAACAATCAAAAATTGAGTTTTGTAAAAAAATTAAAAAATCTTATTCCAATGAACAGGATGGCTAACAGAGAAGATTTAACTGAGGCATTATTATTTTTATTAAATCGTAAAAATAATTATCTAACTGGTCAAAATATCGTAGTTGATGGTGGAAAAACATTAATTTGAGATATTATGAATCAATCTTTAAAATTAAAAAAAAAATTAAAAGGACCAATATTTTCTATAATTTGTCCTTTTAATATAAAAAGAAAAATTGATTATTACGCATTAAAAAATTATTTACACTATCTTTATTCTAAAGGAGCAAGAAATTTTTATGTGATGGTTTATAATTCTAGATTGTCTCTTTTAACTGAAAAAGAGATTAAAGAAATTAATCTTTTTTGCATTAAAATAGTTAAAAAGCTTAATAAAGAAAATATAATAATTTGTGCAGAACCTTATCATTGTTCTACTGAACAAAGTATTAAATATGTAAATTATTTCAAAAAAAGTGGTGCTGATATTGTAAGTCTTATATTTGGAGAAAAATATTATTCTGACAAACAACTATATAGTCACTTTAAGAATGTTCATGATAAAACAAACTGCTTTTTGTTGCTTCATCAACAAATTTTAGAAAATGGGATTTCTAGTGATCCTCCATTTGTTTATTATTCATTGAAAATTTTGAAAAAAATTTCAAAATTAAATAGGTTTATAGCCATGAAAGAAGATGCAAAAAATGAAATTTATACGAGACGGATATGTGAAAATATTTCTAATAGGATGGTAATAGTTACATCCGGAGGAGGTAAAAGACAATGGTTAAAAGCAGCAAAGTATGGTTGCACATCTTGGTTATCAGGTGTTTCAAATTTAAATCCAAAAATTGCAATTGATTTTTACAATTATTATAAATTAAAAGATAAAAAAAAGATAAATTTGCTAATTAAGATTATTGAAGAACCTTTTTTTAAAATAAAAGACAAATATGGTTGGCATCTTACCATTAAGGCTTTTTTAGAGCTTAATAAAAATTTCAAGAGTTATGAAAGATCTCCATTGATAGAAATTAATAAAAATGAAATGAAAAAATGCAAAATAGTTTTTAATAAAATAAAAGAAAAAATTAAAAGTAAAGATTTAGAAAAATATTTTAATTAATAATTTGTATCAAAATGAAAAAATCAGAAATTATTTGTTTTGTTCCTGCAAGATCAAGATCAACTAGAGTTAAGAATAAAAATATTAGGCTTATAAACGGTAGGCCACTTATTTATTGGACTCTTCAACAAGCTATTAAATCAAAACAATTTGATAAAATTATTTTTAGTTCTGATTCTAATAAGTATTACAATATTTTAATTAAGTATTTAAAAAAAGATAAATTAAATCATAAAAATTTAATTTTTGATAAAAGAAATAATTTACATGCCAAAACAAAATCAAAAATTTTTGATTATTTAAAATATGATTTAATAAAAAAGTTTAATCTAACTAAAAATGACTTATTAGTTCAAATGCTACCTACTTGTCCATTAAGATCCATAAAAACAATTAAAAAAGCTGTTAATTTTTCTCTAATTACTAAAAAAAATTGTTTTACAGTAGCTGAATATGATTTTCATATCTCTTTTAGTTTAAAAATATACAAAAAAAAATGGTCAGCAGTATTTAAAAATTCACCTATGGTGACTGGAAACACTCAAAGCCAAAGCCAAAAAAAATACTATCACCCCAATGGTGTAATAAATTGTTTGTTTGTAAAATCTTTAAATAAAAAAGTTAAATCTATATATAGAAATGCATTCCCATTAATAATACCAAGGATAGAAGCTTTTGATATAGATACAGAAGAAGACTTAAAAATAATTAAAAAAATATATTAATGCCTTAATTAATTCTAAGTTAATATAATAAAAAAATTATTAAAAAAAAATATACATTTCAAAAACAAATTTAAATTTGAGAATTTAAAACCTAACAGAAATTTTAAAAAAGGCTTATAAATATTAGAGGTTTATCGAAGATTAGATTTAAGCATAAAATAGATTTGGAAGAGTGTTTAAAACAAGTTTGCATAGATTTTATAGATGGGATCCAAACTCAAAAATTATTTTTTTAAATGCAAGTTATTAGCCTAATCATTTCTTTTAAAAACACCTAAAAATTTATTTTTTTCATAAACCGCAGTCTTTCTAGCATATGATTTGGCAGACAAAATATCATTCCAAGTATCTTTTGCTCCATAAGGGAAATATTCTTGATGAATACAAGAGAACCCAAAATTACTAAATAATTTATGATAATCATGAATAAAATCTCCATAATCTGCACCCTCAAAGATAATAATAGTGTCCGCTTTGCAAAGGTATTCTATCACAGATTCAATTTCATGGTGTGAAATATTAAATAGTACACCTTTGCAAATAGCCACATCAAATTTACTGAATATATTTTTGATGTTCTCAAGTTCTCCAGCTATAAATAATCCTTTCCAAGCCATTTTTGAATGATTTTCAAAAAGCAGTCTAATGGCATTCTCATTTATATCAAATCCACATAAGTTTTTATAACCATTATCAAATAGATATCTCACGCATCTACCTGCATTGCACCCAAATTCAAAAATAATTTTTTCATGATCTATGTTCTGTATTACATAATCTAAAAAAATTTTTTCTTTTATGCCATATTTTATATAATTTTTTAAGGGGTGTGAATTTGAATCTAGATTTAAATTCTTCCAGTAATTTTTAACATAAACATCATTTTTAAAAATTTTTAATAAAATATTTTTAAAGTTCATAATTTTTATATGAATAATTATAATACATTGATATCATTTTTTAATAATTTAAATAAACTATAAATAGCGTCTGTAAATAGAATATTGTTTTATTATTTTTTCGCATTCCTTAATTATATTTTTTGGTAAGGATTTATAATTTATGATTAACTTATTTTTTTCAAAACCCTCAAATTTGCGACCAGTTGTATGTCGTATATTTTTGTCTATCAAATCAGAGCTTTCAGTTCTATATTTATCACCACTTTGCTGTATCAGATCTAAATTTATGTTCGTTAGATTTACTCCTGTAGATTTAAATATTTGTTTTATTGTTTTTTCTGGATTTAATATTAAATCATCAAAATATACTTTTATGTGTCTTGGATGGTTAAAAGAGTCAATTATTTCAGAAAAATTTTTTGTATATTTGACTCCAAATTCAAAACTTTCATTAAAAGTTTTATTGTCACTCAGGATTCTTGGAATGGGATGTCTTATAACTGAAATCCAATAATGGTTATCATTTCTCAACCATTTATAACAATATGGAAATGCCTGATTCCATCTAAATCCAAGCAAATTAATTCTTAGTTTGACAGCTAATTTTTGATAAAAATTATCAATATCTTCAAAATTTTTAAAATTTGAAAAATTTATCAACTTATCCCATTCATCAAGTTGAAAACCATCTATTTGATTTTTTCTATTTATTGTATTCAAACTATTTTCACGCAATTGTTTTAAAGATAAAGTGATTGGTAAAAATTTTTGTAATTTGCCAAGATTAGGTAGATGATTTTTTAAATATAAATTAATCTTAGAAAATTTACTATAATCATTTACAATTTTAACTTTCCGATTTGTTTTAATTAATGGGCATAATGCATAATCTCTTTTCCATTTTCCAATATCACACGCAAGGAGTTCATTAAATACACCTCTGAAACATTTTGATACAGATTGAGAGTGAATTAAGCTGGTTAATAATGTTGTTCCTGATCTTGCCAATCCATCAATTACGATAATTTTGCTCATAAAAATTCATTATATATAATTTTAAATTTGTCACTAATCAATTATGACGATTTAAACAAATATAAATTAACTTACAAGCTAAGCAATCTCGTTTAATGAGCTAAACAATTTGCCAGAGAAGATTTGCTCATTTAGTTTAAGTAATAATTTTAATCTGTTTAATCAAAAAGAGAAAATAACGTGAATCAATTTTAGTAAACACGCCTTAGTAGCTCTAGATTTCTCACCAATTTATTAGGTACAAAATGGAGTGATTATATGGATAAAGAAATGAGAAAAATTTCAAATATAGATTAGCTTAGTTAGATTATATTTGGAGAGTGGAATTTAATAGTTTAATTTAAATTTAATGCCTTTAGTGAAGATATTATAGTTTTTTCAAAATTATTTTCTTCTTCATCACTAATAATAACTTTTCTTCTATTAATCTTTTTTAATATATTATCCACAGGGCTCATCTCTAATAATTTTGTTAACCTAAGTAATTCTGATTTATTAATATTGTTGTCATTACTTATAATCTCAAAAAACAAAATTTCATATTTTGATAATTTTTTTTCTAAATAATTTTTAAAATATATTTTTACATTAATATTTTTTATTTTTCCACAAGCACATTTGTATTTTCTAAAATAAGATTTTTTATTAATATAAAATAAAACTTTATTCAACAAAACTCTATTTGTACAAAAAGGAGCAAAACAATTTCTTTCTCCAATAGACAAATTTAAATTTTTTGTATTGATTGATGAAATATTTTTATGTTGATTATGTAAAAACCTTGATAGAATTAGTTTTTTAACATCTCTTGTTGTTATTAAAACTTTTAGATTAAATATATTGTTTAATATATCCAAGTTATTTATCAAAAAATTATTATCAAACGAAAAGGGTCTTAAAATATTATCATTTGATACTAATATATCATGTTTAATTTTTTTTAATTTTCTAATTTGAAAGAAATTTAATTTTAGAAGGGATAAATTATTAAATATTTTAAAATATTCATCATTCAGCTTATTATAATCATAATATCTTCCAAGATATAAAATTTTATGACTTTTTGGAAAAATATTCTTTTGTAATAATGTGGTCCCAGATTTATGAATTCCAATGTGAAGAAATAATTTTTGTTTCAAATGAAATAACCTCAAAAATCAATATATTTTTTATAATGGAAATTTGTTAATTAAATAATTTAGCAAAGATTGTTTTGGATTAAACAAAGTTCTTTCAAAATCAAATCTTAAAACTTCTCTGGAATAACCTTTGTCTATTATTCCTGCTTTATGTGGAGTATTAGTGTCAAAAAATATCACATCTCCCGCTTTTCCAGTTATGGGATTCAATTTTCCATCAATTTCATCATTTTTAATACTATTCAATCCTTTTTCTTTATAATCTAAAGGCAATTCTTTCCTTTTTTGTTCTATGTTTATATCATTTTTTAATTTTCCAAGGTGAATTGGTCCGTGCTCTAAATGAACATCATGAAGATATACCATTGCTTTTAAATATCTTCTCTTATCAATATGAGGAATATAAGGAAGAGTAGTGTTATTTGCATTGTTTGGTCTAGAACGAACCAACCAAAGTTTATCAAATTTTAAATCTAAAAAATCTGTTATTTTTTCAAATTTTTTATGAATTTTTTTCATTATTTCTTCAAATAGAGGCTCTTTTGAAATTGATTTCGCAGTAATCTCACGAATATGACTATGATTAGATTTATAAATATTATTTTTATAAATTTCTTCGAATCTATTATTCAACAAACTTATTATTTCTTTATTAGAAAAAAATCTTTCTTTACTAAAATAAAAACTTTTAGACATATATATTTAAATTAATTAAATATTAAACTTATAATTCAATTTATTCAATTTATTCAATTTAATTTTCATTAAAAATATTGTAACAAATTTATTTAAATAGGATAAATAGTTATTATGGCTCTGAATTTAACTTATGAAATTTTTAATAAATAAAGAATTTAAAGTACTTTTCATTAAAAGAAGAGCTTTTTTAATTAAAACAAAATTATATTTTATCAATTTATAATGGAGATATTTAAAAAACTTATCTTTTTTTTTACTCCAAAAGAAAAAAAGGATGCAATTATTTTATTATTAATGATAATCCTAATGGCATTTATAGACATGCTTAGTGTTGCATCTATATTACCTTTTATAACTTTGTTGACAAATCCTGGTATAATCGAAACTAATTTTTTTTTAAAAAATTTATTTGAAATATCATTTGGATTTGGAATTGAAACCCAACAAGAATTTATTTTTTTAGTTGGTATTATGGTATTTTTTTATTTAATATTTTCGCTTACCTTTAAAGCAATTACATCTTATGCACAAACAAGGTTTTGTGTAATGCGTGGTCATACTATAAGTCAAAAATTATTAGAAACTTATTTAAATCAATCGTACAGTTGGTTTTTAAATCAGAATAGCGCAAATCTTGGTAAAACTATTCTTTCAGAGACAGGAATGATTGTAAATCATGGGATAATATCTTCCTTTAATATTATAACACAGACTATAATTACAATATTTTTAATCATTTTACTTTCATTGATAAATTTTAAATTAACTTTAGTAGTTCTATTTGTTATTGGGGGTGGATATTTTTTAATTTATTATTTTTTTAAAAAATCTATAGATCGTATTGGAAAAGAAGCTAAAAAAGCAAACGAGTTCAGGTTTAAAACAATAAGCGAATCATTTGGTGCTTCAAAAGAAATAAAACTGAATAAGCTCGAAAATTACTTTACAAAAATGTTTTCTGAACCCTCAATTATATTCACTAGACGTCAGGCCAGCTCAATAAATATAGCTTCATTACCACGTTTTTTCATAGAGGCTATTTCGATTGGTGGAATGTTATTAATTATTCTTTTTATTGCCTCAAAAACAGGTAATTTTACTAGTTCAATTCCTATTATTTCAGTCTTTGTTTTTGCTGGTTATCGTTTAATGCCTTCCATACAATTAATTTATCAAGCTATTGCTTTGCTTAAATTTTGTAATCCAGTAATTAGTAAAGCATATTATGATTTAAAAAATCTAAAAACAGATAAATTATCTCAAGATAAAATTGCTTTATCATTTAATGAATCTATTAAATTAAAAGGAGTTAATTATAATTATCCAAATTCTCAAAAAAAAGTTTTAAAAAATATCAATTTAACAATACCTGCTAAATCAACTGTTGGATTTATTGGCTCGACTGGATGTGGCAAAACTACAACTGTAGATATCATTTTGGGCCTTCTGGAGCCTCAAATGGGAACCTTAGAAATTGATGGTAAGGCGATAACTAATTTAAATAGAGCAGCTTGGCAAAGTAATATTGGTTATGTTCCACAGCAAATCTATCTATCTGATGATACAATTGCTGCTAATATTGCTTTTGGATCAGATACTAAAAATATTAATTTAGAGATGGTTGAAAAAGCCGCAAAA
>Ga0181568_10006732_pt1 | contig 10041 bp, 11 predicted proteins | sample 101ome_20_FD_133758 | JGI IMG/M metagenome (GOLD analysis project Ga0181568, IMG submission 133758) | Coastal salt marsh microbial communities from the Groves Creek Marsh, Skidaway Island, Georgia - 101404AT metaG (megahit assembly) | ecosystem: Environmental > Aquatic > Marine > Intertidal...
CAGATGGGATTTGGAAAATGCAAACTTTATGGGAAGATTTAAATCTAACAAAAACCAAAAGGAAAAAGAAGAATATCTAAAGTGGTCTTAAGAGAATTTTGCCGGGTAATAGTTAGAGCTTAAACCCTATAGATTTTTTACTTATTTCCCACTTAAATATTATATTTGCGCATCTACTTTTAAGGTCTTTAAAGTTTCGTGGATTTGTAAAATACATAAACATTTATGTAAATTGGGTTTAGCCAAAGACACATTAATTTAAAAACACCCCTTTAAGCCAAATAAAAAGTAGAAAAGGTCCTATAGCTCAGTTGGTTAGAGTAGCTGACTCATAATCAGTTGGTCCCTGGTTCGAGCCCAGGTGGGACCACCAACTTATAAAGCCTCTTACATTTGTGAGGGGCTTATTTTTTTAGAAAAAGTGAGGTAATTAGTATGACTACTCCAAACCCAATTACAAATTCGCTATTGTCAATTAGAAATTCAAAAATAGATAGAACTAAACCTAAAATGATTATTTGTATTCCTATTACCCTTAGCAGATTTTTATTCATATTTAATACGCTAATGATAGATAAATTCTATAGGACAGATATACTCCTGTTAATGCCCATATCCACCAACGGTTTTTCATATACCATTCCATCAGACTAATATATAAATTTCATAAAGAATATTAACTAAATTGCTATTTAACACAAAGAAAAAAAGGATATTCATTTTAATTAAGTAGCCTAAATTGGGTTAATTAATGTACATCTAGAAAGCCCATTATTTATTAGGATTAAGCGAGATTTATTATTTAATTACAACGATTAAACATAACCGCCTCCCCTCTCCAATTATTTATAACAAAACTGTCACTATTACCTTCGGTTGAGATTAAGCTAACTTCCCTATCACTGTCAAAAATTTCTCCATATAAAATGTATGCAGAGTCATTTATAAAGTTATATATTACACCAAATGAACTTGTATCAAGAACATCACCAAAGTGGAAGGTAATTTGGTCATTGTCTGATGACCACGAGAAAATTTGATATACCCCTCCTCCAAAATCTAAAGCACCTACGCCCCCTTTAAATAGATTCATCTCAATAAATAGTGGCGTATTACCAATTCTAAATGACTCATTATACCAACATCCAATTATTTCACTTTCATATAATTCATTAAAGCTTTCTAATTGTATTTCTAAATCACTAATAATTTGATTTAATTCATACTCATTTAGCTGAAGATTCGACAAATTATTATTTAATGAATCTATTTCAATTCGCATAGAATCGATTACGTTATTTAGACTATTAATTTCATTTTTTAATTCCTTAGTACAGCTTAAAAATAAAATGAAACTAGTAAGCAAAATTCTCATTTGACTAGAGTAAGTTTAAACATGAGTCATAATAAGCAACTATTATAAAGCTTAAATTGATAAAATATATTTGTTCATTAGTTGAGTCTTATTTAACCAATGTTGTTATTCAATTTAATAGTAACTTTTTAAATACAATGAAATTACAGAGATATGCATTTATTATTTTAAATTTTATTAATAAAGAAGCTTACAGTTAATCATTACTTTTATTGTAGAATGTATAAATCAAAGTTTTTAAGTAAAACTTAATAATGAAGTTAACAATTTATTTTCCAATTTCCCTAATATTTTTTTGCTGTTGTCAGCAAACCCATGAACCTGAGGATATTGTTAAACAGGCTATAGAATCGGTAGTAAATATGGATTATGATAAATTGTTGAAGCTTTATGATAGTTCATCACAAACGATAATTAAATCTAGAATCGGAACACTCAATAAAAAAAATAAAATCACGAATTCTGATAACTATAAGTCTGTAAATATTATTGGAAAGGAGATTATTAACCAAAACCCAAAAAAAATTAAATTCACTCTTGAGCATGCAAGCAAAGAACAGTCCTTTTTATATACAATAAAGGTTGGAGATAATTGGTTTTTAACACTATAATTTATTAGGATTTATCTTTCAAAATATAATTATTAGATTTAGCTATTTTTAGCCAATATTCATCAGAAGAATTGATTTATTGTTTTTAAAATGATACCAATTACTCAAACGAATTTTAATCCTGAGATATTATGATTTATCCATTCAATGTTAATATTGCTATCATCAATTATAGTATACCATAGTTTATCTTTTGATTTGACAAAATTTTTAAGATTCAACAATGAATCAACTAAATCATTTTTTTTAATATTCATTGAAAAAGGATGATAAACCAATCCAGAGTCATCCATTATTTCTGTAATTAATTTGGGATCATTATTTTGTAATCTACTTAGAAGATAAATACCAAGTCCAATAATATTCCCATGAATAAAAGGTCTTTTTAGTCTTTCCTCAAGTTCATAAAATAAATAATGTTCAGATCCTTCCTCAATTCTAAAATGATCAAGTGGAAGACAAATTGTGTTTAATGAAATATATGCTTCAACAATTGCCCTTAATCCGTTATTATTATTTTCTCTTATATTACCTATATTGTCATAGATAAACTCCAATATTTTCTTTCCCCCATCAATCGCTTTGTCACTGTATGGGTATTCTGATTTTCCTTTCAAATTAGCATAAGTCCAATCAAAAGATGCGGTATGAATAGAAAATAAATCTCCTATTCCAGCTATATTTAATTCTTTGGGCGCAGATCGTATGATATTGTAATCAATAATAAGTGGATCGGGAGAGGCAGCACCGAGATAATTCACATCATGGTTTTTTCTTATACCTGCTGCTGGTGTTGTGAATGCATCTACACTTAAAATTGTTGGAATAGATACAAGTCTCTTATCTAATTTCCATGAAATATATTTAGCTACGTCAATTGCCATTCCACCACCAATACCAACTATTGTATCAAAATCAGGTAAGTTATTAATTTGGTTCTCAATCCAACTTAATTCAACACTTGATACATTAATCACCTTTTCTGGAGATTGACCTAGTTTTCCTTTAATTAGCGTCCATGGAATTTCCATAGTTGAAACTACAAACTTTCCAATCTCATTGCCTATATTTTTTGAGGAATCATTACCAATTCTAAGTTCTTTGACATTAGTGGATAAACTAAAATACTGCATTATTTAAATTTATTTAAGTATACAAAAAAACCAATTATTAAGAACACAAAAAGAGAAATTGCATGAATATATTCGAAATTAAAACCTTCAACAGCTTGGCCCGGAAGTAAAAGACAAAGAACAACAAATACACACCAGATTAGTGCTATTGATTTTAAAATTTTAGGAATTTTATTTATAGAATTACTGCCTTTCAAAAAAAATGAGGAATAAATAATTCCACAATAACCAATGTAACCTGAAATTGCAGATACGCTGGTAATCAACTCAATTTTCTCGAAAATTATAATAAATAAAGTTGAAATTACTCCGATAAATATTAATGAATTTGAAGGGGATTTATTCTTGTCAACAAAACTTAACCATTTAGATTTTGGCAAGATTGAATCTCTCGACATTGAAAAAATTAATCTTGACGCAGTAGCCATACATGCGACTGCACACGCAAAAATTGCAATTATTATAAAAAAAAGAGTAGTTAAATAAATTGGTGCACCAAATTCAAATTGAAGCATATCTGTTAAATAATTATTATTTAAATTCTGATAATTATTTGTACTCAAGAACACAGTTGATAATAAAATTATTATAAGTCCTAAAAAACCAGAGCTAACTAATGAATACTTAATTGATTTAGGGACAGTAAACTTTGGATTTTTTGTTTCCTCTGACATGTCAGCAGCAGCTTCAAATCCTGTCAAGCACCATGCACCAAGCAAAATCGATAATGCAAATGATTTCAATGTGAAATCTGATAGGGTAAGATTATTTAAATTGTATAAAATATCCAAATCACTTTTTTTTAACAAAAAGTATACTAAAAATGTAATTAGAATGAAGATTCCTAAAATTTCTGTAATCACTCCTAAGTTATTTATTGTGGAGACTAAATTAATTCCCTTCAAATGAATAAATGTTACAATCCAAATAACTATAACAGAAATTAACAAACTACTAATATTAATATTAAAATTTTGAAAAATAAGATCACTCACCAGCATACTAAGCGCCTTACATATGCCAGGAAAACCAGTAAGAAATTGTAATAATAATAACCAGCCTGTCGTAAACCCAAGTTTTGGGCCGACCAATCTATAGGTCCACTGATATCCGTAACCTGAAATAGGAAAATTAACTGATAATTCTGCCATTATTAAAGCAACAATAAATTGTCCTACAAATACAATAGTCCAGGAAAAAGGGATGAAATTTCCAACTTCTGAAAATCCAAAATGAAAATTTGCAAATATGCCAGTAAGAATAGAGATTAAAGAAAATGATACAGCGAATGAAGAGAATTTCCTCATAGATCTCTTCAAGTCCTGCTTGTAACCAAACTTGGCTAATTCTTTAGAATCATTATCAATACTAGACAGGGACATCGCTTAAAATACCTTTATATATTCCAGGATCTGAACCTTTTATAATTTTAGCTCCAAATGTTATTTCATAAAACTTAGCCGGCCCCACTCCTCCAATTATAGCATATGCATACCCCATCTCTTTCATTGATTTAAGTGCTAAAAAAAGAAGTACTTTACCGAGCCCCTTTTTTCTATATTCTTTAGATACCCCCATTGGTCCGAAAAAATTTAAATAAGCCGAATCATAAGTAGAAAAACCAATAATTTTTCCATCTTTTATGGCTATGAATGTTGAAATTGGATTTTTCGAAAATGACACTTCAACTTCGCTTTTCCAACCATTTCCAAAGTTTTCTTTTACCCATTTTTTTACCAGATATTTCTCTGCAGCTAAAGGACGCCTAAAATCTATTTCTTTTTTTAATTTCTCATATTCTACGCACTCCTCAGGAAGTTCATAGAGTTTGACTAACATATCTTTCATTTATATTTTTTAAGGTGATTTGATTATGGTAAACCAGTTTCTTTTGAAACCAATTTTTAGTATTTAAATTTAATTATTTTGATACATCGGAACAAAACTTCCACCCTCAGTTAATAGTGGCCCTATCTTTGAAATAACTTCTACTAGATTAACACGGGTTGAATTAATATAAGTTGACATTATTTTTTGATAAGAATTAATTATTTAAAATAATTGTTAATTAGGATTAATGATTGTAAAATTTGTATAAAGCATTTAGTAAGTGGGGATGAAATAATGTTGAAAGATTAATGTAGAAGGAAGATTCATTATAGATTCCCCAATTACTATTTTTTTAAATTACATATACATACTGATTTTTTAGAATAATATCATTTCAAAACTTTCAGAACAAATTTCCAACTTAAGTTTTTTCAAGATTCTAAGGACAACTTCCCCACAATGGCTTATTTTCATTTGTTAGTAAGGATAAAAATGAGAAACTATTTGGTTCCTTAGGAATTTTAGTAACACACCAGCTGTTTAGATTTTGATTGAAAATTGAAAATGTAAACATAAAACTCATATCAGTGACATTAGATGTATCCCAACCACCAATATCTTGATTAAAGCTATATGCTGAATAAAACATACCTCTCATACTTAATACGTTAGCGGTATTCCAATTGCTTATATCGTAGTTAAATGGTGTATTTGAGAACATCTCTGCCATATATTTAACCTTAGATGTGTCCCAATATTGAAGATCTTGATTGAAGGATTCCGCGAGACTAAACAAATTTTCCATATTAGTAACATTAGAGGTATCCCAACTACCAATATTTTGATTGAATAATTCCTTGTTATCAAATAAAAAGCTCATATCATTAATGTGTGAAGTACAAACACAAGTTACATTTTCATTATTTTCAATCATTTCCCTCAAAATAGATTCACTCACAACAGTATAATTAATACCATTTATTATTGCTTCATCACCAACTTCTGCTAAAGGACATTTTATAGTGATGTTATTTTCATCTAAAAAAATATTATTAGAATTAGATACTGGTTGATCTATATTTTCTTCACCATTAATTGAAACATAATTTACTTTATCCTCACAATTGAAAAAAAGAAATAAATTGATGAAAATAATCAGCGTTTGTTTTAACCTCATTTTAATTAATAAAACTTAAAGTAATGTATTCTTGTGAAGTAATAATAAATTAACGAGTTATTGAGTCAGAATATTTTCCAGAAAAAAAATTGTCAATATAAATCTTTGTTGATTCTGATGGTCGTTCACTATTTGGTTCATCCCAACCAGGTACTTGTTGATCATTACTTTTATATTCTTGAATTTTTCTGTTCATTCTATATTTCCCAGTTCTGAACTCTACTCTATTTGGGATACCTTTATTTAAAAATGAAATGGATTTTATTATTTCATTTTGATTTATTTTGAGATTAAATTCAGACGTTTCACTATCGTAAAAAACTACTAATTTGTTCCATGATTTTTGATTTAAAATTAATTTCATTTTGGAGTTATCACTTTGTTTAATAATATGTAACAAATTTACTTTATCAATTTTTAGACTGACAAGTCTTTTTCCAATATTATCAGTTATATCAATAAAAATGGGATCATTTACAGACTCCACATAAAAATTCATTGATATACTACCTTGAGTTTGATTATCTATTACACGCACAGCTTTAGCATAATCATATGGATCAAAGTCTTCAATTATCAGGGATTTTCCTTTTCCGCTTGGTCCACTTTCAACTGTAATAGGACACCACTTCGGAGAATAAATATTCCATTTTTCAATCAAATACTTAGACGAAAGGTCATCAAAATTATCTGATACGGGTCCTTCCCATCTTGTTAAAATTGGATACGGAATTTTTGAAATCCAAATATCCTCTTTACTTACAGAATAAACTACCCAAAGATCATCACCTGGTGGATTTCCATTTCCCTCCGATATTCCTCGAACATATTGAGGTCCCGGTCTTTTCTCTATACCCCAATACCTTTTCACTGGAACTTCTCCATGAACAAGTGAAAGGTTTTGATATTTAACCCCATCTTTACTTGTTGCAACTCCAAGGGGGTGTCTATTTTTGTTATCAGTGGGGTTATAGATAATTGCATATTGATTATCATCTAATTTTTGTCCCCAAATTTTTGCACCTCCATATTTTAACGATTCCGATCTTTCAGGTTTACTCCATGTTAATCCACCATCATTACTCCAATTCACCATTCTAGATTTAAATAATCCTATTTTTATCTTATTTGAAATACTATAGTATGTAAATGCTTTTTCTCTCTTATACGGTAGATAAAATTTCTGAGAGTCAGAGGATAAATAATCTTCTTCCCACCATTGAATTCTTTTGATAGGATCATTAATAAATTCCTCACAAGCTTCAATAAATTCTTTGTCATTTGAAGTTTTGTAATTAGGATAAGAAATATTTCCTTCCCACGATTCATTTAATCTTATAAAGAAAATAGGTCCATAAGAAAAGTCTTCAAATACCTCTCTTACAACTCTACCTGTACCATCACCATTATTACCTCCGTAATGACCAAAGACTAAAAGCTTTCCATTAGTTGAAACATGAAACGCCATTCTTTGATGCATTATTAAATTTTTCACATCAACATATTTGTCAGACTTATGATAATCAAAATAGATTGGAAAAATAATTTTTGGTTTATCCCATTCATATCCATTTTTAGACCTTGTAATTAGAGAAACACCCGGACTTGAGTGCTCTCCCATTGGAGTTGATAGATATTGACAATAAAAATTTCCTTTCCAATACGATAAAAAAGGAGCATGGTTATATGTCCAACCCAATCCTTCTGCACTTTCAGGATAAGATCTATTTGCTCTTAAAATTTGAATATTATGAGTTCCAATTGAAGGAACCATTTGACCATCAGTAAAATCAGAACTATAAGTGTGGTCATTATCTATATATTTTATTTTTAAATCCTGAGAATAGTTAGGGTTTAAAACAATAATATAAAACAAAATGAATATAAACCTCAAATCGATATTTTATTATTAAAGGTAGATTCATTTACCAAATATGTAATTATATAATCTTTTAAATTTATTAAAATCTAAAAAATTAATCTACCATTTTTTCTTGAAGGAAAAACCAGACTCTTATATAAAAACTATTCCGATCGATGTTTTGAGTAAAAGATAAGTTGGGGTCACATGCCCGATCTTTAAAAATGAAATTGAACACCCAATGTTTTATTAAAAACCTCATTGTTTAGAGATTTATTGATGAAAAAATTTAAGATAATTTTGTCCTTGATTTGGTAGGATATTTTTTGTGCAATTCCGTATGAAGAATCGGGTTCCAAACTAGTAAACAAAATATAAAATTGTGAGTTGGTAACTATCTTATTAAAAGCTTTCCTAAAATAAACAGAATAAAAATTGTTGTTCATGTCAAAATTTTTCCCTTCCCCATGTAAATATAGAAATAGAAAATCTGTTTTTGGATTTAAAGAAATTGAAGCTCTTATTTCTTGTACATTTCTTGCTTTGTAATCTTCATTTTCAAACAGGCGATATCCTGGTAACTGAAAACCGATTTTTAATTTAAATTTCTTGTCAATCAATTTGTACCTCGTTATCAAAGAATAATTTGCAGGATGAAAACCATCCATCATTATCAGATTGATTAGGTTTATACTCAATCGTTTTTTATCGTTTGTTCCAGCCCGAAGAATAAAGTGAGGTTTGTCAGATGTAAAAAGAGGAATAAATGAGAAGCCTCCTGTATTGAGTTCGATTGAACCGTATTGTGATTTAACATTTGAGCATACCAAAAAGAAAGTCACAAAATAAATCAGAATACTCTTCATTAATTTTGAAAATTAATTAAAATATAAAAATTAGTTAAAAAATCACAAACAGAATTATTTCTATAATTAAAATGAAAAATTGTATTTGATTTATCATATTTGAAAAAAAATGATTTTATTTAAATAACGAATTAAAAAAAATGAAAAAGATTATTACTTTATTATTTTCTTGTTTTATTATTTCATGTAATGATTCAAGTGATATTTCAATAACTAGGGTTGAGGGATCTCCATCCTATGAAAGTGCTAGAATCTCATTGAGGGATTCCATCTACCAGAGTGGGGAAGATTACTCCTTTTCTTTCGATATTGAAGATTACGAATTAGGAGTGCAAACAATGAATCAATTTGAATATAAACTTGCAAATTCTGATAAAGGACAACACATTCATTTTATAATCAACAATGGGCCCTATTTTGCAAAATATTCTAATGAGTTTGTTCAAAAGTTAGATAGAGGAAATAATGTTATCCTCGCATTCTTATCTAGATCTTATCATGAATCGGTAAAAAATCCTAATGCTTATTATTTAGATCAAATCGGTGATGAAAATAAAATTGATCTTTCTGGGCAGTTATTGTTTTACAGCAGACCAAAAGGGGTTTATAAAGGAGAAGCAACAGAAAAGGTGCTATTAGATTTTTATCTTGTAAATACTAAAATATCTCCCCAGGGTAATAAAGTAAGGGCTACAATACAAGGGACTGAATTCATAATAGACGAGTGGGCTCCATATTATATTGAGGGACTTCCAAAAGGTGAAATTTCAATTAAATTGGAACTGATTGATTCAAAAGGAGATTTAATAGATTCACCATTTAATCCCTCGGAAAGAAAGGTAACTCTTCAAGAATAATTGATAAATTTCTGACATATAAGTCGTATACACTTTAAAATCAAAAAATTGGTATAAGTGGGCATCAGATCAAAATTAATTTCCAAAAATTTTAGAATTTAAATATTACAGAATTATAATTAAGTAATAGTAAAAGACAATTCATTTTTTAACTTAGCATTTATTAGGTAGAAAGATTTAATTACAGCATAAAAACGTGACACTAAATTTCAAAACCAACATAGATAAATTTGATAAAATACTGCTGGTTTTGAGTATAAGTATGTTAGCCTACTCATGTAATAAGGCAGATGATAATTCCCCAAATATTCCCCAAAAATATACCTTATCA
>Ga0181568_10006738_pt1 | contig 10032 bp, 6 predicted proteins | sample 101ome_20_FD_133758 | JGI IMG/M metagenome (GOLD analysis project Ga0181568, IMG submission 133758) | Coastal salt marsh microbial communities from the Groves Creek Marsh, Skidaway Island, Georgia - 101404AT metaG (megahit assembly) | ecosystem: Environmental > Aquatic > Marine > Intertidal zone...
CACGCGGCTCATCCCGATGGATGAGGCCATCGATATGGCGGCGAAGGGAGAGATTCGCCATTCGCTCGTGGTCGCCGCGTTGTTCCATTTCGAACGGACGCGACAGCGGGGGAAGTAAGTTCCTCTGGCGCCGTGAATAGGCTCCGGAAGCGCAGGGGGAATCTCCCTTGGCCAGTGTCGCCGCGTATTCCGCAGCTCCAAAGGGTTCCGGGAAGTTCGCTTCTTGCGCCTTCTGCGCCTCTTTGCGGCCGCGGAATCTGATCCGACGCGACGTTACTTCACCAATCCCCGCAGGTCGCTGCCGGTGGGGTTTTGAAACACCCTGAGGTCGAATTCCGGCGCGACGGCCAGGAGGTGGTCGAAGATGTCGGCCTGGATGGCCTCGTAGGGGACCCAGCGCTTGTCCTTGCAGAAGACGTAGATCTCGATGGGCAGCCCCATCTCGGTCGGCTTCAACTGGCGCACGAGGAAGGTGAGTTCCTGGGTGATCATCTCCTGGTTGCGGAGGTAGGCTTCGATATAGGCTCGGAAGGTGCCGATGTTGGTCAGGCGGCGACCGTTGGCCAGGGCCGAGTCGTTCGCCTGTTTTTTCTCGTTGTGCTCCGCAACCTCCCGGCGCTTCTTGTCGAGGTAATCGGCGATGTATTGGATCTTTGAGAAGCGGTCCAACATCTCGTCATTGCAGAACTTGATGGAGCCGATGTCGAGATTGATGGCGCGCTTGATGCGGCGGCCGCCGGATTCGGACATGCCTCGCCAGTTCTTGAAGGAATCGCTGATCAGCGCGTAGGTCGGGATGGTGGACACGGTGTTGTCGAAGTTGCGCACCTTGACCGTGGTGAGCGCGACCTCCTCGACATCGCCGTCCACGCCGAATTTCGGCATTTCGATCCAGTCGCCGCGGGCGACCATCTTGTTCGTGGTGAGTTGGACGCCGGCGACGAAGCCGAGGATCGGATCCTTGAAGACCAGCATCAGCACGGCGGTCATGGCGCCAAGTCCGGCGATCAGCTTCAAAGGGGACTGCCCCACGATCAGGGCGATCGCGAAGATGACTCCGAGGAAGTAGAGGGCGATCTTGGCGACCTGGATGAAGCTCTTGATGGGGATGTGCTTCGAGATGTCGAAGGTGCGGTAGATATCGATCACCGCGTTGAAGAAGGAATCGATGGCGAGAACGGCCACGATGAGCATGTAGATCATGGAGGCGCGCCGGACGTAATCGATGAGCGTTTCCGTGAGTTCGCTGGCGCTGGAGCCTTCCGAGGCGGAGACCAGGACGACGGGGGTGAGGATGTAGATGACCAGCGCCGGCGCGATATGGGAGAGGCGGCCGAACACATTCCGGTCCAGAAACTTGTCGTCCCACTTGTATTTGGACTTTTTGACGATCGCCTTGACGCCGCGGAGGATGACGCCCTTGGCGATGAAGTTGGCGACGATGCTGAGGATGACAATGACGGAGACGGCGATGCTCTGGGAGATCCAGACCACCGAAGGGCCGTCGAGTCCCTTCGAACGCAGCAGTTCTGTGATGTAGTCGATCATGACGGTCGGATTCCGGGCGGGGGCGGCTATTTGCGCGAGAGGACGCCGATGCCGCGGAGCCAGGTCTCACAGCGTTTGGGCCAATTGGAGACCTCGAGTTCCGAAGGGCGCAGGCCGTAGCCGTGGCCGCCCTTGGCGTAGAGGTGCATCTCGGCCGGGACCTTGGCCCGTTTCAGCGCGAGGTAATAGAACAGCGCATTCTCGACGCGCACGCCGTCGTCCTCGGTCATGATGATGACGGTTGGCGGGGTGTCCTTCGACACCGGAAGCTCGGGAGCCAGGCGGTTGTTCTCCTTTTCCAGGGTCAGGTAGGCGGGGTAGATCAGCATGGCAAAGTCGGGACGGCAATCGATGGCGTCGTTGTGATCCACGTAGCGGTAGCTGCGGCGCTTGAAGTTGTTGCTGGCAGTCGCTGTAAGGTGGCCGCCGGCGGAGAAGCCCATGATGCCGATGCGCTTGGGATCGACGCCCCATTCCTTGGCATGTCCCCGCACGATGCCCAGGGCGCGTTGGGCGTCCGCCAGAGGGGCCTCGTGTTTTTCGCGGCCTTTGCGACGGGGGACGCGGTATTTGAGCAGCACGCCGGTGACGCCGATGGAGTTGAGCCATTCGCAGACCTCGGTTCCCTCGAGATCCAGGGCCAGGATGTTGTAGGCGCCTCCGGGGCAGACCACGACCGCGGCGCCGGTGTCCCGGGCTTTCTCGGGCTTGTAGACCGTCAGGGTGGGGGCGGAGACGTTCTGCCAGATGATGATCTTCTTCTTGGCGTCGGGTCTTGGCGGACGCGCGCCTTCCTCGCCAATGTCGCCCTTTTCGTCGGGCGCGCCGTTCGGCCAGAGTTGAATGGGACCGATCTGTTCACCGGCGAGGGCGAAAGTGGCAAAGGCAATCAGGGCAAGGGCGGTCAAAAGCGGTTTCATGGCGGCATTCTTGAGGTTTGTCGTCAGGTTTGCAAGCGGCGACGACTGCCCCTATGCTGCGGGGTTTCGCGGGTTGCGGAATTCGGAGTTCATCATGTCGAAGCAGTTCATCAAGGTCGGCGGCGCGCGGGAGCACAACCTGCGGGATGTGTCCCTGGAGATCCCGCGCGACAAGCTGGTGGTGATCACGGGCCTGAGCGGTTCGGGAAAGTCCTCGCTCGCGTTCGATACGATCTACGCGGAGGGGCAGCGCAAGTATGTGGAATCGCTTTCCTCCTACGCGCGGCAGTTTCTGGATCAGTTGCAGAAGCCCGATGTGGACCATCTGGAGGGGTTGTCGCCGACGATTGCGATCGAGCAACGGGGTTCGGGCTCCGGGCCGCGGTCGATCATTGCCACGACGACCGAGATTTTCGACTACCTGCGTCTGTTGTTTGCTCACATTGGAAAACCGCATTGCCCCGAGACGGGCGTTCCGATCCAGCGGCAGAGCACGACGGACATCATCGACCGGATCCTGGAACTGCCGGAGCGGACGCGCATCATGGTCCTGGCGCCGGTGGTGCGGGATCGGACGGGCGAGTTTCGGGATGTGATCGAGCGTCTGGCCCGGGAGGGGTTTGTTCGGGCGCGGGTGGACGGCGAGTTGGTGGAACTGGCCAGCAACGTGCGTCTGAAGCTCGACGCCAAGGCGAAACACACCATCGAGGCGGTGGTGGACCGCCTGGTCATCGACGAGAAGATCCGGGTGCGTCTGGCGGACTCGGTGGAGACGGCGTTGAAATGGGGCGAGGGCAGGTTGCTGCTGATGCAGCAGGATCCGAAGGACCGCGGCTCCGACCAGTGGGAGGAGACACTGCATTCGAACCGCATGTTCAGCCCCGCGACCGGCAAGAGCTACGATACGCTCACGCCGAAACATTTCTCCTTCAATTCACCCTTTGGCGCGTGCGGGGTGTGCCATGGGCTGGGGCAGAAGCTCGTGTTTGACGAGGAGTTGGTCGCGCCGAATCCCGACAAGTCGCTCGAGCAGGGCGCGCTCGTCCCCTGGCGCAAGGGCGGCAAGCGGATGGTCGCGTATTACAACACGCTGCTGAAAGGCGTGGCGGATCACTACGGGCATGACACGGCGAAACCCTGGCGCGGGCTGCCGGACGATTTCAAGCAGGTCCTGTTGCATGGTTCCGGCGAGAGCAGGATCGAGTTTCATTTCGTCCGCGGCGGCAATGTGAGCGCGACATTGAAGCCCTTCGAAGGGGTGATCCCCAATATCCGTCGCCTCTATGAGGAGACCGACAGCGAGATCACGAAGCGTCGGCTCAAGGCTTTCATGAGTCCGCAGCCCTGCGACGCCTGTCGGGGGAAACGACTGAAGCCGGAAGTCCTGGCGGTGACGTTGGGCGGACAGGGGAATGCGGAGGAGGCGGAGGAGCGGGACGCCCGGATCCCGGGCGTTTCGATCATGGGGTTGTGCGGCATGTCGGTCGATGCGGCGCACGCGTTTCTCGACGGCCTGGAGTTGAGCGACTTTGAGGGGCAGGTCGCCGGGGATTTGATCAAGGAGGTTCGTTCCCGCCTGGAGTTCCTCCGCAATGTGGGGTTGGGTTACCTCACCCTGGACCGGGAAAGCGGCACCTTGAGCGGCGGCGAGGCGCAGCGGATCCGGTTGGCGACCCAGATCGGCGCGGGCTTGGTCGGGGTGATCTACATTCTGGACGAGCCCAGCATCGGGCTGCATCAGCGCGACAATGACAGGCTGCTCAGGACGCTGGAGGAATTGCGGGACATGGGAAACACCGTGCTGGTGGTCGAGCATGACGAGGACACGATTCGGCTGGCGGATCACGTCATCGACCTGGGCCCCGGCGCGGGCGTGCATGGCGGCGAGATCGTCGCGGAAGGGAGCGTGAAGGAGATCGTCGCCAACAAGCGGTCCCTGACGGGGAAGTATCTGAGCGGCGCATTGGGCATCCCCGTACCCGACCGGAAAGGGCGGCCCTTGGTCGGCAGGCAATGGCTGGATGTCATCGGAGCCCGGGAGAACAATTTGAAGAACATTGACGCGCGCGTCCCGATCGGGGCCTTCACCTGCGTCACCGGGGTCAGCGGCTCCGGGAAGAGCACCCTGGTCAACGAGATCGTCTGCAAGGCGCTTTCGAGGAAGCTGATGGGGACGAAGGATCGTCCGGGCGCGCATGAGGAGATCCGGGGGATCGAGGCGTTGGACAAGGTGATCGTGATCGACCAGACGCCGATCGGCCGGACGCCGAGGAGCAATCCGGCGACCTACACGGGGATGTTCAACCAGATTCGCGACCTGTTTGCGAAGTTGCCGGCGGCGAGGATCCGCGGTTACGACGCGGGCCGGTTCAGTTTCAATGTGAAGGGGGGGCGCTGCGAGAAGTGCCAGGGGGATGGATTGATCAAGATAGAGATGCACTTCCTGCCGCCGGTCTATGTGACCTGCGAGGCCTGCGCGGGCCGACGCTACAACCGCGAGACCCTGGAGATTCATTACAAGGGCCGGAACATCGCCGACGTGCTGGACATGACTGTCGATGAGGCGCTCACGTTTTTTCGCGCCGTTCCCAAAATCAGCGACATCTGCCAGACCCTTGCCGAGGTGGGGCTCGGCTACATCCGCCTGGGACAACAGGCCACCACCCTCAGCGGCGGCGAGGCGCAGCGGATCAAGCTTGCGACGGAATTGAGCCGGAAGTCCACCGGCCGCACGCTCTACATTCTGGATGAGCCGACCACGGGGCTGCATTTTCACGATGTGGCCAAGCTGCTTGAAGTGCTGTTCAAGCTGCGCGCCGCCGGCAACACCCTCCTGGTGATCGAACACAATCTCGACGTGATCAAGTGCGCCGATTGGATTGTGGACCTGGGGCCTGAGGGCGGCGATGGCGGCGGTCAAGTCGTCGTGACGGGGCGGCCGGAGACCGTGGCGGATTGCCCGGAAAGTCACACCGGAAGATTTTTGAGTGGCGTCCTTTCGGAGGCTGTCGGATAACAGGTTGGACGTGACTCGCGCGACCCATCGGCAGCTGAGCGACGGCAGGGCGCTTTCCTTGAAGGGGAGGGCGATGTCCTGTTTGTCGGCGCTCTTGTTGGCGGGCTTGGCCGGAGCGGTCGGCGCGCAGCAGGCGGCTGTTTCCAAGGGCGCGCAGGACGGCAAGCCGGAGGCGAGTCAGGCGTCAGCGGAGGAGAGTCTGTTCGCCGCGGCGATGAAGGCCTTGCAGGTCGGCGGGGAACTGGTGAAGCACGCCGAGGCGGAGTTCGCCGCGTTCGTCGAGAAGTTCCCCGGCTCGAAACGCGTCCCTGAAGCGATCCTGGGGCGGGCGCAGTGCCGGTTTCGGCTGGCCGATTACCCGGGGGCGCTTGAGTTGTTGCAGGCGAGCTATGCCGGGGCGGGGGGCTTGACCGACGAGTATCTCTTCTGGATTGCCGAATGCCTTCTGCGGGTGGGAGATTTCAAGGGGGCGGAAACCGGATTTGCGCAACTGCTTCGCGAGCATCCCGGATCGGAGCGTTCCCTGGCCGCGGCCTACGGCCAGGCGGAAGCCCTGCTCAAGCAGAAGAAGTATCCCGAGGTCATCGGTTTGCTGAGCGCTCCCCAGGGGGTGTTTCGCACCCGCGCCAAGGAGCGTCCCAAGGATGAGATCGTCGTGCTGGGACTGCTGGCGCTGGGCGAGGCCTACCTTTCCGGCGGCCGGGCGGCGGATTATCCGTCGGTGAGCGTTGAACTTTTTGACAAGATTGGTTCCGATCCGAGCGCGCCGACCGAACTCAGTTGGCGCTGGCATCATCTCGAATACCGGAACTCCATGGCGGAGAAGCAGTATGAGAAGGCGGTCGCCTCGGCCGAGAATCTCGTCCACCTGTCCGGAGAGATTGTCGACGCCGAGTGGCGGGCGGAGTCGATTGTCAGGTTGGCAGAGGCGCAGTTGGCGCTGGAGAGGATTGACGCCGCCGTGGAAACCTACCGGAAGGCCCTGGCTCCGGAGATTCCCAAGGCGCGCCAGCGGGATGCGCTCAACCGCATCGTCATACTGCGGCGGGACCAGAACAAGAACGCCGAGGCGATCGATCATCTCCGGATGATCGCAACCAACCATCCGACGGCGCCGGATCTGGATCTGGTCTTCCTGACGGTCGGGGAGTTGAGCCTTGAGGAGTTTCAGTCGGGGCGCGCCGCGGCGATCAAGCTGACGCCGGCCCTGCTGGCGACGACCACGAATCGGCTCGGTCTGGCCAAGGCGCAGTTCGACGAGGTCATCGCGCGTTTTCCCGAAAGTCGGCATGTCGCGAAGAGCCATCTTCACCGGGGGGAATGTCACGAGATGGTCGGCGACATTGCCGCCGCGCTGAAGGAGTTTCAGGCGGCGGCGGAGCGCGCCCGGGCGAGGACGAACCTGACCCTGAACGCGCGCGCCCTTTACAAGGCGGGAGACATGGAGTTTCTACGGACCAACCATCTCGCCGCCGCGACCCACTACCAGGCCGCATTGGACAGCGTCGCCGGGATTCCGGCGGCGCGCGCGGAGATCGGCGACCGCGCGCTTTATCAGATGGCGAATGCCGCGGTCCGGTTGGGCGATCTGGAGCTCGCTTCGAAGGCTCTGGCCGGGCTTGGGAAGGAGTTTTCCGCCAGTCCGCGCTATGCGCGCGCGGCGTTGATGGCCGGTCAGGCGCTGAGCGGCGCAGGACGGCACGATCAGGCGCTGACGGTCTATTCCTCCTGTCTGGAGCGGTTGGAGAAGTTGAAGGAGGATTCTCCGGTGAAGGCGGAGTTGATGCTGGCCATGTCCGCGACCTACGGAGCCAAGGGGGACTGGCCTCATGCGATCGCGGCGGTGGAAGCCTGGCTCGGGGCTGAGACCAACGCGAGGCACCCGTTGAGCGCGCGCGCAGAATTTGAGCTCGGGCGGTTGAAGGCGCTCTCGGGCGACGTGACCAACGCCTTTGCCTCCTTCACCAACTACGTCGTGCAGTGGAAGACCAATGAGTTGGCGGCCCACGCCCATTTCTGGCTGGCCGATCATTATTTCAACCAGGGGGAGGACACGGCGCACCTGGCCGAGAAACACTACCAGCTCGTTTTTCAGAACACCAATTGGCCCAGTTCCGACCTGACCTGGCGGGCTCAGTTCCAGGCCGGTCGCTGCGCCCTGCTGCGGCAGGGAAGGGAGGAGGCCCGGAATTTCTATTTCTCGAAGTTGGCGGAGAACAAGGCGGCCCCGACCGACTGGCGGGCGAGGGCGTTGTTTGCCATTGGAGACATCGATGCGGAGGCCGGGGGGGCGGATCGCTGGTCCAAGGCGATCATCGCTTTCGATAGAATCGTCAACAACTACACCAATTCCATGGTCCATCCGCTGGCCTTGGGGCGGATCGGCGATTGCAATCTGCAGATGGGAAGTCTCGGGGAGCCCAAGCGTTACGATGACGCGATTTCGCATTATCAGCGGGTGGTCGATCATCCGGGCGCGGATGTGGCGACGAGGAGCCAGGCCCTGTTTGGACTGGGGTTGGCGTTTCAGGCCAAGGCGGGGCTGAGTTCGCCGCCGGACGCGGCGTTGCTGGCCCAGGCGAGGGAATTCTGGAGCGGGGTCTGGCGCTCCGGACATGTGGATCCGTCGAAGGGGGAACGGCCGGACAGCTATTGGGTGGAGCGGGCCGGGCGGGCGCTTGCCGAAGCCCTGGCGGCCAACGGGGACGCGGCTGCCTCGGTCGGCGTGCTCGAGGGATTGAAGCGCGAACTGCCGCACCTGCGCGCGGAATTGGACAGGGAGATAAAGGCCCGCACGGAACGGCAGGTCAATGGCGGCGCGCCCTCGGCCAATTGACTTGGCCGCGACTGTCGATTAAGTAAGAGGAGCAATGGAAACAAACACGACCGCCGAATCTGAAACCATCGTCGTCCTGACCGAGGACGCCGCGAACGAGGTGCGTTCGATGCAGACCAAGAGCGAGAAGGACGCCGGCAAGCCGCTGCGCGTCTATGTCGAGAGCGGCGGTTGCTCCGGCATGCAGTATGGCATGGTCTTCGACGAGGAACGCGAGGGGGACAAGGTTGTTGAGTTCTTCGGGGTGAGCGTGGTGGTCGATGAGTTCAGTTCCCAGTATCTGCGCGGCACGGTGGTGGATTTCAAGGACACCCTGAACGACGGGGGCTTCAAGATCAGCAACCCCAACGCCAAGGAATCCTGCGGTTGCGGCAAATCGTTCAACGCGGGAGGGTGAGACGCTCCTTGCGTCAGCCGGTGACCGCGCCGGGCGCAGAATTCGAACGGAATTGCAAGGAACGGCTTGTCATCCGCCGGACTCATTCCTAACCTGAACGCGCATGGAAACACAGACGACGGAATACATCGGTGTGCTCATTCTCGGTCTCGCCGCCGTGGCCTTTGCCTTGGGCTCGATCGGCGCGTCGATCGTGGTCGGCAAACTGGCCACCCGGAACCGGAAACTCTCCCCGAAACTCGCCATCAAGGACATCGCCTACGAATGCGGCATGCTGCCCCAGGGCGCCGGCAATTCCCGGCTGTCCGTGAAGTTCTATCTCATCGCGCTGCTGTTCGTTCTCTTTGATATCGAGGCCGTGTTTCTCTACCCATGGGCCGTTGTCTACAAGGACATGCTTTCGCAGGGCATGACGGTCATCTTCTTTTCCATGCTTTCCTTCCTCGGTGTGCTTTTCGTGGGCTGGCTTTACGCCGTCAAGAAGGCCGCGTTCAATTGGAAGGAATAGTCGGAGGCAATCGCCAACCCCTCGCCCGGTTTCCGTGCGCTGGGCGGCTCCTTGTGGGGGCGTCATTCTGACGTGCGTCGCCCGGGCTTTGCTTCAGGCCAGAATCCCGTCGATGATCCTGGATTCCTCGACGACGCCGGTGAGGCGGTGGTCCAATCCTTGGTGGCGATAGGTCAGCTTGGTGTGATCGATGCCGAGTTGATGAAGGATGGTGGCGTTGAGGTCGCGGATGTGGACCGGATCGCGGACGATGTTGTAGCAGAAGTCGTCGGTCTCGCCGTATTCGACGCCGCCCTTGACGCCGCCGCCGGCGAGCCAGGTTGAGAAGCAACGGCCATGGTGGTCGCGGCCGTGGTTGGTCTCGGTCAGCTTGCCCTGGGAGTAGATGGTGCGGCCGAACTCGCCGCCGCAGACGACCAGGGTGTCCTCCAGGAGGCCGCGACGTTTGAGGTCGGTGAGCAGGCCGGCGCAGGGTTGGTCGATGTCCTCGCACTGCATGCGGATCTTGTTGGGGAGGTCGCCATGCTGATCCCAGCCGCGGTGGAAGAGTTGCACGAAGCGGACGCCGCGTTCGACCATGCGGCGGGCTCGGAGGCAGTTGGCCGCAAAGGTTCCGGGCTTGCGGACGTCCTTGCCGTAGAGATCGAGGGTCTCATCGGATTCGCCGGAGGCGTCCATGATCTGGGGAACCTCGGCCTGCATGCGGAAGGCCATTTCGTATTGCGCGATGCGGGTCTGGGTCTCGGGATCGCCGAATTCGTCGTAGTTCTCCTCGTTGAGCTGATTGAGCGTGTTGAGAATGTTGCG
>Ga0181568_10006741_pt1 | contig 10032 bp, 8 predicted proteins | sample 101ome_20_FD_133758 | JGI IMG/M metagenome (GOLD analysis project Ga0181568, IMG submission 133758) | Coastal salt marsh microbial communities from the Groves Creek Marsh, Skidaway Island, Georgia - 101404AT metaG (megahit assembly) | ecosystem: Environmental > Aquatic > Marine > Intertidal zone...
CTGGTCATTTGCCACATGCTCAACGTTGATCAGATTGTCAGTATGAAAGTGCTCTGGGGTTTCATGCTGAGCGCCGTTGCCGGCACCTTGCTGATCATCGGCGGCATTGAAGCGCTGCAGGCTGGATCGATTATCATCGGACTGCCCATGGCCTTAGTGATGCTACTGGTGGTTGCCGCCCTTACCCGCTGGGTCTTTGACCAGCACTGAATCACGCCGCCCTGGCGCAGACTCAACAACAGCGGGGTTGCGGTGTTACCATTCGACTATCCGCAGTAAACAGACTTTATCCAGAGAAAAAGCTATGACAGATCCCACAGAAGTCACAGGCAACGATGATGAGATTCGCGCGGCCCTGCTTGATATCAATCTGCCAACACTTTTGGTCGTCATGACCCACTTTGTCGGGGATGATCGATTTCTCACCGAGCGCTACCAGCCAAAACCCATCGAGATACCTGAGGGCGAGCTGTTCCCCGATGATTCCGGGGGCTACACCGCTGAGATCGCGGCGGAAATCCGCGAAGCAGCTTTCAATATGATCGTGCAGATGCGCGATGAGGGTTACAGCCTGCCGCCAGCACCTGATCTCGAGCGGATGAAGCGCTGGATGGAATTTTCCACGGCCACGCCAATCGAGGACAGTTACTGCCGCATGCTGCTGGAAGAAACCCGCTTCGTTGATCGCGACGAGCAATGGCGAGGTGAGATCAAACAGGCGATGGCAGCCAGTGCCGACGTCGATTTCTCGGTGCTCATCGTTGGTGCCGGCATGTCAGGCATCTGCACGGCCGTGAAGTTAAAGGATGCCGGGGTGCCGTACACCATCATTGAGAAGAACGATGCGGTCGGCGGCACCTGGTACGAAAACACATATCCCGACTGTGGCGTCGATACGCCGAATCACTTCTATTCCTTCTCTTTCGAGCGCAATCCCAATTGGAGCGGCTATTTTTCGAAGCGAGACGAACTGTACCAGTACTTTGAAAGCTGCACCGACAAGTTCGGTATCCGTGACAATATCCAGTTCGAGTCGGAAGTAACAGGCATGCATTTCGATGACAGTCAGAACATCTGGACTGTCAGCGTGAGGCGCGCTGACGGATCAATTGACGCGCTGACGGCCAACGTTGTCGTCAGTGCTGTCGGCCAGCTGAACCGGCCCATCATCCCCGAGTTCGATGGCCTTGAAGCCTTCCAGGGTGAAGCCTTTCACTCTGCCCGCTGGCGCCATGACATTGACCTTGTCGATAAGAAAGTCGCCGTCATCGGAACCGGCTGCAGCGCAGTGCAGCTTGCCCCCAAGACGGCAGACAAGGCAGCTCACCTGACGGTATTCCAGCGCACACCGCACTGGATATCACCGAACAAAGACTACTACCGGCCCGTCGAAGAGGGCCTGGTCTGGGCGCTGAACCACCTCCCACTCTATGCCGAATGGCACCGCGCCCGCATGATTTTCAGTTTCATGGATGCAAACTGGCCGAACGTCCCTGACGACCCGGCCTGGCCCCACAAGGACCGCGCCATGAGCGAGAGCAACGACATGATGCGAGCGTCTTTGACAGACTACATCAGTGACCAGCTGGGTGAGCGCCAGGACCTGCTGCCAACCTGTACGCCCGACTTCCCGGTCTTTGGTAAGCGCGTCATTGTCGACAATAACTGGTACCAGACCATGGCGCGCGAGGACGTCACACTAACCGACTCACCGATCGTCAGGTTTACCGAGAACGGTATCGAAACCGAAGACGGCCAGGAGCACGCATTTGATGTCGTTATCTTCGCCACCGGCTTCAACACTAATCGATTCCTCTGGCCTATGGACGTGACTGGCAGCAGTGGTACCAGCCTGGCTGAACTCTGGGGTGAATACCCCCGCGCTTACAAAGGCATGCTGGTACCAGACTACCCCAACCTATTCTGTCTCTACGGCCCGAACACCAACATCGTCCATGGCGGCAGTATCATCTACAACATCGAGTGCCAGGTGCACTACATCATGCAGTGCCTTACTCTCATGATCTCGCGCCACGCGAGCCGCCTGGAAGTACCGGCAGCCGTTAACGACGAGTACAACGAAGAGGTGCAGGCCATCAGCAAAAACCTCGCCTGGGGTCACCCGGGGGTCGAGAGCTGGTACAAGAACTCAGACGGCAAGGTCGTGAACAACTCACCTTTCAGTAACCTGGAGTTCTGGGAGCGCACTCACGACGTCGAACCGAACCGGTACGAACTATCCTGACCGGTCAAAATCCATGTAAGATATCCGTATGAGCGACATGGAAAAATTGATCCGCGATGCTGAGACGGATATTGATCGCCACGGCAGAAAGAAAGCAGCCCGTGACAAAAAGTCAGTCCAGCTGCCTCGCGTATCTATTCCCATTGTTATCTGGCTTATCGCAATCATAACTGCAGCTTTCCAGTTCGACACTATCGTCGCCCCTTTCAGTGAAACGACCGACACCCAGATTGAGGAAAACCTGAGCGACATCCTGTCTTCGGCGGCAGACACATTGAAAAAATACGAACTGGCAAACGGTTCTCTACCCCCTATTCTGCCGAACCCAGCCGTTCGAGGTCTTGTTGAGTATCAACGTCTCAACGACTTCAGCTTTCACCTTGAAGCGACAATCGGCGACGTCACAATGGTCATGGAGTCCAGCAGGCCGCATCCTTTTCGGAAGAAAGTGCCCTAGCCATGCAGTGGACCCGAATGGACTTGGCCGCCGTTGCCCTGGCTTCATTAATTTCGGTCTTTGTCATCGCCTATCGCAGCTGGCTGCACTACGAGTATGAAACTGCAGCGAACCAGGTCACCGCCAATGTGCTGGCCGTAGCAGAGTCCGTTCATGACTTTCATGAAAACACGGGCAGATGGTTCCCGAAGACAACAGGCAGGAAGGACAGGGTGCAAGCCTACCCTGATCCATTCCACCCTGATGCAAAGCCTTACCAGGGTTTGGACGTCGAACGTCTCAGGCGTGAAAACAATGCAGGACTGGTCCTGCAGCTGGTCAGACACCAGCCGCGCAAAGACCGTGCGTTTCCACTTCACCTGTTCGAAGTACCGTATCAGCAGGACGAGCCCTACCTGCGGGTACTGCTTGACTATGGCGCCCGCGGTCAGGTCGAGACAGAAATCATGATGCGAGTGCAGGAGCAGCTCCCAGACGGAATACTGGGCGAAGTCGACGATCACTATTACGTTGTTGATCTGAGGAAACTTATCGATGGCTTCTGATCTGGACGACTTAATCAATCAGTCCGCTGACGAAAGTTTTGATGAACATCTCAGCGGGAGCGATGGCGAAGCCGCGACTTCCAGTGAGGCGCATTTCAATCATCCAGCGGCGGCGATATTCGCCTGGTTGCTGTGCGCGTCACTCTTGAGTTACCACTACCTTGAACCCTTGCCAACGCCCCACGATCTAGGGATACGCAGCGTCGAGGCACGCTTGAGCATCGCCGTTTATCACCTGGCTTTTCGGATTGAAAGCTATCGCCAGCGCACCGGGCACCTGCCGGACTATGTTTTTGAAGACTGGCAGGAATCCGATGACGTCCAATATTCAATCGGCGATCAAGGCTACGTGATTCAGGGTCAAATCGGACAGTTCGAGCTTGTCTTCAAAGAGGGCGATAACCCTCAGCAGCTCATTCACCGCATAAGTCAGCGCGAGGAGTCAGACTGATGGCCAAACATTGGCTGATCACAGCTGCGGCCGAAGCATCCGGCGCCAAACCTCTACCGATGAATCTGCAGCTGGAAGGCGACATCGCGTCGAGTTGGCATAAGGTTGCGAGCGTTGGCGGGATCAGCCTTGAGGAACTGGCAGATGCTGCGGCAACCTATCTGAACGAACCCCGCGCAGACTTCTCTGGCTTGGAGCCTGATTTCGCCCGGCAAGTCCCAGAGAGCGTTGCCCGCACTCGCATGATGCTGCCGATTGTTCTCGACGGCACACGAGCACAGGTCGCCGTCGCTGACCCAAGTGATGCTGCCGGTTTGGAAGATCTGGCGTTTCTGCTGCGCGCACCCGTGCAACCCTGTATCGCGTCGCCAGCCGAAATCGAGAGGGCACTGGAATCGTTGTACGGCGATGACAACGGCGACCTCGACGGCTGGGGCTCCATTCCCACTTCGATGCTGGCCAGTGATCTGCTGATCCGTCGAAGGGACGGATCCATCATTGACACCGGCGCCAGTGCAACCTCAAAGCTGTTCGTCGAACTGTTAAAGCGCGCCTATCATGTCGGTGCAAGCGATACTCATGTGCAGCCTTACGGCGAAAGCGCGATTGTGCGCAACCGAATCGATGGCGTGTTGTACCGAACACTCGAGTTGCCCGCCAAAGTGCACCTTCACCTGGTTCGTCACGTTAAAGCGATCAGCGGCATGGATCCCACCAAGAGTATGATCCCGCAGGACGGCGAGCTACGCATGGAACTCGAACAGAAGGCCGTGGATCTTCGGCTTTCTATTCTGCCGGTGACAGGCAAGGAGCGGCTGGTGCTTCGTCTGCTGCCGCAAGACCAGGTCAGGTCACTGCGTATGCTCAGGCTTGAGGAAAACGATAGCGAGACGCTCGAACGCCTGTCACAGAACGCCGACGGACTTATTCTCATGACGGGCCCCACCGGCTCAGGCAAAACCTCGCTGCTCTACGCCATGCTTGCACAAAAGAACACACCAAACATCAACATCATGACAGTCGAGGAACCCGTCGAATATCGGCTGCGGGGCGCCTCACAGGTCGATGTCGATCCACGCACCGGGCTCACCTTCGCCAAAGCACTGCGATCAATTTTGCGCCAGGACCCCGATGTCGTCATGATCGGAGAAATCAGAGATGAGGAAACCGCTGAGATTGCTGCGCAGGCAGCGATGACCGGCCACTTTGTTCTGTCGACCGTCCACACTCTGGATGCATTACTCGCGACTGTGAGAATGCGCGACCTGTCTGTCTCCTCAGCAACACTGGCAGACGCACTGCATGCCGTCGCCGCACAACGCCTGGTGCGAGCACTCTGCAACGACTGCCGACAGCCGCTGCCAGAAGACTCACTGTCAGCTGACGAGAAACTTTTCGCTGAAATCTGGTCGACCCCGGCCTGGCGTGCCGTTGGTTGCAATAATTGTCTGTCTACGGGGTACTCTGGCAGATTACCGGTGCTGGAAGTCGTGGAAGTTGACGGCGATTTGCGGAAGGCACTGCGCGAAGGCAGCCAGGACATCGAGCGGCTCGAACTATTGGCAGCAGAATCGGGGACACGGTTTCTGGCAGAAGGCTTTGCGCGACGCGTCGAGCGAGGCGAGACCACAGTAACAGAGGCCGTACGGGTTTATGGCCGCAGCCTCTTCAACAAGCTACGGCGCTATAAGAACCTCCGAACCGCAGTAAGTTAGAGACCTTAAGGGCATTCGTTACTCTCACCCTAATTGCACTGAGCCGCGCAGCTTCGATATGCATTGCTGTTACCCGGGTAAGTGCTTGAACATGCCGTCCGGCATGAATTCCCACAATTTGCGAGACATTGCTTATGCGCCCTTCCTTTCCCCGGAATGCTATTACAGCTCGCACGACAACTGTTGGTTGCTGATTGCGCGACTTTTGCCGCTTCCTGCGCTACGCTTGCCGCCGACTGCCTGACTGTGACAGCAACCGATCCGCTCGCTGCACCACCACGACCATCGGTGATCGAATAGGTAATCGTGTCTCCGCCGTGATAACCCCGATTTGGCGCGTAGGTAACTGTCGTACCATTCGTTGTTACGCTGCCATGGTTTGCTCTTACCGAATTTACTTTGAGCGGATCACCATCGGCATCCTTATCGTTACTCAGCACAGCGACGGCGTACCCGCCGCTGTCCTGTTCCACATTTAATCTATCATTCACTGCAGTCGGTCGCGTATTCGGCTTACGCGTAACCGTTACGACGACTCTCGCACTCGCGCTGCCGCCTGGACGGCCATCGGTTATCGCGTAAGTCACCGTATCTGAACCAAAGAAGCCTGGGTCCGGTTTGTAAGTCACAGTTGTCGCGTCCCGGGTAACAGTGCCATGGGTTGCTGTTGCTGACCTGAGCGTCAAGCGATCTCCGTCGGGGTCGTTGTCGTTGCTCAACACACTGACCCCTTGAGCGCCGCTGTCCTGCGCGACGGTCAGGGCATCATCCACCGCTACCGGTCGCGTGTTGGGCTTTCGAGTGACGGTCACTGCCACCGAAGCACTTGCCGTACCACCTCTGCCATCACTGATTTGATAGGAAACTGAATCGCTACCGTAAAACCCAGCGCTGGGGACGTAAGTGACGGTGGTGCCATTGGTTGTTGCCGCGCCATGGCTGGCTGTCGCAGAGGTTACCGTCATCATGTCGCCATCCGCATCGGTATCATTCGCCAATACCGAAATCACTTTGCCGCTGCTGTCCTGGGCAACGGTAACCTGATCATCATCTGCGACCGGTGCTGTATCCGGCTTGCGCGTCACCGTCACGGCGATTCTTGCGCTTGCACTGCCGCCTGGGCGGCCATCGGTTATCGCGTAAGTCACCGTATCTGAGCCAAAGAAACCTGGGTCCGGTTTGTAGGTCACCGTTGTCGCATCCCAAGTAACAGTGCCATGGGTTGCCGTTGCAGACCTGAGCGTCAAGGAATCGCCGTCGGAGTCGCTGTCGTTGCTCAGCACAATGACCCTTTGAGCGCCGCTGTCCTGCGCGACGGTCAGGGCATCATCCACCGCTACCGGTCGCGTGTTGGGCTTTCGAGTGACGGTGACTGCCGCCGAAGCACTTGCCGTACCACCTCTGCCATCACTGATTTCATAGGAAACTGAATCGCTACCGTAAAATCCAGCGTTGGGGATGTAAGTGACGGTGGTGCCATTGGTTGTTGCCATGCCATGGCTGGCTGTCGCAGAGGTTACCGTCATCGTGTCGCCATCAGCATCGGTATCATTCGCCAATACCGAAATCACCTTGCCACTGCTGTCCTGAACAACGGTAACCTGATCATCATCTGCGACCGGCGATGTATTTGTGACCGCACCCGCAACGGTTGAGGTGATGCCCACATTACCGCCAGTAGCCGTTCCAACCAATGTATTGACCGCAGGGGGGGTGCCTGTTGAACCTGGCGGCTGGCTCACTATCGGATTTCCGCCGGGCACGATAGCGCCAGGCGTCGTAACTTCGCAGTAGGGTTCACCCGCTGGCGACAATCGCACGGCAAAGGCGACCGCTGCGTCAGTGACAACATCGCCAAAGACTGCCCCTGGTCTCTGGTTCGTCATCTCCTCATGGAAAAGCGTCGCCACGGCTACAGCTTCTTTTCCATGCTTGGCAACATCCGCATTTACCGTAAGTACGGCAGCATACCCTTGAGGTCCGTCAGGCGCGGTGCTGTCGTTGGGCGTCGACGAAATACCAAGATCGACATACTCGCTCTGCAGGTTTTCTGACAGCACCAGGGAGTTGTCACATTGATGCAAGCCACCTTCCATGCGAGCGGGTGCTCGAACCTCGAGTTCGATCGCCTTGAAAGCGTTGATCACCTCGGTCGTACGGGATTCACCCAGATAGTTTCGATAAATGGCAAAACTGAACAGGCTCACAATCACCAAAATCGCAACGGCTGTGATCATTTCTATGACGCTAAACCCCTGCACATTCGATCGAACTGCTTGCATCTCGTTTGCCCCTATCCCTGCTGGCTCAAAATGACTGTATCCTACCCCAAAACGAAGTTTTCCGTTAAAACCCTATGAGGCCACACGATGAAATTACTTTTCACACTCTCTTTATTACTACCATTGACGGTCGCCGCATCTGAGGACTGCACCCACTCACATTGGGGCGCTGACGACGAAATCGGCGCAGCTAACCGCATCACCCCGGCCACGGTACTAGCCGCGACAAAGCTCGTCCAGACAGGCAGAACCTATCCATTGGGTATCACGATTGATTCTTCAACACCCGCCTACCCGCCCCGCAGCTTTTCCATCACTGTCGTCCAGCCGGGCCAGCAGGAGTCGGCAAGACCTAATGCCAACGTCACCTACAACGATGACATCTACAACGGCTGGCTCGGCATCGGCTCTCAGCTCGATGGCCTGGGTCACCTGGGTGTTGATGGCATGTACTACAACTGCAACCACGCCCGCGACTTTGCCGCGATTGATGGACTGACCAAACTTGGCACAGAAAAGATGCCGCCGCTGGTCACGCGCGGTATCGTGCTCGACATGGCAGGTCACTTCGGCGTTGACCACATGCAGGCAGGCCAGCATTTCAGCGTTGAAGACCTGGAAACGGTGGTTAAAAAACAGGGTACCCCGATTCGCGAGGGTGATGTCGTGCTGTTCCATACCGGCTGGACTGACGCCAAGCTAAAAGCCGATCCCGTCGCCTGGTCCAGCGGCGCACCGGGCCAGTCTGAAGAGGTCGCCGACTACCTGGCAGCAAAGAAAGTGGTTGCAGTCGGCGCCGACACCTGGGGCCTGGATGTGATTCCCCAACAGGTTGAGTCACGTCCCTTCTACGGCCACGTCAAATACCTGAAGGAAGAAGGCATCTACATTCTTGAAACCATGAACACGGGCCCACTTGTGCGCGACGGCGTCTTTGAATTCATGTTCGTGCTGGGCCAGGCCCGGGTGAAAGGGACCGTACAGATGCTGATCAATCCGGTGGCGATTGACTGAATCGAAGCCCGACCCGGCAGCAAAAGTGCCGGGTCGGGCAGCGCCCTACTGAAACGCGCCGTTAAACCGAATCGTATCCTCAGCGATGCCCCGCGCAACGATGTCGAGGCCGCCGGCACGAATCATCCATTCGAGACGATGATCCCGATATTCACGCTTGAAGCCTGACTTGATGGCAGCTTGCATCAGGTCAGGATCAAGCTCTGCTGCCCGGGCAGCCTCGGTTACGATTTGAACGTCTTCACGTGCGTTAACCTGCTCAAGCCATCCGGCCAGGCGTGTGCCTCGAGCCGGCCAGATATCAAAGCGTCCAGCGCCGTTGACGAACGGCACCACACAGATATCTGCCCAGCTATAGTCAGCACCACTGAACCAGTCATTGTCAGACAACGTCGCTTCAAGCCAGGCGTACCAGCCCCGGATTTCCTGTTCAGCAAAACGGCACATGCGCTCGGCCTCATCACCGGCAGCCCGGCCAAAGATCCTGATTTCGCCGAGGCCCCAGGTGTTACCCTCAAAATGCGTGTCCATGGCCTCTTCCAGCAAACGCACGCGAGCTTTCTCCTGCGCAGAGCCAGTCAACAACGGCGGCTCTGGCCAGGTGTCATCAATATAGGCCGCGATCACGGAGGAGTGATACAGCGTTGCGTCTTCATAGAGAAATACAGGCACTTCGCCTCTGGGGCTGAGGGTAAGAAATTCGTCAGCATCGACACCGATCGCCGGCGTCTCGACTTCGTAGGCAACGCCCTTGAAATGGAGAGCAAGTTTCACCTTCTGGGCATAGGGTGAGAGCGGATGCTCGTAGATCTTGGCCGTCATATTCACTTCTTCCAGTTTTCCATGGGCGCGGCATCGTACTGGTAGATCCGGATCCAGTCATACTGGGTCGTCATCGGATACCTGTTGTCCCGCTTGTTACCGCCAAACTCATTCTGGATTACGTCATTCGGTATCCAGAAATTCACCAGCAGATCTGCGGCATTATCAGGGATGGGTGTTGGGTGTTGCTGCGGGTCGACACATTCAGGCTCACAGTCGATGTCAGCGGCCGTCAGGGTCTTCACTTTCTCACCGTCAATGAACCAGCTGATTCGGTCTGGCAGCCATTCAATGGCATAAACGCGCCACTCATCCACCGGTCCGACTTCTATCTTGTCTTCCCACGCACCATAGTCACGTGTGCGCCACCACTCCCAGGAGCCGAGACCGTAGATCAGGTTCGCCTGAAACTTGTCGGGACGACCGCCTTCGAGTTCAACATCGATCTCCTCCCATTCGTTCGCGCCTTCGTCACCTTCATTCACGTAGGTAAACAGCGAA
>Ga0181568_10006742_pt1 | contig 10032 bp, 13 predicted proteins | sample 101ome_20_FD_133758 | JGI IMG/M metagenome (GOLD analysis project Ga0181568, IMG submission 133758) | Coastal salt marsh microbial communities from the Groves Creek Marsh, Skidaway Island, Georgia - 101404AT metaG (megahit assembly) | ecosystem: Environmental > Aquatic > Marine > Intertidal...
AATCCCATGTATATTTAACAATCTATCAGACATTTCTTTACAGCGTTTTGCATCTCGTACCATTACTGGTAAAATATGTGTACAGGCTTCCTCGTGTATTTCTATATTATTGTCACTTAAAAGCTGTTTAAGCGTAGATGCTCTTTCCTGATGTGTTTCCCTTAATTCATTATGTTCTTTCAACCAGCGTATTGAAGCTATACTTCCTGCACACATCACAGGTGATAAGGAAGTGGTAAATATAAACCCTGAGGCCACGCTTCGTATAGCATCAAGTACAATACTATCACCAGCAATATAACCACCGTGACCACCAAACGCCTTTCCAAGTGTTCCATTTATTAAATCTATCCTATCTGTTAATCCTAATTTTTCGCAATAACCCGCGCCCGTTTCACCATAAAGGCCAACTGCATGTACTTCATCAATATATGTTATCGCATTATACTTATCTGCAAGGTCGCATATTTCTTTGATTGGTGCAACATCTCCGTCCATGCTATACACGGATTCAAAAACAATACATGGAGTCTGACCAGACATTTGACATGTTTGTAACGCCAATTCTAATTCATCTAAATTATTATGTTCCCAAATAATTTTATCTGCACGACTATGTTTAATACCCATAATCAGCGATGCATGATTTTTATTATCTGATACGAAACAAATATTTGGAATGATACGAGATAAAGCAATCATACTCCACTCATTTGCTACATAAGCTGAAGTAAATAATAATCCTTTTTCTTTTTTGTGAAGTTTTGCTAGTGTTCTTTCAAGTGTAACATGATAATGTGATGTGCCACCGATATTTCTTGTGCCTCCAGAACCCGAACCAGTTTTTTCGAGCGCAGTTTGCATTGCGTCAATAACATACTGATTTTGACCCATGCACAAATAATCATTTGAGCACCAGTTGACAATTGTTTTTGGTGAATATTTGCTATACCATGTGGCTTTAGGGAAATTTCCTCTCTCGCGAACTATGTCGTTAAAGACTCTATATTTCCCTTCGGCTTTTAACTTATCAATAACATCTTGGAAATGTTGTTTTTCAATCATATAGGCTTACCTATGCGGCGTAAGCTTCATCCCATGATCCTGAAAGTCCAGCAACTTCGTATTCTGTTACACGATTTTCAAAGAAGTTAGTATGATCCGCACCATTTAAAACCCATTCCAACCAAGGAAGAGGATTGTCTTTTACTTTAAAGTTTGGTTTCATACCGAGTTGAAGCAATCTTCTGTCTGTAATATATCTTATATATTCTTTTACTTCTGCTCTATTTAAGCCTTCAATCTCGCCCATCTCGTAAGCAAGATCGATAAATTTATCTTCAAGACTTACAATATCTTTTGACATATCGTAAATTTCTTTTTTGAACTCATCATCAACAACACGACTATGTTCTTTAACAAATGCTTTAAACAGTTTTGAGTTACCTTCAACGTGGATACTTTCGTCACGAATACTCCATTCAACAACTTTACCCATACCTTTCATTTTACCGAAGCGTTGGAAGTTCAATAACATGACAAAGGAAGCAAATAAAGCAACTCCTTCGTTAAATACAGATTTAGCTAGAGATAGGCCTAAACCACGGAGTGTGTTGGTATCGGCCTTTCTCATATATTCGATTTTATCTGCCATTTCAGAGTATTCTAAGAATGCGTGATATTCTTCATCAGGCAAACCTAAGGTTTCATTTAATAGTGCATACGCTCTTTGGTGGATGCCTTCACGTGCTGCAAATGAACCTAACATATTACGAACTTCATTATTTTTAAATTTAGGAATAAATTGGTCATAATAATTTTGACCAACAGCAACATCTGATTGAGTAAATAATCTTAAGATATTTGTGATGTATTCTTTTTCAACAGTATTAATTTTTCCGCCTTTCCAATCAGATACATCTTCTGATAAGTCAAGTTCATCTTCAATCCAGTGTGCTTTTTCGTGGCGTGTGGTAATTTCTACAGCCCATGGATAGTGAAAGGGCTTATATGTTTCTGAAAATTCCATCAAACCACCTTGTTTCTTTACAAGTTTATCTGATATAGCCATAAGGTCATTATATGTTCCTATGTGTTCATCATTAATCCAAATTTGAGGAACGGAACGAACTTCTTTACCATTACTGTGTTTTTGGTAAAAAGCTAATCTTTGCTCTTCGTCATCTAAAACGATTTGTGTATATGAATATCCGTGCTGTGTAAACCATGCCTTGGCCTTTTCACAGAAGGGACAATTTGATTTTGTGTAGATTGTTACTTGCATTTTTCTATCCTTGACAAGCGACGCACTCATCTTGACTTTCCTCCGTTCCGTTACTAAATTTTACTGCGTCTGGGTTAATAATATCATCTAATTTTTCTCTTTTAATTTTTTGCGATACATTTTCAGCCCTATTAGATGTTTCTGTTCTTAAATAATATAATCCCTTACAGCCTTGTTTCCACGCTTGATAGTGGACTTGATGTAAGGTAACTTTATCAGCACCAGCTGGGAAGAAGACATTGAGTGATTGACCCTGGCACAAATATTTTTGTCTATCGCCTGCGAGTCGAATCAATGATAGCTGGTCTAATTCGATTGCTGTTTTGAATACTTCTTTTAAATGAGGGTCCAAAAAGTCAAGATGTTGGACTGACCCTCCATTAGTAATTATCATGCTCCATACTTCGTCAGTATTCTTACCGAGTTTCTCTAACTCTTTTTCAAGGTATGGATTTTTATTTAGGTGACTACCGACTCTGGTCCTAGAAGTAAATGCATTTGCCTTCCAAGGCTCAATACTTGGACTTGTGTTTCCTATCATAGAACTATTTGCGTTTGGTGCAATAGCCAACATATGAGCATTACGCCTTCCGGTGCCGACCATATCTGGTGCTTCACCTCTACGTTTACCCATTTCTAAAGTTGATTCAATACTTTTCTCTTTAATGTTCTTAAATATTTCTTCATTAATTGCAACAGCCTCTTCACTATCAAAAGGCACTAAATGTGATTGAAGATATGAATGGAAACCCATAGCTCCTAAACCTAAACTTCTCTCTTGTTGAGCAGAATATTTTGCTCTACTAATTTCATCACCAGCATGGTCAATAAAGAATTGTAATACATTATCTAAAAATACAATGAGATCTTTAATCATATTTGTGTCTTTCCACTCATCATATTTTTCCAAATTGACAGATGATAAACAACATACTGCTGTTCTTTCTTCGTCAGTTACAAGATGGATTTCATTACATAGATTAGAACCTTTAATAAGCATACCCTTTGCTTTCTGTGCGTCTGGTAATGCTCTGTTTGCGGTGTCAATGAAGTTTAGATAAGGTTCACCTGTTCTATAACGTGTTTCTAAGATATGTTCCCAGAGTTTACGTGCTTTAATTGTGTCGCGTATTGAGCCATCATTGGGGTCCAATAAATTCCATTCAAGTCCTAAACCAACAGCTTCCATAAATTTATCTGTAATATTAATTGCATGATGTAAATTTAAACATTTACGATTGACATCACCTGTTGGAATTCTCATATTCACAAATTCAACAATGTCTGGGTGAGAAACATCCATATATGCAGCATATGAACCCTTTCTTGTTCTTCCTTGTCTATATGCAACCATATCTGCATCTACTGTATGAAGAAAAGGCATGGGTCCTGGTGCCTTTTTAGAAACAGCACGAACATCAGACCAATGGCCTCCAACACCACCACCTTTTACGGATAACCACCTTAATTCAGCACTATGATCTATGAGGCCGTCAAGCGTATCCGGAACGTATGTTAAAAAGCATGATATGGGTAAGGCCTTTACAGGCTCTCCTTTTAAGGGAGCGTTCGAGAGAACAGGAGAGGAATACATAAACCAACCTTTAGAGACATAATCATATATGCGTTGTGCTAATTTTAAATTTCCACTGCAATAAGCAACCGCTGCTCTTGCAAAAGCCTCCTGTGGAGACTTTTCATCTTCTCGACAATAATAATCTTTTAATAGTTTAAATGATTGTTCATTAAGTCCTTTGTCTCTTTTCTTGTCGATTTCTATACCCAAATGCTGCATTGTTTTCTCCTATTATTCTTTTGTAACATATTCTTTAGATAAAGGAAAGATTTTCGCAATAACATCTGCAACAGCAAGGGCAAGGTCTGCATGTTCTTGTTGTGTTCCATTACCACTGCGTAATTCAATAAAATGAATCCAACTACGTAATGTACCATTGACATACAATCTTGAAATTGTGTTTCCTTCTGGTAATATTGCTCGGGCTTGCTCTTTTGCGATTCCTTTATCAATTGCCCAATTATATAATTCTTTGACGTCACGAATGAGTTGCATTTGTTTCATGCGAAATTCTTCATTGATTCGTCTGTGTTCTTCATTGTCCCAATCTACAGGTATGCTGTTTTGCCTATTCTTAGGATCTTGTAATCTTGCTTCACGAGGTTCAAACTCCAACTCTTTTGTTGGGTCTGCATATCGTTGACTGAATTCTTGAAAGCTAAAACTACGATGTCGTAGTAATTGTCTTGCGATATCTCTTGTTGTTTCAACTTCTAAACATGCACTTGCCATTTCAAAAGGCGACCAGTGTTTATGTTTGGCGAGATATCTTAAAAGTTTTTCACTTGTTTCAGTATTATATTGGTTTGAAGGGTTGCTTACTCGAGCGCAAAAAGCAATTAAGTCCTGTACATCAAGTAATCCTTCGGTTTGTGTTTGTTTTGTTGGCTGGGAGTAACTAATTAGTTTCACTCGCATTTATACTTTTCTCCAATTTGTAAATTTCAATTTGGCCTCAAGGCCACTGTATGTATTTGTTTTTATAATGTTTTCCACATTTTTCATATCATTCATGACCATTTCATTAATGTCTTTTCCTTTGACATCAGATGGCCATATACAAATTTTGTGCCCAGCATTAATAATTTTATCCATGCGTTTATGAATCTCTTTATTTCGAGGTTCTGCATCAAACACAAAGATCCCATTATTTAACTTTTCTAATGCACTTGTATTTCCGTCGGCCCCAGCCATTGCGACAGCATTCGATAAAAACATGCTGTCTAAAGCCCCTTCAACAATATAATATGTTTTATTGAAGTCGACCTTATCAAGACCGAAAATTTTTGGACGATCATGGAACATGATAGTAATATATCTGATTCCATCAGGCTTGAATCCTCTGGCCGATACGCCGAAGAGTTTCTTGTCCTTGTCCAGAAAGGGGATTACCAACCTAGGTTCATCTTTGTCTAAGTTATCAAATTTATCTGGAATGTATGTGTTTACCCATTCCTTAAATTTTGGCACAAAGAACATCCTATAGTGATGATTAGGAGGTATTCGCCTATTATCTATATATTTCTTAATTGGATGTTTCCAATCAAGTTGACTCACTTTTTTTAACTTTTTTAAGGGTTCATTGCCTACGAATGTAGGAGCTTCTGTTTTAAACTTTTCCAGTTTGGGTGTTTCTTCATCTTTAGACTTTTTGATGAATTTTTCGGCGACATAATCATTATATGCCAAAGGGTCGACTACCTTGAGAAAGTTGGAAAAGGAATGACTTTCACTGCAATTATGACAGTAAAAGTAGAAGTTGTTTTCTTTCTCAAGGAGCCAACCACGAGCTTTGGTCCTAGACTTCTGTGAATCTCCACAGATAGGACATCTGAAATTGATTTTATAAGGGCGTGTTGATCTGATTTTAAATAGGTCTAACCTACCAGCAAGATGCTGAGCATACTGAATATCAACAAAATCAATCATAATATAAACCTTTAATTTATTTGATTAGTATTATAACAAATACTAAATCAAATGTCAACTCATTATTGCAGATAAGTCAAAATTATGTGCGATAAAAGAACCTGCTGCGATCGCACCTAGAACCCACCATTTGAGGTTCTCTATATTTCTCAATCTTTTATCGTGGTCCTCGTGTTTTTGGTCCACATCTTTGGCAATGTTTTCAATTAGTCGTATTGTTTCTCTGTGTCTTTCTTCGTGCCACTTTCTGCTAGTTTCATTTACATCTGCATGTTTTTGCCTGGCCACTTCCATTGCCTCTAACATTTGTAGTCGGAAATTTTCTTTATGGTCATCTAACTCGTCTTTAAGTGCTAAACGACCTTCAATACCAGCACGTGTATTGTTATCTATCTTGTCGTTAAAGTTTTCAAGTTTCTGTTGAAAGTTCTCAATGATTTGTTGTTGGACGGCAACACTTTTACTAATTTCTGCCATGCCATCAACAGCAACATCTACTTTCTCAAAAAATTTTTCAATCTGTTTAACGTCTTTTTTAATTAAGGCGATGTCAACTTTGACATCCGAGAATTCTTTATCTTGTGTAGACAAATCCCTGCTCCTGTTAAGTAATTATATCACAGTTTGCATAACATGTCAACAGATATTTATTATCTACTCGGGTTGGACTTAAAAACTTTTATAGTTATTTTTTCTGGACTTGAGCACCAACAGCTGGTTCGTCATTGATTGTTACATCTCTGTAATATACAATCACTTCTCCAAGCTCTCGTATGTATCTTCGAAGTTCTTGAAAATTACCAGACATTAATTCATAATCCTTTATAGTAGAAGCTACAAAAAGAACATCTCCATTATTGAGAGCTTTCATATCATCTAGGAATCTATCAAAGTATGTATAGCCTACCGGCCAGTCTGGATTTTCTCTATCTTCTAAAGCACATTCTTTAGGTCTTTTCTCTGTACCATCTTCTTGTACAACTTTTTTACAAGGATTGGCAATTACTGCTTCTGATACTACATAGAATTTTGGTTCTTGTAAATCAATTGGTCTTGGTAATTGGGGTTGTATAATATCAATCTTTATAGGTTTGGAAACAATCTCTACTGGTTTGGAACCGAAAATGGAACAGCCACTAATTGTTAGGATTGTTGCTAAGATCAGAAAGCTTCTTGCTATCATTCTCTATCTCCTCAAATACGGCCTTCGTTCCATTGTTCAAACGATTTTCAATTAGACCTGGTTTCATTAAAGCTAATTTATCAAGATTGTGCCTTTGAAAAATACTCATATATCGGTCTTTTTCAGCTTCAATTTCGGCATTTGCTCTTTGTAAATTATTCAAAGCTTGGCCTTGTTTTTCATATGATTCTTTCATAGTTTCAAACGCGGCCTTTTGCTCTTCTATTGCATATTCAAGTTTGACTTGATTCTCTTTTAATGTTTGATTATCAGTCCACAACCAATATGAGGCTCCACCGAGAATAAGAATTATTGTACCGAATATTTGGTACATTTACTCTTCCTCAGTTTCTTCTTCTGTTGTTTCTTCGACTGATTCTTCGACAACACCATCATCAGCGGACGCTTCAAGATCTGGTGTTTCTGGGATTTCATCTACTGCATCTACAGCAGGTTCTTCATCACTTGTCATTTCCTGGTACTTTGCATTTAAAGCATCACGTACCCGGCCTTTCATCTCTTGGTCGAAAGCATCTTTCACTCTAAGTGGATTGTTATCAATCGCATGTTTAATAATATCATTTACTGGCATTTCTTTTCTCCAAATTTAATAATGTAAAATTTATTTATTATTCCTCTTCTATACGGTAATTTAGTCCCGCATTAGAACGGATTTGAATTTTCTTTTTGTCTGCTGTGACAAAATATAATTCTTTCCAAGTTTGTTTAGTAATAGTTGTGATACCATTCCAAACTTTATCGTCACCATTTCCAAATTGTGTATCATACGACACAGTAATTGTGTATGTCGGTTTAGTAAATAATGACTTGAGCCAAGCCCACATGGAACTAGACTTCTTCTAGGCGAGACATTAACCTTTCGGCACGATTGGTAACTTGACGATACCACTTAGAATCACGACCTTCAACAGCCGCAGTTTTCCAATCATGTTCACCCAAAGCAGCATTAAATTTTTTAAAGCCACTTAAGCGTGTTCTCCCCATATTGAACATCATGTTAACCAAGATTTGCTGGACTTCTCCTGGGAAGTCTCCAAATTCCCCTTCTCCGTATAGAGCGTGACACTCTCCGATGGCAATTTCAAGATCTCGGTCGAAACAATCCCTGACTCTTTCCTCACTAACCTCTGTACCAACTGGTTTTCCAAATTCCTCGTCACTGTCGAGGATAAGATGACCGACTCCAAAAGTGGGATACCCAAGGTGGTCGTTATAGATGGCATAGACTACTCCTTCGTCTACTTTAAGTTGCTCGAATACTGCTTCTCTATCTTCTATTTTCATGTTAATCCTTTACATCCTGTAGTAATTGTTTTAAATTCTTTTTCTTATATTTTTTCTGTTGTGCTGGTGTCATACCAGGCTCACCGTGTGGTCCCACACCTAAACCGGCAATATTGCCTCCACCAACTGAATTAGCAGGTGCGTCTTCATCAACACCTTCGTTTCGGCTTTGCCAATCTAGACTTGTTGCGTCATTTGTAATTGGTCCACCTTTTGCCCATGTATTACAAGTTCTGGCACTGTGACATTTAAAGTGGTGCATCCAACAGTAACCTAATTGACCATCATCATCCGATGTTTTACCTGGCATACAATCTTCCATGCGAGGTGAAATGTCAAATGCTACACAATTTTCACATAAACTTTTCTTTGCTGCTTCTACTGGTGTATCCCAATGCACAGCAATCTTTTCCCAATAATCCCCTGGGGTATCAACATTTAAAGGACCATAATTGTGCTTTTTAATAGTAGCATCTCGGTTCTTTGTATTTAAATCAACATCACCTGCAGCGGTTGGACATGACGCTGCTTCTAATAAAATGTCGCTATATTGTTCCTCAAAAGATTTTAAAGATTCAGCTAACATTATATCATCATAAACAGATTCTGTCAACATGTTTTCATCATATTTTTCACTTTCGCGAATTAACCACAGTGCTGCAGCATATGATGCGATTCGTGTTTGACCGCCAGGCAATTTACCTAATAGCTTTTTGAGATTTAAAATGAGTTGGTCGAATATACCAAATGCTTTTTTCTGATTATTTTTACGAAAGTCTTTGCGAGAAATAAGTATATTACCTTTATCATCAATGATACCTTCTTTATAAGCAGGCCATTTAGTAAAAGGCGTCACAAGTCTCTTAATAAAACTATATACTAAGAATAAATCGACTACCATACTAGATTTCTCCCAATCTTTCTACTATTGCGGCGTCTGCTACAATGCTATCACTATGTATTACAGTATCATCATAACTTATAACCAAAGGCATAAAGTTTAGATATTCTGCAAAAGGCTTCAAGTACTCATGATACTCGTGTAACCTCATAAAAAGCATTTCAGTTGCGAAAACACCAAATACATTAAAAAGCACTATTAAATGATTTAGAATCAACCTCTCCTTGAGTTCATTATCTTGTCTATATCGACTAAATAATTTACGAAGATACTGAAACCTCTTCATATCTTCTTCGAACTCTGACATATCCGTACATTGTGGATTGTCATAATGCTTCATAGCATAAAGTAAAAAGGTTGATTCCGTCAATTTCATAATGCAAAAATGTAAAAAGTGTTAACTATTAACTGTCAGCTACAATAGCGTCCTCAACGGCTGTGTTACCTGTTACACCATCGTCACCAGCATCACTTTGAGAAACTTTCATCACAACCAAAGGTTCTGCGTGATGTCTTGTGTTTCCGTTTTGATCTGTATATGTGTGGTACAAGTTCCAACCAGGTGTATGAAGACCTTTAGCTCTGTTAGATGCAACTCCTGCCTCTGTCAAGTCAACGAATACTGCGTTGTCTTTGTCATTGGACTTATTAGTGTTATTAGCATCGTCCTCGAGCCACTTAGGTACGTCACCAGCGGTGTCTGTTTTTCCCCATAGTGCCATTTGTTTTCTCCTGTTAAATTAACGTTAATTTATAACAAAAATTATTTCTGTTCGGCTTTAAAGACTTGGTCAACTAATTTAGCTTTAACTAACCTTTTGTCTAATTCAATGCCGAGTTCACGACCACGCTCT
>Ga0181568_10006763_pt1 | contig 10017 bp, 8 predicted proteins | sample 101ome_20_FD_133758 | JGI IMG/M metagenome (GOLD analysis project Ga0181568, IMG submission 133758) | Coastal salt marsh microbial communities from the Groves Creek Marsh, Skidaway Island, Georgia - 101404AT metaG (megahit assembly) | ecosystem: Environmental > Aquatic > Marine > Intertidal zone...
TCAAAAAACGATTTTGTTATTAGGCATTATAATATCAACGATCAATATAAATGCACAAATTAATTCTATTATAGATTCTTGTCAGAGTGATGAGCAAATTAGAAAGTTAAGAGTCATTCTAAGAAATTTTGAAATGCCACAAACCGGACTCCCCACAATAAAGGGTTATACCACTGAAGTCGACTATAACATAGACCAAAAAAGTTGTATGGTTAAATTATACAAAAATATGGATCAGGTTAAATACTATCTCTTAGCAGAACACAAAAGTGAAAACGCTCTAATCATTGAAAACTCAAAAAAAGAATTCTTTGCTACTACTTGGTCTTTCAAAGATGATAAATCTTTAAAAGTTCATCCAGAAATTGGAAGTTATTCCTCTCAAAAACTAAAACGTACCAATGCCAATAACCTTAGAGATTTACTTCTATTTTTTGAAAGAAAATAAAACACTAAAACTGTCTTAGCCAAGAAATCATTGGAAGAGGTGAACTAGTTACTTGACCTTCCAAACCATAATTAATTAGTCCTCCTAAAGAAACTTGTAATACTTTATCAGAGGTTTGCTCAAATCGCATAGAAGGCATAAATAAAACAGTAGTAGACAAATATTTAAAATTATTTATATCCAAATTAGCTTCCATTATAGTAATGTTTTGAGTGAGCGTTTGAGTTGTACTTGAGGAATAATCCTCATAGGTAATGTCTAGGGATTTTGGAACATAATCCAAATTATAACGACTAATAATAAACATAGAATCAAAAATGAATTTCACCTTATTACTAACTGGAATAATTCCTGCCATACCAAATAGCGTAAGCGAATTAAGAATTTGAGGACTATAAAAAGCGTTATTCTTAAAACCTAGAGCAGTAAATATATCTTCATTGGTAATTTCATAGGGAACATAATAAGGTTCATCCGGATTAAAATCTCTTTGAAATCTATCTTTGAAAATTCCTTGATTAACTATGCCTTGGCCAATGGAAATACTAAAATTAGACTCCTCGTTTCCGTAGGTATAAGTACCCCATGAGAGCCCTCCAAAACCTCTACCATTTAAAAGGTAACTTGATGTTCCTGTCATAGAACCAAAAGACATGTGATGTAGTTCTTTACTGTAAAAAGTGTATTTACCTACAAAAATAGCAGGGCTTCCTATCCAAGTGGTCATAAACCCCAAATTCAATTTATCATTTATAGCAAAATGCGCTTCGGGACCATACAAATGAATCATAGCGTAATTTTCGCCTTTTTTTACTGGTAAGGCATTATTGGTAAAGAAGTAACGCGTATTAAATACAGCTCCAGAACCTTGAGGTTTGTACACAGAAACCTTAGACTTTTCATAATCTACGGGCTTTATAAACTTAACATCTTGTTTCTTAACAAAAATTATTCCTACAGATTCTGTATTCAATTTAATTTCACGTCCATCATCGGCAAGTATATAACCGAAATACTCTCTACCAGACATTAACTGTACAACGTAGTATATAGTATCTGTTTGATTAATATTTGGTGAACTATCAGATGGATTTTGAGCTGTAATACTCAAAAAAGGAAAAATTATCAGTACTAATGATAAAAGTAGTTTTATATTTTTCATACTATTTAAACGTTAATTTAGTAGTTTAAGTTGGCAAACTTAATAAACCTTTTTTAAAATATGAGAATAATATTAATTAGTATAGGCATTATTTGTAGTCAATTTCTGCAAGCACAATTAAAAGATCAAGGATTAAAACCAAGTTCTGTATTCTCCATTGGTATCCTGCATGGTGGTGGAAGTTTAATTGGAGTAGATTATGAAATGAAAGTTGGTAAACAATTAGCTATACAAGGTGGTGTAGGTATTAACTCTTTTGGTTTTGCTCTCAATTACCACGCAGATGACGAATTAGCCAATTCCTTTTATTCTTTATGCTATTGGAATCAGGGATTTGGAGAAGACTTTTATTTAAGAACCGTTGGATTAACCTATGTATATAGATCAAAAGGTTGGTTTACTTCTCAATTTGGTGTTGGTTTCCCTTTAGAATATGGACCACTTTCGGCTAACCTAGCAGGCCAACCACCTGTAATTTTATTGTATTCTATTGGGGCTTATTTTCCGCAATATTTTTAATTTTTTTTCGAAACTTTTACCATTATTTGGAGTACATAAAAGATTAATTAAGAAAGTTTAATGAGTGAACAAATTCTCAAAGCCCTTATGCAGCTATTTGCTATTATTACAAAGCAAGATGAGGGTGTAACAGACAACGAAAAAGAATCCATTCGATATTTCCTTCTCTCTCAGCTAAATGAGGACAAGGTTGAAGTTTATCTAAAACTATACAATACCTACTACGGTCAAGCTTCATCAGAAAATGAAAAAGAGGAAATTCCCCCTAAAAAGGAAGTAGATTTAGATAAACTTAAATCACATCCGCTACTTAGTAAAAACCCAGAAGATTTAGATGAAAAAGACCAACAGCGACTGGCTCGTCTGAAAAAGAAAATCAGAAAAGAGGAAGCTAAAAGACGAGAGCTAGAAAGAAGTAGAGCCAACGTTGAAGCAGAAGCAACCTCTGTTTTTGATTCTGTGATGACGCTATCATTGTGTCAAAAAATTAATAAAACGCTCTCCCAGCCTCAAAAAATTATCGTTTTAGTTAGATTATTTGAATTACTCAAAACAGATAATAAATTCACCCCTCAGCGAATGAATATTCTCACTACCGCTGCAAAGGTTTTTAATATCAGTGAAGTAGAGTTTAATTCAATGTACGGTTTTGTTTTAAATGACCTCATTTTTGAAACAGATAATCCTAACCTCTTGGTAGTAGATAGCATGGAAGATTATGATGAGTTTCCTTGCAAATTCATTAAAACTGAAAATTTACACAAGAATATCTTAATACTTAAAGTACACAGTGTTGGACTTTATTTCATGCGATACACGGGTAAGAAATCAGAACTTAACTTCAATGGACTAATTGTAGACCCAAAAAGAGTTTATCTCTTTCCGCCAGGGGCAATAATAAGACTTCCAAAAGATAAGCCAATATATTACTCCAGGGTTGTAGCAGAATTTTTGAGTGATGAAACATCTGCAAAAATAAGCTTTGATGTAAATGATTTGTCCTTTAAATTCCCTAACGGAAATGTTGGTTTACACCATGTGCAAATTTCAGAAGAACACGGAAATCTCATTGGTATAATGGGAGCTTCAGGGGCAGGTAAGTCTACCCTTCTAAATGTATTGTGCGGTATAGAAAAACCCTCCCGAGGAAGTGTAGAAATTAACGGTATTAATATCCATACAGAGCCTAAAAAAGTAGAAGGCGTTATTGGCTATATTCCTCAAGATGATCTGCTTCTTGAAGATTTAACGGTATACCAAAACCTCTATTACAATGCAAAATTATGTTATGCCAATAAATCTGAAGAAGAGTTAGAAGAATTGGTAATGACTACTTTACACAATTTAGGATTACTTCCTACAAAAGATTTAAAAGTAGGAAACCCACTCAAAAAAACTATTTCTGGTGGGCAGCGAAAAAGATTAAATATTGGTTTAGAACTAATTAGAGAATCTGCTGTTTTATTTGTTGATGAGCCCACATCAGGACTATCCTCCAGAGATTCGGAAAATGTAATGGATTTGCTCAGAGAACTTTCCTTGAAAGGGAAAGTAATATTTGTAGTGATCCACCAGCCTTCATCAGACATTTATAAAATGTTTGATAAAATATACATTCTAGATACTGGAGGCTATCCTATATACAACGGAAACCCCGTTGAAGCAGTAACCTACTTTAAAAAATTAGACAATCAAATTAATGCAGAGGAAGGAGAATGTACCAAATGCGGACATGTAGATGTAGAGCTTATATTTAATATCATAGAATCGCAAGTCATAGATGAATATGGAGAATATACAGGCCAAAGAAAAATGACACCCAAACGTTGGAATAGAAAATTTATCGAAAATATTTCCTTTGAAAAAGTTCCAACGCAAAATCTAAAGCCTGAAGGTTCACTAGAGAGACCCCATAAATTAAAGCAATGGTTCATTTTTTTAAAGAGAGATATTCTATCCAAACTTGCCAATAGACAATATTTAGCTATCAATTTATTAGAGGCTCCAATGTTGGCTGTGATTCTGGCTTTTACTATTAGATACGTAGATAGTGCTGAAGGTGCTTATGCATTTGGGAAAAATGAAAATGTTCCTGCCTACTTGTTTATTTGTATAATAGTAGCGCTATTTATGGGGCTTACTGTGAGTGCTGAAGAAATTGTAAAAGATAGAAGAATTAGAAAAAGAGAATCTTTCCTAAACCTATCAAAAGCAAGTTACTTTTTATCTAAAATGGGTATTCTATTTTTTATTAGTGCTATACAAACACTTACGTTTGTTATAATAGGTAACTGGATTCTTGGACTCTCAGGTATGTTATTGAGTACTTGGCTATGTTTATTTACTGTTTCATGTTTTGCCAATATGCTTGGTTTAAATATATCAGCCACATTTAATAGTGCCATAACCATATATATACTTATTCCAATTTTGCTTATTCCGCAAATGATTTTTAGTGGGGCTATGTTCAATTTTGATAAATTAAATGATTGGATAGGAAGTGAAGACAAGGTGCCATTAGTGGCAGATTTCATGGCATCTAGATGGGCTTTTGAAGCTTTGGCTGTAGATGAATTTAAATCTAACAAATTTGAAAAACAGTTTTATAGTTATGAAAAATTTGAAAGTATTGCAGATTTCAAAAGAGTATATTATTTACCAGAATTACAGCAAGCCAACCAATATTGTATAAGATACATTGGCGTGCAAGATGCCTCTGCAATAAAGCGAGTTAAACAACATCTTAAGTCTTTAAATGAGCAATACACTAGTTTATTTAGCGTGCAACACTCTGATATTAACCCGCTCAAATATGATAGTATAACAAAAGCAGACCTATGGAAACTAGAACGACTTATCGTAAACAGATATGATTTAGACAGTGCAAGAATAGCCACTTATAAATCTACTATAGATTCTTGTAAGCGATATATTAGGTATGATCTAAAAGACAGAAGGTATCATTTGTCAAAAAAAATTGAGTTATTAAAAAATGAAATTAAGGTACAACAAGTACATTCAACTATGCATTTTAAGGATGGACCAGTGTTTGAAAAAAATATTGATAGTTTGAGTGTAGCCAATATTGATCTCAATACACTATATGCAATTGATAATTACTTAGCCAACATTAAAGAGGCTTATTCAGAGCTATTTAATAAAGCTCATGAAAAACTCAATATTTTAAGATTCGAGCTTCAAGGCACACCAGATTTGAAAAAAGCTTACAAAGCAGATAAGGCCAATTATCATAATGAGGAATTATCTGTGCTTGTAAAGAAGCAGAGTGCTACCAAAAGAATTAAAAATAGTAATGGACATCTAATTCAGCTTGTTGACCCTATTTACAATGAACCTATGCCTAACATGGGTATTTTTAATTACCGAACACATTTTTTCGCTCCTAGAAAGAGAATGTTTAACAATAACTATGATACTTTCAACTTCAATATTGCCGTTATTTGGTTAATGTCAATCGTTTTATACTTTACGCTCTTTTTTGGAACATTTAAATCGGTTTTAGAATTCTTTGAAAATGGCATAACCTTAATAATTAATAAATCTTTTGTACCTATTTCAAAGTGGCTTAAAAAGTGATTTTAAATTAGGTATTGAGCAATATTATTGTCAATTTTAGTTCTTCAAAACAGGAAAATATGAGATTATCTTTCAAAACAAGCTTAATTTTCACCATCATTATAGGCTTAATATCTTGTGGTGGAGAAGATTCTAGTAAAGATTTGGATCTATTAGAAAACGACAATAAAGCAACTAAAAAGGAACTGAGTGTTTCTAGTGAAGCTTTATATGAAGTTATTCATCAAATACCTTCTCCACTGGAAATTTCAAAACTTATTGAAGAAAGTGGTGCAGTGTATAATGAAGATATGCTCAATGAGGTAGATAACTCAGAAGAATATTCCAATAAATACGCTCAAGCCTTAAACCTTGGCGTATATGGTACTGATTTAGGATACATAAATATGTATACAAGTTATACCTCATCACTTATTTTTTTAGGCGCTATTAAAGACTTAGCAGAAGACTTGAGGGTAAGTCAATTCTTTGATTTTACTACTATTAGAAGACTTGCATCTAATTCTGAAAACATTGATTCTATTCTTTTTATTTCAACTGATGGTTTTGATAAGATGAACGATTACTTACAATCTGAAGGAAGAGATGATGTTTCTATTTTAATGCTTGTGGGTGGATGGCTTGAAGCACTCTACATATTATCTCAGGTAAATGAGGCCAATCCAACTCCTGAACTCACTGAAAGAATTGGAGAACAAAAAGTATTCTTTGACAAAATTGTATTCTTAGTAGATTTATATAAAGAAGATACATATTTTAAAAATTTAGGCCGTGACTTAAGCCAGTTAAAGAAGGCATTTAGCGGAGTTGAAGTTAAAATAACGGAAGGGGAAGAAATTGAAAAAGAAGTTAATGGAACACTTGTTATTGAAAGCACAAGTACTTCTCAAATTATTATGTCTGAAGAAGTACTAGCCAAAATCACTTCTATTACAAAAGATATTAGATCAACTTTAATTGGAACCGATGAAAAATAGTATAAGCTTATTAGTGATGACATTGGCTTTGGTTCTAAACATAGAATCAAACGCACAGTGCAATGGAAACAAGTGTGTTCAAAACTTGATGAAGTATACGCTACTTAAATCATATGATATTAATCTACCTGGAAGAAAAGGACAAATGGAAAGGCCTCCAGAATCATCTTTTCCTGTAGTACTATCAAAAGGTACAAGGTACAGGATTGCAGGATGCCCAGGACAAACAGCAACGCCATCAGATATGATTTATGCCCTTTACTTGGGAGAAAAGTTAATTTCCACTAACAAAAGTAAAAGTGGCAAAACTTATGCCGCCTTTGAGTTTGTATGTAATGAAACAGGAGTTTATTATTTAAAAGCTCATTTTGCTGCAGGCACCAAAGGTTGTGGTTCTGCAAGCTTGAGTATGTCTAAATAGAATTCCTAAGCTTTTTTTAGTGTTATTTGAGTAATTTCAGGACTAATACCTACTCTACCTGGAAATCCTATATAACCAAAGCCTGTATTAACGTAGATATGTCGGTTACCCTTTGAATACAAGCCAGCCCATTGTTTATATACATATTTAACCGCAGACCACTGAAAACCAGGTATTCTTATTCCAAATTGCATACCATGTGTATGTCCAGAGAGGGTTAGATCAATATTTGATTGAGTAAGTACCTGCCCTTCCCAATGAGAAGGATCATGCGACATTAAAATCTGAAACTCTTTATCATCAGTGCCCTCCAATGCTTTTTGTAAATCTCCATATTGTTTTCGCAAACCTCCTTTCATTCCCCAATTTTGTACCCCCAAAAGCCTAATTGTATCGGCATTAATTTGGATTAATTCATTTTCATCCATCATTAATTTAAAACCAATAGTTTTATGAAAATGGCATATTGCTTCAAAATTTGCTAGCTTATCTTCTGCTCTATCCCACTGTCTGTAATCACCGTAGTCATGATTACCTAAAATGGAGTATTTACCATGCTTGGCCTTAAGCTTTGAAAGCACAGGCGACCAACCTTCCGTTTCTTGAGCAAAGTTATTTACCATATCTCCGGTAAAGAGTATTAAATCTGGCTGTAATGCATTTATTCTTTCAATGGCTTTTTCAACGGGTGTATAATTATTGTAAAAAGAACCCAAATGCATATCTGAAATTTGAACCACTTTAAACCCATCAAATGATGCAGGCAAATGATCAAAAGCTAGGGTTTCTTTTTTAATATTGAAATCAAACCTACCTTTTAAAACACCATAAATAATTGCTCCTATTGGAATGGTGGCTAGTATTAATCCAAACTGATTGATAAATGTAAGCCTCGATATACCACTACCACTTACAGGCTTAATAAAAGAATTGGTAGCTAAGCGCAATAAATGAACTATATCATCAATAGCCAAAACTATTGCATAAACTAGTTTTGGCAGTAAAAATAGAAGTAATACAGCAAAACTATAATTAAAGAATGCTAGTTTTTGTCCGGTACTAAAAGCATCACGAGCGATGTAAGCATTATAAATGATTAAAATAATGAGACCGAGTGTAGCGCCCCAATACAAATATTTTATTACTTGCTTAGCAGGCTGATCTAAATCAGTCATTAGTATTCGAATACCTCTGTATACATACAAATCAATTAGTAAGTATATAATACCTACATAAATTAATAGCATCCAAGGACCAGAACCACTTTTCATTAACTTATTATTTTAATTTTTCGCACAAAAAATAAAGCTGCTAAACTCGAAGCTATAGCAATGTAACCGATTATCTCATAATTATCAATACTACTGCCAGAATCAATGATTACAAAAGCAGCAATTTGAGTAGAAATTGCGGCTGCAAGTTCTCTAACTGCTGTGTTAATACTCATAAAACCTGCGCGCTGATTTTGAGCTACAGCACTTGCTATAATAGTTTGAGCAGGTACCATTCTACCTGAAATAAAAATAAAAAATGGAACAGTAACAAGCAAAGCCTCTTTGACGCTACCTTGCCCCATTCTTGTAACAATAAAAATAGGCACCAATGAAAGCAATATCATCAACGTAAATATATTAGACCTACTAGATCTATCTGCCCATTTTCCAATCAAAGGCATAGTAATAGTGGTGGCTATACCTCCTATCATATATATATAAGTTAAGTCTGTTTTTTCTAAGCCTACATTAGTAACCATATAAGCACTTATTGTGGGTATAACAGTAAATTGGCCAATAACTACTAAAACATTAAAATCAATGCATTGCGCTGATTAGCTAAAAACATACTCCTTTTAAATACATCCAATATATTTTGCTTTTTTGCAATACCACTCAAATGGGCATTTACTTTAGGTAAAAAAGCGAAACAAGCTAGTAATACAATAAGGCTAAGTATTGCTATAACTAAAAAAGGAGTAGACCAAGCATAAGTATCAGCCAAATAAATACCCACTGGCATACCTACAATGGAAGAAAGAGAAAAAGCAACCATTATCATGGACATTGCAAAGGCTCTTTTATGGTTTGGAACTAAGTCTCCCACCATTGATATCACCATCGTTCCGGTCATTCCTCCAAAAGCACCTGATACAATTCTTGCAATAATGAGTTGATTATAATCCTTAGCAAAAGCACAACCAAAAGTACCTATTATAAAACCTCCTAAGAGGAACAAAAGTGCGTATTTTCGATCATATTTTTCTATGAACGGCGCAGCTAATAGCGCAAAAGCGCCTGCCGAAAATGCATAAGCAGAAATCAAATAATTAAACGATTTTATATCAATTTGCATGCTTTCTCTCAAAAAAGGATTTAGCGGCATCATTACCATGAAATCCATCACATGAACAAACTGACAGGAAGCTAGCAAAAAAATAATAAAACCAATATTGCGCATAAATTGATGTATATACACCAAATTAAGTATAAGTGTTTTGAACACCTAATTTAAAAGTAGTTTTATACTAATGCAGACAATTAATGCTGAATGACTAGTTTTTTGGAGTAAATTTCAGATTGATTGGAAAGTACAACTTGATACATGCCTCTACCTATATTTTTAGCAATCTGATAAACATTTAAGCCTTCATCAGAGTTAAGCATTTGCCTGTGCACAATTTGCCCGGTTATGGCTATAATTTCGAGTTTATAATAAGAACGCTTATTATCTTGTAATTGAATGTTAATGCCTCCTTCATCTGCATAAACATTAAAACTAGAAACACTCGACATAAAGCCTGTTGTAACACTAGAAACACTGGAGTAATTATAGCCACCATCAAAATCAACTTGTTTTAACCTGTAATGGCTAATTCCGCCAAGAGGATTTGCATCCA